>Ga0310694_10002252_pt1 | contig 20148 bp, 16 predicted proteins | sample 174DNAGHGhighgp2_FD_203884 | JGI IMG/M metagenome (GOLD analysis project Ga0310694, IMG submission 203884) | Sheep rumen microbial communities from Palmerston North, Manawatu-Wanganui, New Zealand - 1742 DNA GHGhigh gp2 (v2) (version 2) | ecosystem: Host-associated > Mammals > Digestive system... | reverse complement strand
GCACCCGGTCGCAAACGGGTACGACCTGATCGCGTTTTCGTTTTCGAACTCACTAAATATTCCTTCCATTTTGGGACCTCTTACTTAGTGGAACCACAGGACGATGTTGCCTTCTGAATCTGGGCGGACTCCGTTGATCGACGATATCGGAGTGGCTCCGCAATTATCTGCCCCTGAAATTTTTAAGCACTCGGAAGCGAGCGTTTCAGCCGCTCCGTCCTCCATGTTGATCTTGAACGAGTTCCCTTCCCTTGACGCGTTGACGTATCCGGAGAAATCGATCTCCGCGTCTCCTGACACATAAGATCCGCTTCTCGGGTCGAAAAATCTTCTGAGCTTCGGCGGATCCGAGGTGGCGATGCAACACGGATGAACGATCGCCCTTGAGAGGAAGTATGTTTCAGGTTCTTCAGGCTTCTTGAAGTCCCCAAACGTCACGATGCCTCCCGCGTCGCTAGATCCTGCCAGCTGTTCAAGCCTATACGGGAAATATGGAATGAACTCATCCATCGAGACAGTTACAGATAGAGCGTTCGATCCAGAGACAAAGCATGCAGAGACCATCGAGCGAGAAATATGTACTCCCGTCATTGATACTTCCGCAAGCTGCCCATCTTGTGGAGCGGGAACAACGAAGTGCAGGTCGACTATTACATCGCTCGGCAGGCATCTTCCGAGCCTGTCTTGAAGAGATCCGCAATCTGCAAACGGGTACGATCTTAGCGCGTTTACGTTCTCGAACTGCGCGTCAGAAATATCTGAATATGCAGACATGCTATACCTCAACGCTCCTTCTTAGCGTACCGATGTTACGAGAGGCGCCGTAACGGTTCTTGTATGAAAACGATACAGATGCAGAGCCTATATATTTAAATTCAGACACCGAACTCGACATCTCCATGCGAGACGACACGAAAGTTATGACGAGAGACCTTCCAGGGTATATATCAAAATTTTTCCCTACCATACCAGATGGCGATCCGCTAGTCATGGTCAGAGGAGCTCCTTCCTTGTCAGACCAAGACGCAGTCGCCTCGACTATTACATCGGTTCCGGAAAGCGATACTATGTTCGCAGAAACTTTGTTGAAAGACGAGTTTTTGACTATCACGGAGAATGCGCACCTGTTCATGCGGCCCTTTACCGAGGACTCTTCCAGCTTGGACCCTAATTTCCTCCCTGTAGGCATCCCAGTCATCGACATGGATATGTCTGAAAGAGACGTTCGAGACATCCGCAAGTTAAACTTTTTTACACCGTCTTCGTATGCCGAAAGGAGCGCTCCGATTTTTTTCTTCCCATCCCTAATTGCTTCAGCAAGAGGAACAAGACGGTCGTTTACGATCGACTCGTACATCGAACACTGGCAACACGCAGTGCACTTTGAGTGGATCTTGACGTTCCTCGAAGGACGAGCCTCTCCTCCGACAATCCTGTATACCTTGTCTAGCGGCTCAAGGTCATAGCACGTATCGTTAAATATCCTTATATGCCCATCAGTGCTCGAAAGTGGAGACGGCTGAACCGTGCCGATCTCGCACCCGCAAGGAACAACTCCCATTCCAGAACCAGGGACTGCGGCCAATGCAACGCCGTTCTCGTAGCCGTCCGGATCAGACACTGTCATGTTATTCCCTGGAACGATCGAAATGTCTCCCCTCAGGACGAAGTGTGGGCCTTCGCTCTTCGGCCTCACCCCATCGTATACTTTTATAGACGACAGCCCTATTGGCGCTCCTGTGACGCATTTCGCGCACAGTCTAAGATAAAAGTCCCCGTCCGCCCCAGAGATGGAAGAGCTGCCTTGCGACGGAGGGGACACGTTGTTTGATTCGCAGAATTCGATGAAGTCGCGCACGCCCTCAGAAGACAGAACTATGACGTACGAACCAAATTCGCATGAACCGCTCGCGACAGGGAATCTATCGGAAGAAGAAGACACGTAAAGCCGAGAATTACATCCAGCGGCAGAAATCGTGAACCCAATCGTCTGGCTTGCCGGAGAGATTGAGAATTCTCCTATAGACGGCCATCCTTCTTCTGTCAAGTCAGACCTTACGAAAATTCCTGCGTCTACGAAGCACCTCTGAAGGGCCGTCTGCGCGAAGTTTGAGATTGGCTGCCTCTGGCCGAAACATGCCCACGGAAGAGTCTGCCCATCCTCGAATGGGAATGGCACAAGCTCGTTATTAGAAAGGTATCCTGTCCCTAGGCAACTCACGATAGAGTCTTTCTCGACAGTACATAGCTGTTAACGAACGTCATCAGCCTGTCTCCTAATGACGCAACGTTTCCAGAGAGCGTCCCAACTGACGTCTGGAGGTCGTTGATCTTCTGGTTGATAAAAGCCGTCTCCGCGCATCCGCAACATGGCTTCGCGCACTCGTCAGATATTCTTACGATCCCGTTGTCTGCAGTCACCTTGACGCAATCGTCCCCGACTATCGTAACATCGTCTACCGATATTCCGTTTATCGATCTGACGAACATCTGCCCAGACGCCGAGCAGTCGCACGCATCTGAATATCCAGAATTAGGGTCTGCGCTGATGATAAGCGAATTGCCAGATGGATCATAATCAAACCTGATGTTCTCTCCGGCCACGAGGTCTACGTCTCCCATGAGGCGAAGAGACGTGTATCCTGACGAGTCTATTGCCCGAATGCTCCTGACTCCTGAAACAGAAGGCCTGACGCATGTCGGCTCAATTCTCGTCTCGGCGCTTGAGAATCCATATAAACCTTCTGGCGTCTGTTCGAAGAACGAATCGAGATCGCCCAAGCATATCACTCCCCTAGCGCCTGAGAAAGACCCAGTTCCTGAAACCTGATACGATTCGTTCCTGACATGGCTTGCGGAACTTGCGTATACTGACATGACGCGCTCTCCAGACCTGTCGCAGAACACGAGCGTCACGCTCCCGCCGACGACAGACATCTGCCCTAAGTAGAGGTATGGGTCAAAGTTAGACCCTTCAATAGCTATCGACATGTCCACGACAAGACAGTTTGGGAGAGACCACCCATTCTCGACCAGAGCGCCTGCAGAATCGTTAGGCCTTAGCCCGCACCCCTCGTGGAACGGATACTCCCTAAGCGAATTCTCGTTCAGCCATCCTGTCGCTATTGGATTAGACGCGGTCGCCATGACTTATTGCCCTCCTGTGCGTCAGTCGACAGAAACGATCTCCCAAGACAGGTTGACGAACCCTATAGGTCCAGAATACGGATCCATGTCCTGACCCTGCGTAACAGCCCTCGAGAACCTTACTCCTACGAGATATCCAGGCTTTAGTTCAGGATAGATGCCCTGCTGCGAGAAGTCGACATAGTACGGGATATTCTTCCCTAGTACCTTCGCGATTACGTCGTCCTCGTCGTCAAGATCAGAGGTCTCTGTCGTGACGAATACAGGGTCGAATCCATTATAAGCTATTGTTCCGTCTTGCTCTTGGTGCCCGAAAGGAATGTATACAGTTCGAGGACCGTCAGGCTTTAGCAGGCTTGTCTTCAGGTTCCTGTATTTCATATCGCCAGTTGCGCTAAAGTCTGGAAGCACATTATAAGACATTGTCAGGCACGCATATTGCTTTCCAGGCAGACCGGAGAACCCGTTTTCTGCGAAAACAGAACCGAAAACTCGCAACGCGTAGTTGCCGTCAGGAAGGTTTGTCGGGACTCGCATCGTAGCCGTAAATGCAGACGGCGAAGATATCGAGTACCCCGAATATCCCTTGAGCCTCACATACGGGAACATTCCGATCTTTGCCTGCTCTGCGTTCTCGAGCGCGATATCCTCGAACTGGCTCCTGTACGCTCCGTTGTCAAGGCCTATCACGACATTACCCTGCCCGATCGGGTTCCCGGATCGCGAGACCAAGCTGATCCCAGGGCCTGGAATGATGCGCTCGACTACGGGGCCTGCTATCAGCTTCCCGTTTTCAGACCGCTTGGGGACCATGTATCCAGGAGCACCTCCGTTCACTATCGTAAAATCAATGGAGGCGTCGATCTCAAGATCTCCTACGTTCGCAGAATCTGTCGTTCCGTAAGCATATATCTTGAGAGGAGATCCCTTCTTGGGCTGGAGAGACGTCACAGGTCCAGTCGCTCCCTGAAATCCTCTTACCCAGTGCATGGCCATCACCTTGTCGAACGCCGGGTCTGACTCGGCAGCGTCAAGGTCTTCCGGCCACGGCGTGCGCCCGTCGTCGTCCTCGAACCAGTGGATCGTCTTCTTCCCGAACGCGACCGTCGGATGTTCGGGGAAGAGCGCGGCGTTGTCCATCTCGACGCCGTTGACGAGCAGGGCCGCGGACTTCGGCGGAACAGGCGGCCAGTAGTTCGCGATCTGAGGGTCCATTCCGAGCACATAGTCGTAGAGAGCGTCCGGATAGTCGTCACCGTCGTACGATACATGGTCGATCCATCCCTGCCCAGCTTCAGGGAAATCAAGCGCGGGCCACTGCATCTGCGAGTCTGAAAGGCTGCACATGTCCCACGGGCTCGACGACGATTCGCCGGACGACGTCAGCGTCGCAACAAGTCCGTTCGTGATCGAGACGGGCTCGCCAAGGGCGACGACGTTCCTCACGTACGAATTCGGTCCGCCCGAAGAAGAATCCCCGGAATCGCTTGACGACGACCCCATCGGCCATTGCGTACACTTGAGCTGGTATCCAGAAGGGCATTCTTTAGTAGGGCTGCTAAGTACAACGACCTCGAACGAATACGTGACTATTCCATTCCCTGTCCATGTCCCTCCGAACATCAGGTGGAAAGGTCCTGGAGATAAGGTCCCATATCCAATGACATGCTTGCCGTCAGGCGAAAGGTCTCCGACCGGCCTGGCCTTGAGAACGGCAGTTCGATGGACGTGTGAAGTGCCGATATCGAGGAACTGTGGGTTTACGACCGCCGTTCCGTCAAACGAACCTGAAGCTCCGACTTTCCCTCCTATCGCGCACACGTAGATAAGCGGACCGTTCGGGTGCGCAGTGAGCTTCCCGGCCTCGTTAGACGATAGGTAGTACCTGCCAGGACGGTAATCCTCTCCTTCCTCGATCATATCGTCCTTATTGACGGGAGTTCCGTCAGGAGCCAGGTTCATTCTGCCGTACACGAGCACGTTTCCATAGGTTCCTTCTTTCGACTGAAGGATCCCTACCGTGAACGCAGAGTCAGATGCCGTAAAGTCGTCGCACAGGCTCATCGTCGCCTTGGCCTTCGATGCGACGAAAGAATCCTCATTTTCGTTCTGGTGGAGATACACGGCATTCCCGACTTCTGGAGAATCCCCCTCTTTCGTAGACAGCATTACTCCGGTCAACACGACGGACGAAAGCTTGTCGCTGTCTATAAGCTGCCTGAGTCTGGAATACAGATAGTCAGTCCTGTCGCCGAGTTGCCCGACTGGGATGTTAAGCGTTTTTGCGTCTAAGCTGTCTCCGTCCCTGAACTTCTTTACTTCTGACCACATCTCCATAGACATGTCGGCATCTCCTTATCTGAAAACGATCGTCCAGTCAAGAGCGATCTCAAATCCGTCCGGCTTCTGCGCATCGTCGAGAGATACGCGAGAAAGAACGTAGTATTTTCTTTCGTGATATCCGAGCAGCACGGCCTGATAGGCGTAGTCGTCCATCTTGAACGCAGCGCTTCCCCTGTAGCCTGCAGTCTGAGAATTTGACACCGCATGGAAAGTTATCGCGTTCGATCCTGTAGGCTTGATGTTCGTATAGTCTCCGCCTTCATGTCCGGGCGAGCTCGAGTCGCTCGATCCTGAAGCCGGCTTCTCGCCTCCCAATGAAGGAGAGTACGAGAACGAGACAATCTGGACGTCAGATCCTGAATCACTGAGCTCGTCCATGAACATATCCCATGTCTGCGTTCTGCTTATTTCGCCAGAAGGTCCGCTCCCAGACTCTCCGTAGACAAAACCGATTTTGGACGGGATGTACGAAGGGTCTCCGCCGAACGCGGCCGCCATCGCCTCAGCCGACATGTAGCTAAGCGTGTTGTGACGGACCTTGAACGGGACCTTCTCGCCTGTTTTAACGTCAACAAACGACGGCGTGACAAAGCCAATCGCCGTGCACGCCTTGTCGGCTATGTTCATATCTACTCTTCCTCTCTGGCACCCCTGACATGTTCAGGCGGCGGCCTAAAAAACCTCATCGAGACCATCTCGTCCGAAGGCTCGGCGAGGTCTACCGCCTCCGGAAGCGCGGCTGCAACGGACTTGTCTTCCGCCGCATCCGCCATGTCCATCGCGTCGCCATCCCCGACGTCCCTGTGCTCGACCAGAAACAGCCGTATCGCGGACGGAACGACTGAAGATAGCATATCAAAAAACATGGGGTTGCGCATCATCGACGCGTCGTCTACCTGTGATCTGTCGACAACCACGAACAGGGTGTTCGCCCCTACGAGGTTTCTCAGGAAAAACTCGGCCGGAGATATTTTTTCTCCTTCCGACCCGATTATCGACTTCATGTCCGTTCCGGTTTCTTTGGCCCTAGACCAGACGTCTTCCCAAAAAGCCGAAACATCGTCTTTTGTCCCTCCGATGTCGAAGTAGAGCCGCCCGTTCTTGTCCTTCTTGACCTCTTCAAGACCCCACATCGCGTAAACGCCGTATTCAGTACGAGCCCTGATCATGCTTGATGGAACGACAACTGACGGGATGTCGTGATCGATATTCTCCGAGAATCCAGTTCCATCTCGGACCATAACCGAAAAACGCGGCTTTTTCTCTATGATATCGCGTCGAGCCGTAATATGGCCTGGCATGTCATCTGAGTAGAACCTTACGACAAGAGCTTCTTCGCTGTCATAACCTAATTCCGAATAGAAAAAGAATAATTCGCCGTTTTGAGACAAAGCTGTTAGCGTCCATTCGGATCCGGCGAAGTGAATTGAGCTGTTATCGACGGCGAACCCTTCCGGAAGCTCGCTTGAATCGAAATCCCATCCGGTATACTCTACAGGAGAAGACGAGCCGTCTGATTCCTCGTCCACTTCGACGCCGTTAAGATATGGATAGATTCTGACAGACTCGTCAAGAAGATCACCCCTTGAAAGAACGGCGCCAGGGCGAACGCACTTTCTGATTTTCGCCTTCATCGATATCCTGTACGATCCGGCGTCTGTCCTTACTATTCTTGCGACGTCATGACCGTCGTCGTCCTTTTCGACATATATCTCAAGGACTGTTTCCTTCTCGCTCTGGATGACAGGGATGTTCAACATCGCTGCCATGATAGTTTTGACAAGCTCATGCGTAAGGCCGCTTGTCACCGAACTCCACGCCGCGTTCAGGATCCTCTTGACAACATCGGAAGACGGCGCGTCCGCGCCAAGTACATACGAAATATGGTCTGATATGTACCCCCTGTCGATCAGCACGTCTGAAGCCCACAGGACGGCCTCCATGTCAGACACCTTTTCACCGTCTTCGCCGACAAGACCGGGAACGTCATATCTGTCGAAACTTGACCCTTTCCCGAGAGGGTCGTTAGACCTGTGGAATATTATTGAATTGTTCCTTATCTCGTAGTCCTTCCCGCGCTCCATGAATACGGTCGGGTTCACGATATTGTCGACGATTGTCAGCGCTCCTCCTGATATGACATCGTCTACCGGGTACGTCACATAGTCCTTGAAGTTCGCCAGTCGTCCAAGGCTAAACACGGTTCCCTGTCCATATGCGCTTCCTTCAGGCTGAGGCCCTATCTTCCCTTCAATCCCGACAGAGATCATGTTTTCTTGGGAGGTGTCTCTCTTCGACAGCCTTACTACGATCGGGTGCCACAGCTCCCTATGAAAAACTGGAGCCCTGTTTCGGTCTTGGAGCCTTAGAGACTCAAGAAGGTCAAGATAAAGTTGCGCGCGCCTGATTCCTCTGGCAGCATGAAGCCCGCGGATCATGCCGTCTCCTTTGTGCACGCTCCTCCAAATGCTACCTAGCCATGAGTAGAGCGTATTTCCCGAGTTCTCTGCGAAACCGTCCGGGATCTGGACGATCGAGTTTCGCTCCTGCTCCGTCTTTCCGTATACGTTTTCCATTTGGATCAGCTGTTTGGCGTAAGATTGATCTGAATGTTCTCGTCTGCAGCGCAGAAGACGACCGTATCTTTCCCTAGCATGACGGACCCGTCCTCTATTGCCGTGACGTCGAGCGCGTCTCCGCTTAGGACGTGTCTCGCTCCTGCCGCGTCATGAAGTACTCCGTATAGCATGTTCTGTGTCGGCATTTCTACAGAAGACGCGCCAAGGTTCTTCAGTATCTGTACGATCTCGGATCTCGTAAGCCTCCCGACGAATCCAAGCCCGTTCACGTATTTTCTGATCTCGGACCGCGCGATCGACTCGTCGACTGGGCGTTTTGGATCGTATTGCACGTTTGCGTTAACCGACACGTTGCAGACGATTGGGCATCGGACGACGACGTCGGAAGAAACGCTTCTTATGTCGTCTCGATCGACGTAGGCCTGAAGTTCCTCTGCCTGAGGAAGGCAGAAGGCCGTAACCTTGAAGTCGCGCTCAGCGGACCACGAGTCGTTTGATCCGGAAGAATCGCTTGCTCCGACGTCTGCCGGAACCTTGACGAGCTCGATGTCGAAGCCCTGCCAGACGGTGTTGAATGCCTCGATGGGGCTTTTCGAGCAATCGAAGTCGTGCCACGTGGCACTTACGTCTGCCGTACGCCTTGCAGAGAAGTCAAGCGAACTTAGGGAGTCTTCGTCTTCGCCTTCGCTGAACGGGTCAGATACGGACTTTATCCAGCAAGCTCCTGGGAAAACTCCAGCAGGAACAGATATCTTATACTCGCCGTCTACGGTCTTTGTCCCGGACAGAGTCTTGGTTATCGTGAAGAAGTTCGAGAAATTCCTCACGTATACGTCGATACGGCCTCCCACCCCTACTCCGAAAAGATTGTGCCTGTCTCGCAGCTGAGCCTTGTTGCCATAGCCTACCGCAGAGACGGAGACTATAGGGAACTCGCCTTGGTCGAACTCTTCTCTCAGCATGCCCTCAACGGCAGTTCGGTTGACGAAACCGCGTATCGACAGTCCAGACGGTATGCTTTCGATAATTGCAGATATGGGCTCGACGTCAGATCCTCCACTAAAGTCCTTGTAGGCCTCTGACATGACGAAGAACGATACCTGTGAGTCTGTCTCGAGCGCAGTTCCTTGTGCTATGTTTCCTTCTGAACCTGACTCGGCTGCAGTAACTGGAACCAGAAAGAAATATCCTGCGGCTCCCTGATAAAGTCTAGTTGTCGGGCGCAGCGAAGATGTCTGCGATATTACATCAGAAGCTATAACTTGTTCGTCTGCCGCGAACTCGACTCCATCTGCCGTTCTGAACAAGTCTCCCTGCGCGACAGAATAGGCGACAGTTCCGTCAGACACTACTATCTTCACTATTCCCTTGGCATGCGTTCCGGAATGCGGCTTGACGTTGAAGTTGGAAAGGATCGCGGAGACGTCTTCCTCGTCTATGTCCTCTCCTGCTTCCTGGGCATCCTTTAGCCTCTTCAGGGACGAGCATTTGCGCACCTCGTCGATCTGCCCTGAAGTAACTCCTTCGATGGCCGCCTCCGGATTCACGAGGAGATCCCTAAGGACAGTCCCGTCCCTTACGTCAAGCTTCCTGTTGTACGCCTTGATGCCGGACACGACGGTCTCGGCCGCATTGTCGAACGCTTCCTGCGTCAAGTCTTCAAGTCTGATTGTCTTCATGTCAGTGCACTCCTACGCCAACCGGTATCACGTAAACGTAAGAATTTCCTGCGGCCGAAGTAAGCTTTACGGAAATCCTTATCCTTGAATCTGCCCTGGAGAACTCTAGGCCTACCACTTCGGAATCGACGAGCCTTTCGTCGTCGGGAGTCTCCTCGTCGGAGTCTGCCGCGGTAATCTGGTTGAACGCAAGCATGTTCGACTCAGCAGCGTCGGCCTCAAGAGTGGCCATGTCATAGATCAGCCCCTTCGCCGCGTCAGGGACGAGATTTGTTCCGTGGTCCGGCCTGAACATAGTGCTTCCGATTGCGTTGATGAAAGCAATCGCGTATCGCTGGACCATCTTTTCGACTCCGGTGACGATCATCGGGTCGTCAGCTACATCGAGGCTGACTCGCTTGTTTACTACAGGAACAGCAATGACCGTCTTCAACAGAAGAAGGTCTACAGTCCTTCCAGAGTAATCTATCTTATTCTGAGACATCGAACTCGTCCTTCATGGCCTTGAGAGGAGCCCACGACGTTACAAGAGGCGTCCTAATATCCCTCAGGCACGAAACGTCTCCTCGCCCAAAGTCCTCGTTGAACTCCCGCCATCCACCGACGCAGAAGCTCGCTCTACGGCGGTACATTACCATCTTCCCCATGTCCTTTTCCCCCTTGTACTCGTCCAGCCACTTGTCCGAGTCCTCTTCCCATTTGAACATTTCAAGAACTTCGTCAAGGGTCTTGTCCTGCCTCTGCAGGATTGACCTGTACGGCCTGTCGTCCGCGAACTCCTTCCTGAAGCCGCTGTCAGCGTCTTTCCCTTGATCTTCGATTATGAACTCTACAGCTTCCGTCGCCGCCATCATGCGCCTCCTGACATGTCCGCTATCTCGCGACCGATCGCGGACGCTCTCTGCGATATCGCCGCAGGAGACATCTTCAGCATGTCTGCAAGGCTCGTTCCTGACATCTGCCTCCCGCCATGCATGCCTGTCTTCGCGTCAAATATCATCTTGTCCTTGTCGTCAAGCCCCATATATACAGCCTCGGCCGCGTAAGGCAGGCGGCTCGGCCGAACAAGACCAGGATCTGAACGCGCGCCTTCGCCATCGTCATCCTCCCCGAACATGCTTCCGTTGACAGACGCCACGGAAGACTTCCTTATCTTTGCTATCGTTTTCGCGCTCCAGCCGGTCTCGTCTGTCAGCTCGTCATCTGTAGGCTTCCTGCCAAGGTCGTCTTCAAGCCGCCTTTCGACAGATGCGAGCTCGGCGGCGCTTCTCAGCATTTCTTCGGGAGCTCTTACCGGACGCAGGCGCTTCCCGTATCTCGAAAGCTGCCTCAGGTTCGTCACGACCCACGAGTTGAGACGGGTCCCGCTCATTGGATTGAACGACTTTATCGCCTTGGTGACAAGAAGGCGCCCCCTTGAGCGAAGGAGCTCCTTTGGCCCTTCGTACTGCATTATCTCGGCGTTTACGGTCGGCATGAACGCTTCCACAAGGCCTGCCATGTTCTCAGGCGTCCTGTTCACTACCCATGCGTTGTAGGCCCTTGTATAGCTGTCCTGACTTCTCGGGTCCATTACGATCTCCTCACTCGTATGCTGCGTTCGGAGAGCCTGCAGGTATAGCCGTTTTGCCTCCGATCTTGTAGCTCTCTTCCGGCCTGACGTACGACATCGCGACAGTCGTCGAGTTTCCGCCCGACGTCGACAGATAATGCACGACGTTCCTGATGTATCCGTAGTATACGGGCGTTCCACCGGCCATGAACTTGCATGTATTCCCAGGAAGAATCAGGTTCCCGCCCTTGTCCTTAAACATGACGACCATCTTCGCTGTCGCCTGGACCATTGACGCGGCCGTGATCTCGTACACGGCCTTTGCGTACTTTCCGATGGCTCCGTTGTATCCGGCCTTGGCCTCTTCGGACATCGCAGATATCATTGACGTCAGATACGGGCCATGCTGGGCGTCCATCATGTATGCTCCGTTAAGGAACGAAGGGGCTTCGACCTTCATTATTCTTCCGCTAGACGCAGGAACGTCCTCTATCGGAACATATAGCACTTCGGCGACAGGATCTTTCTGGCTTGGATTCCCATTGTTATAAAAGCCAAGGTCTATCGGTCCTGCAAACGCGCCGAACTTCTGCGCGCAGACGCCGATCAGCCTGAACGGATCCATTCCTGGGACTTCAGTCATCGAGCACCTGTCCTCGTCGAGCGAAATGCTCGCCGATTTCCACGGCTGGATCGGCTCGATGACTAGCTTTTCTTTTGTGAAGTTGTACTGCTGGTCCTGGACTACGCTCAGAAGGAGCGTGCCAGATGCTCCTACGATCATGTCCCAGATAGAAGCGCTCCCGGACACAGGGAACGCCATCCTCCCGATCGCTCTTGCGATCATCTTCTTCGATCCGGCGTCGCTTCCCAGGAAGATTGCCGCGCTTGGGCGGCACTCGAGGTACGTTCCAGGATCGAATTCCGATTCGCCCAGCATGTGCCTGTACGCAGGAGGCTGTGTATACCCTGGGGCGGAAGGCCAGAACTTGTCGTCTGCGCCTTTTCCTCCAATGAACTTGTACGCCTTCTGTATTATGTCCAAGAAATTCTGTCCGCCCTCTGTATTCGAGTCAAGCGCAGGCCCGATGTCTGATTTCGGGGTCTCGCATATCGCGCCTGCCTTCGTAAGCTTGCAGATTGGATGGCGCAAGATTACCTGAAGATGAGGAGCCTGAGACGCCCCTATCCCGGAAAGCCCCACTCCAGAGAGAATCCATCCCTTAAGAGACAGCTCGTCCTTGTAGTCTCCGTCGAGCTTTATCGTAACGTCTCCAGTCTCCTTCAGGCTCTCTGCAGCCGATGAAAGAGTTCGGTATAGATTGGCGTAATCCGCGATTGTCGGCTTCTGCACGTTCGGGTTCAGAGGCTCAAGGTTCTTTGGAGTAGTAGGCGCGCAGGAAATGCTGATCTCGGGGATCGCATTTACCCCGAGAGATATCACGGCCTCCTGGGCCGCGAGCTTCTTTCCCGCGGCAGTGGCTTCAATCGATACTGTTACTACAAAGTCTTTCACTTGCTTGCGATCCTGACTAGAAAGCTTACAGTTGCGTAGCAAACTCCGCGCGACGCATCGACGTTACCAACCTCTATCCCGACGAGCCATCCGCTCCCCGAGAAGTTCCCGATCGCGATAGACTGAGGAGACGTCTTCTTCGATATCCTATTGAGGCAGTATGACCTGAATCCAGAAGCTATCGCGGCCGTATTGTTCTGCCCTTTGCATTTCTTGGTTCCTATCATGACAAGGAACGTCATCGACATGCGGCACTGCGCCTGGTTGTTTCCGAGTGCATATATGAACGACACGTCGTTGAAGCACTGGCGGACATCCGTGATTTCGTTTGCGCCTATCGCGAAGTTTACAAGGATCCATGTGTTGTCTACGACGCCTCCGAGCGCGGCGCACTTGACCGCTACTGATGCAGTCGGCCCCCATGCCTCCACGCCTCTCGAATCTTTTGAGAAAACCTTCATGCCGTGGACCTCATAGCTTGTTCACAACGTTTACGTTGAAAGTCCTTTCTGGATCCTGGAAGAACGGCGCTATCTTCTTGATAAAGTCTCCGAGCTGGGTCATCACCTCGTAAGCCTGTCCCTCTCCTCGTCCAGATTTTCTAGCGATGTCTAGCATGGCCTCGTCGCCCTTGTTGTCTCCGGCCGCCTTCTTCGCCCTGTCGACACCTCCCTTACCCTCGAACATGGCCTCGAGAGCGTCCCTGTCTCCTATCTTCGCGCCACCTCCGAGCGTCCTTAGGAGAGATCTGTCGGAGTCGGAAGACACCGCCTTCTCCACAAGCTTTTTCGCATCCTCGTCTCCTGACGCGTAAAGGCGAACCTGATCTTCGCTGACGCCTGCGCTCTTTAGCGTGTCGTAGAGGGCCTCCATCCTCTTTTCGGTGCTTTCGATCGCGGTCTTCGCGAAGCCGTTGCCTCCTACGCCCCATGCGCTTGAGACGGCGTTCATCTTTTCCGATCTTGCGTCATCAAGTCCGGATACCGCATCGACGACTTCCTTCGTGAACCCGAATCCAGATACGTCTCCGCCCAACGACTTGTACATCATTGCCGCGATCAGCTCGTTCGCCTTTCCTGCGTTCGCGCCTGCAAACGCGGCGAAATTTCCCCTGCTCTGTCCTGTCTTTCTTATCTTCGAAAGAGCTTGCGATATTAGCGTCGAGGCAGATCCTGGATTCTTCTCGAGCGACTCGAGGCCGGACTCCCTTATATTCTCGAGCTCCTCTTCCGACACTTCCGACAGTCCGCTTTTCTTCGCGAGGTCTATGAACTCGTTATACGCATCGACATCATTCATGTCTCCGAAATCGCCTTCGGAGAGTTTCCTCATCCTGTCTATCAGGTCTTTTCCTTCTTTCCCTTGCCTTTCGTCGATCACGCTCTTGGCCGTCGAAAGCAGATCCTCGTTTTTGACCGAAGAATTCTCTATGATCTTGTCGACAGCCTTCTTTCCAGACTCTCCGATGCCTTCCTTTTCCTTGGCCTTTTGCATTGCCGCCTTGAACGCATCGTTGGCAGAATAGCCTTTGTCGATCAGCGTTCTCATCGTGTCGGCAACCTCTGTCTTGAGGTTGTCGAGCTCCTTCCCTTCCATGTCACCAAGGCCAGATCCTATAATGCCTGAAACGACCCTTTTCGCCGCCTCAGAGTACGCCGAATCTACTTCTTCCGATGATATCCCAAGCTTTCCTGCCTGTTCGGAGAAATCCTGGAACGAACCTGCCTTCGCGAGACCTGCAAGCCTTGAACCTGTGCTATTTAGCCTCCTCCTGTTATACTCGGTCTCAAGCGCGTCCATCCTTTCCTTGTCGGAGTATTCCCCGTTTTGCGCCTTGTCCAGCCTTTCGAGGTTCGACTTCTCCTGCTCCGCGCGCTCCCTCGACATCTTGTTTCCGTAGACTTCGCGCTTCAGATTTTCCCTCGCCGCCTCGCTGTTCTCCGTTGCGGCAAAATCGTCCATGACCGAGTCCAGGCTCCCGCCCGAACCGAGCTTCTTCGTCAGTTCCTTCTTCTTGTCTTCGGTCATTCCGCTCGCCTCTATCATCGAGGCCAGACGGCTCTTTGCGGCCTCCTCCTCCTCGGCGGTCATCGTGTTCGCGTCTATCTGTTCGCTGGCCTCCCTGATCCTTACCAGGTTCTCTTCAGCCTCGTCGTACTTTCCGCGCTTGCGCAGGATTTCTCGGAGCTGGTCAGCAGTCCATTTCTTCGTGTGGTCGAGCGTGAGACCGAGCTTGTCACGCGCCTCAATGGCGAGATGTTCACGGACGGCCTTTTCTCGCTCCTTCCCGAATCCTCCATTCCCTGTCGCCTTGTAAAGTGCGTCGTCCAGGCCGCCGAGCGTCAGTTCCGTCATCGTTCTGGCGCCTCTCTTCTCTGCCTGCTCAAGGTTCCCTGACATTCCTGCTCCCATGAACCTGTCAAGCATATCTGGGTTTTCCCTGTTCGCCCTTTCCATCGCCGCAACCTTGAATGCAGGATTTGTCATATAGGCGTTGAACAGCTGGTTCCCCATCCTCGACTTGACCATGTCGTACGACGCTTCAGGCGTGCCGTTCATCATGTCGGATTCGATCCTGCTCAGCTCCTCCTGCGTGAATTTCCCTGCGTTGTCTGCGATCATTGCCGCGTAAGCAGAACCGTTCGCATTCATGAACGACGTCGCTCTGCTATAAACGGCCAGCTCTGCGGCCTGCTTTTGCGCAGGAGTCGCCACTTGGTTCGCCGCGGCCCACGCGTTGTATCCCATCTGCGCCTGATATGCAAGCCTTCCAAACGCCGAAGAAAAACCTGATGCGTTTGCGGCAGAAGGATCCAACCCCATCCCGCCGGCCATTCCAGCCATAATTCCTTCCATTCTTGCGAACGCCCGACGAGGGTCCATGCCTGCCATGGCAGACGTTACACGGATCGCAGTCGCCATGTTCATCGCCCTGTCTGCGACCTTTCTCGCCTGCTCGGCCGTTCCTCCAAGGAAGTTCCCTCCTGAGATCCGGTCCAGCATGTCGATCGTCTTTCCTACGTCGCCAGTCACCTTCGACATCATCGAAACGGCCCTGTTGAACTCAGATCCGAGCTTTCTCAGGTTCTCCTCGAATTCTCTTGGAGCGTCCGTGTAGTCGAGAGTCCTCCCTGTCTCCTTGAAGTCTTTGTCTATCTCCCTGTACGCGACCCTCGATGAAAGAAGCCTTTGCGTGACAAGACCCATCTCTTCCATGTTCAGACCGTGTCCATACGAGATGTCGTAGCCTCCATCCTTATCGGTCCCGAGCCCATGGGCTATTTTCGCAAGATCCATTGCCCTCTTGTGGGCTGTCATTACGCTGTACGGGTTGAAGATGTCTGACTGACCATAACCAGCCGCCATCCCGATTCCTGAAGCCCCGTTGGCTATCGTCGAGAAGAACCGTCCCGAGTTCGGGACCCCAATAATGCCTCCTACCAAGTCGGGAGCAAGATGATACATCGATCCGATGAAGGCAGACATCGCCTGTCCGCCCTGCGAGTACGGATCGAACCCCATGTTTCCTATCCTGGCCTCGACTACTCTGTCGATCGTCTCTTGGTTCGGCCTCATCGGGGCATGCATCCTCGCATTGTATGACGAGGACGAAAGCATTGCCGAGAGCCCATCCATTCCGGAAGCGCCAGACTGCCCTCCAAGGACTCGGAGGAGATCGCCTATGCCTGCCCCCGAAGCGAGCAATGGCAAGAGTATGCCGAGGAGTTCATTCATTCTTCTTCTGATATTATATCATTTTGGCCAGAAACGGCCTCTTCTTCAATCCTGTCGAGCTCGTCGAAGTATTCGGAGTAGTCCTCATACGATTTTGGCTTGTCGGAATCTTCAATGTCCTTGTCGGCCTCTTCAAGGTCAATGTACGGGAAGACGCTCCTGACCAGATCACGCCTCATCTCGGATACTATTTCAACCGCTCTGCCAATCCCGATCTTTGGATTCGACGCCATGCACGCAGTCGCTATATACGACGCCGACAAGACCGAGATCTCGTCTCGCCGTTCACGGAAGTCGTTCCTCGCGATCCTGTGGAAGAGCGTATGCCTGAATAGCGCCCTTCTGCCATCTTCAAGCCTTCGGCAGTCCCGCCCGATAGCGCCCTCGATCTCCCTCAGGGCGTATCGGGATTCCAAAAATTTGCGTCTTGAGCCTTGCTGCAAAGCTCGGAGTACAGGGTATCGAAATCCTGAAGGCACTTGACTATCGCCTGAAACTGTCCATACCCCATTCCGTCCCAGTAGTCGCTACGCTTGACCCATCCAGGCGGATCTACAGACTTCCCGTCGCTGCCTATTTTTTCGTAGAGAGGCTCCTCGAGAGGCGGCATCTCGACCCCATTAAGCATGGCAACGTGCGCGGCGACAAGATACTTTCTGTATCTTCCTGCCATAAGCCCTGCGGAGTCCTTCGTCCCCTGCTTCGAAGTCCATGAAGCCAATGCGTTTACCTCGTCAGACGTAAGCGATCTGACAGTCAGGCGAAGCTTCCCGCCGAACAGGGAGTAGTCCTTCGTAAACCTTTCGTTTGACGCGACCGCGTCTATGAACGCGATCTTGTCTCGTTGAGACACCTTATGACCGCCTACAAGGCTATCGATCAGAAGGCTGTCGTCTGAGAAGAAGTCAACAACCTTCGGCTTTTTCACGTCTTCTCTTTCCTCATTGACTTCGATATCCGATTTCGGATCTGGCTGATCGCCAACCTTTTTCCCGGAATCTCCGGCAGTCGGTTCCATGATTTCCATAGCTTTACCTCTTGACTTTCTATCCTCTTATCTTATAACCATACTTCATCAACACGGTAGAAATTTCAGACTTGTCCTTTACGGCGTAACGGCTTTTGTTGAACCCTTCTGAAGTCAGGTTCTGCGGCTTCATGCCAGACAGCTGAACATACCGAGCAGAATACTCAGACTCCTCCCCAGGGAATGGCTTTCCGTTTTTCCATGCTGGGGATTCCTCGTAATTCTTTGCCTTTACATTCCATTCCTTCAGGGTTTCGTATATGCTCATCACTTGAACCCACGCAGGCTCATACATCCTGAATTCTCCTTGGCTCCCTAGCGTCCATGACTCGTTGGTTCTGCATTCATACGACGTTCTGAAACCAAAAATCATCTTCTCAAGCGTCCGCGAGTCAAACCCGGCAGAAGCCGTGTGTTCTTCTTTTAGGTCTTTAACATTTTCCTGAATAATCTCATTGGTTTTCGGGAAATTGTCTTCCTCGCCGTCGGCCCATATCAAGGCGCCCACGCTTTTCCCTTTAGTCATTTGCAGGTCTTTCCCTGAAATCATGTTTATTACAGACGCGCACTCTCTAACTTCTCTATTCATTATGCTTAATGACGCGTCTTCCGATGAAAGTATTGTGTTTTTCGCCCTTGACCTTATATTTTCAGCGACGACCGAAATGTTCCCGTCTAGCTTTTTGCCTCCGGAGATGATTCTGGTGTCTTTCCTCGACCTGAGGTTTAGCCATTTGCTATCTAGTACGATATGTTGATTTTTTGTCCTAAGCGTAATACCTCTAACTCTTGCAGATTCTCCGACTCCAACTCCATCCCATATGTCTGGAGATGGCCGATCCTCTCCCCTTGACTCGATGATCACTCCGCCAGAGTGAGACTTCTCGTCTCCTCCTCCAAGTATCTCCATGTTGCGTGCCGCGCTCAGGCGTACGTCGTGCTCTGAAGCGTGAATGTCTACCGAGTTCTGCGCCTTCTGTACGATGTCGTCTCCGGCGATCGTGAGTTGCGTCTTCCCCGGAAGCAACATGACGTTTCCTGCGCACGAGAGCTGGATATTTCCGCCGAGCATGACGATCTCGCTTCCCCACGCATCTCTCAGTATCACGCTCCCGTCCTCTCCGATGTATACGCCGGCTCTCCTCTTGTCATATTCCTTAAGTTTTACAGTCGAGCTTTTTGTGAATTTTTCGTCGTATTCGTCCTTCAGCGGCTCAAGCTGCTCTTCCTGGGGAACATCGTAGTCTGCATGGCCCTGTCCTAGGCCCTCGGCACGCGCATACTGGTTCTTGAGGTCATACGCCTGACGGTCGAAAAGCTCGAGCTGCCTGCACGCAGGGTCCTTGTCGTGTTCGAACGGCTTGAGGCTCTCCGGGTCGTTCGATATGTCGTGTTCGACGTCCGAAGGATAGCAATTCCTTACTGGAACAGGTATGCGGCCTGTACGCTCGATCGCGATCATCCCTGCGGCAGACAGGCGATACTGCCCTGAAGGGTCGATTGTCTCTCGGCTGACTCCAGCCTCGAACGGCGTTCCTTTCCCCTGGACCCTAGGTTCGGTTCCCTCGTTCGGATCAGGGCGGAAACAGAACTTAGAAGAAAGATGCCCGAAGAATCCTGTTAGATCCTTCATTCGAGGGCGCATGGTCTGGTTCTCGCCTCCGAAAGGCGCCTTCGCGTCATCTGTCCATACCTTTGCGTTCGGGGCATCTCCTCCAAGACGCTCCTCTTGGTAAAGAGCAAGGTTCCTTTCGGAAGACAGGTACCTCCCGTTATGGAACTCGGAGAAGCTCCCATGAAGCGTGTGGCGAACATACTCGTCGCACGAAAGCCTGGCCGAGTTCTTCAGGGCAGAAAGCCGTAGGGAAGCTCCTCCTCCGAGAAGCGTAGACGAAAACATTCCTCCCTTGATCCCGCAGTTGTGCTGGTTGACCCTTGCGAACTCTCCTGGATATACGTCTGTCGGACGAAAATGGGTAGCTATGTGCGTAGAGCTGTCGTTCTTGTTGTCAAGCGGTTCGTTGAAGCAAGGTATCTCGGTATCTTTCGTGTCTGGAAGCTGAGTAAACAGCGACCGATGACCGTTTTCAGGATCTTTGTGCAGATCTCCTTTGTTCGAGTAGTCTATCGGATAAGGAATTCTTCCGACGATTATCCCTGCTTCCGCGAAAGGGCTTGTCCTCATGACAAGAACGAGCTCTCCCTCCCTCGGAGGGCATGTCTCTGAGTATCCGTAGGAGTAAGAGATCAGCTCGTCCGAAAACACGCAGGCCCAAGGGCTTGTCTCGCCGCGCACCTGAACTGACGCGCTGTGGGTGTTCGGGTTGTACATGACGACGAACCCCTGCCTGAAAACCCCATTCCTCCCATAGACGCCCTTGAAAAAGCTCGCCACGGACATTGGATCGGACTCTCCGTTGATAGGAGCTCCCGAAGCCGCCAAGAGAAGGTTCCCAAACGTTACCAGCCTGTTGTCCATGCGGTTATTCTATCAAAATATTGAACGGCTGAAAAGAAGAAAGGGGCCCGAGATCGCTCCCGAGACCCTCTCCCCATTCCATGATGAACGA
>Ga0310694_10002250_pt1 | contig 20171 bp, 20 predicted proteins | sample 174DNAGHGhighgp2_FD_203884 | JGI IMG/M metagenome (GOLD analysis project Ga0310694, IMG submission 203884) | Sheep rumen microbial communities from Palmerston North, Manawatu-Wanganui, New Zealand - 1742 DNA GHGhigh gp2 (v2) (version 2) | ecosystem: Host-associated > Mammals > Digestive system... | reverse complement strand
ATGGTTTCTGTCACGTGCTGAATATCCTCCAGCCCCTTAACGTTGCCATCATTGTCTATTCCGAAGAACAGTGAACCGCCCATGGTGTTTGCAAAAGCGCTCACGCTCTTCAGCCAACTCTTAGGTTTCTTCTCCTCCAGAGATTCCTTATAGTCGTATGCAGTACATTCAGCTATCAGTGTCGCAAAGTCTATGTTCTTTATCTCGCTCATATCATCTTAGTTTACTTTTCCTATATTACACTGAACGCTTTGTCCTGATACCCGATGCACCATTCCACGAACTCCCTGTCATTATCTTCTTCACACTTCGTGTCAAAACAATCCCCAGCAAAGACTGTCTCTTCCTGCCTGCAATCGCTGTTGTCATGCTCATAGAAGTATGTTCCCATAACGGTATTCTCAGGCACTCTATCACCTTTACCGCTACCATTTCTCAGTCTCCAGAAAGGGAAATCCTCACTTCTGCTTACCCACTGTATCTTCCCATCCATAGCATAAACCGCCATAATCGGAGTATTTCCTATTTCCGCAAACCGCAGCGCTGCAGCCGACTTACTGACTTTATACCTCTCTGCAATTTCTTCTAAAACGCTGAAGCCGAAACGACGTCCCTTGATTAACTCCTTTATAGAATTCGTCGGCATCAACAGATTAGAGGCAAATGCATCTGCATCACGTTCCAGCTGCCAAGCGCCCTGATTTGTCAGAAAATTAACTGAACCGTGCGGTTTCAATTCACCATTCATCAATCCTAACCTATGATGAGGGATGAAGTAATGTCCCAGTTCATGTGCCAAGGTAAACCGTCCTTTAACGGACTCTGGTTTATTGTGCCTCATCCTATTGGTATTCAAGTGGATATAAAAATCATCGGTTTCTGCTTCAAACCATGTCAGACCGTCGAATGTCGTACTGCCATAGTCATCACAGATAACCTTTATGAGTTCCTCTTCCGCTATATTCAAAAGTGGGATTGGTGTCTCATATCGCTCAGCTATTTCATTAGCCAAGCCCAATATGCCCCCACTGACTTTAATCGTCATCGTCTTTGTGTTGCTTTTTTATTATCTCTATCACCTCTGCAGGCAATTTACCAAAGTTACGAGCTGCCATACGAAGGTCATTTTGCAAGAAATCTCCACTACTAGCCAATGGTATCACTTTAGGCTCATATTGACAACCACCGTTTACGATGTTATCAACATCCACATGAAAATCCTTATCCACCTCTATCTTGGAATAGATCTTCTCAAAGGCGATCATCTCTTCTTCATTACGAGGAGGCAGATAGCCCGAACTACTCAGAATCTTGTCTATTATACTTTCTTTCATATCTGTACCTCCTTTAATTTTTGTTCAACACGTAAACGACAATGTTTTATGGCATCCTGCGTAATACCATATCGTGTCCTTAATTTCTTAAGAACGCGATGTGGCACCCTTTCATTAACCTTCAAATATAGTTTGTAAGTCAAATATATCGTTATCTCTTGTTCGCTAAGACCCACAAAGACATCATCTAGCTTCTTCTTTACTACCTCAAACTGTTCCTCGGACAGATATTCATCTTCCATATAGTTCTCAATAAACATACCTGAGTTAGTAATGAGTGGCAAATCTTCAGGTTCAGGGTGTGAGCAGTTTCCCTTCTGAGAAAACAACGTCATCTCACGTATCAGAATTGTATTAAGCCAACGCATAATAGCCTTGTCCGCATCCTTAAAGTGGGTCTTGCTCTTGTCAAATGTAGGGCACAACCACACTTTTTCAAATGCGCATTGCACTATAGCATACGCATAGTCTTCTGACCGTTTCCACGATCGACAAAGAGCTACTGCTATCTTGGTGGCTTCCTCTTCGTAATAGCCACAAAACAGCGCGAAAGCCTTTTTAGCTTCCTCTCTGTTCGTCTCTTTGTTTTTTGCTATTGTCATTATAAGTTGTTCGCCGTCCATACTATTAGGCTTCGTTTTATTACCAAAATCGTGACAGATCAGAAAAGGAGTAACCAGTTTTGTCACGATTTTAGTATATGAGTAAAAAGCAATAATCAATAAGGTGATTTAAAATAAAAATTTAAAAGTTATGAGTAAGAATATTCATTTTAGAAGAATCCCTGACTACATTGAACAGGAGCTTTGCAACATTAAGGAACAGCACGTCATCGTCGCAGCAATCATTAACATTAAGAAATCTGACATTGCCCGTGGTACGTATCGCCATCTGGGTATCAAGATGGGCGAAGGAAATATAGTATTCCCCGACTCCATCTACCCCGACAGACTGGCTGGCATCTACGCCCGTCGCAACCGCAATGGTATTGTCTGGATTCTCAAAGGCCTGCCCAAGGTCATCAAGACATTCTCATTTGAGTCGCCTAACTTCGGTAACCCTGACAAGGGTTATCACACCACCTACATCGACCGTGAAGTCTATCAGCGTCGCTTTGAGCCGCCTCGTGAGTGGGTAATATCCATCAGCCTTGTCAGCCAAGACATAGAGCACGTTCGTATGAGAGTGCAAATAAGAACCATCCTTGACCGTCAGCATCCCGACTTCCGTGGCGACCTCTTTTTTGCCATCAACCTGCTACAGGAACAGTGCCGCGACTGCCACGTATTCCGTGCTAACATATCCGATAATGAACTGGCTCGTATCACCGCTGTTGGCTGGGAAATCTTTCCTCCTGGTACAATGGATCGCGCTTTCACTGCAATCACATCCCGCCTTCGTGTACCTTCACCTCAGCGTCAACGCGAGATTGAGCATCGTGCCAATGCCTTGGCTCGTCTGCGCCCAACAGAGTACATTGTAGGTAGCGGCATGAATTCCCATTATTTTGGTGCTAAATTCGGTGAGAACATCGTTGCCTTCGAAAACATCGATTACGGCAATGCTCTTTACATACTTTTTGACAATTGGCAAGAGATTAGCCAAATGTCACGCATCGATATCCTAAAAAGACATGAGCGTGATTTTATCCGCATCATCCACAAGGACGGATGGCAGAAAGCGCTCAAACGCCATATAGACGGACTCAGAGGTCTGCAATAGTCAAAAGCGGATAGTCCGAATCCGATATCTAACCCGAAGGTCTTGGACAAACCTTCACAAAGGCCTGCAAAAGGACAGGCGTAAAGCAAAAATGCCTATGGCAAATCGTGACACATTTAAGTACGAGCTTCGCAGAGGTAATCGCGTCGTGTATGTTGGTATCACAAACGACCTCGAACGTAGGGAGAACGAGCATCGTAATGAGGGCATGGATTTCACCAGCATGACCAAGGTTGGAAACATTACCACTCGTGATGCCGCAGAAGCGTGGGAAGCTGATAGGATTGCTACGTACAAGGATAATCACCATGGTGATCGCCCTCAGTACAACCAGAACGACTCTGGCAAGTAATTCGACATGATTTCCTTCAATTCGGGAGTGCTGTTACCGCAGCACTCTTTTTTATTGATACTGATTCCTCCTCTTATACAGCTCCATCAACTTCAACAATTTCTCAAACAGCTCTACCCTCTCTGGTTTCAAATCACCGGCATTCATTCTTTTCCTGGTGGCCTTGAGCCAATTCAGCATATCATGCTCTTCTATGCGATGACGTGATGGATTACGATGATTGGTTTGAATGAACTCAACCACCTCATTGTATTTTGCAAGCCATCTTTTTTCCTGAGTCATTCGTGTAATTAGTGAAATTAGTGTTCGTCTTTAGATTATTTAATTGGTTCTCTTATTATTTTGAGCGGAACGACCATTTCTATCCCACTCTAGCACAAATATTAATGAACCGGCATTGCTCTAATAATAAGCGAATCAGAGAACCGTCCCCTGATCCAGTCTGGAGGTTCAGATACTTGACAAGGAACAGCGTAACCATATTCTCCTGACCCTTTTAGACCTTGGTGCAGGTTTCCGACAAATCTCCCGTATCACTGGAGTCCCCTATGGTGTCATTCATCGCCTAAGCAGCAAACGCGAACTCCAAGGGGGCAAGTGAAGTTGGATTTGGGGACGGTTTTATGATTTCAATAAAGGGGATCAGAGAACCGTCCCCTGATCCCCTTACCTCAGCCCTCACATTGAGCTAGCACAGCCTGGTCAACCACTTGGAAGCCATTGTCTATCACAAGCGGTGAACAGTCCATCGCTGTTATTTGTAAAGGATATGGCATTTGCATTATTTATATCTTTTTGATTTTATGTCCCTGTAATACGGTCTTGACACCACTGTTGAAACAAGTTCTCCTTCGACATCATATATTTCCGGAGAATGGAGACCCTTATATTTTCTTATATCCTGTGAAGACAGTTCAGTCATCGACAGTACTTTCTGGTTAAAGCGTTCGTTGACAAGATAAACAATATCCCCGTTCTCAAAATCTCCAACAACTTTTGTTACTCCTATTGGGTATATTTTTGCAGATCTCTTTACAGCTCTCATGGCACCATCATCCAAATGGACTTCGCCTTTGGGATCTTCTTTTTTGAGAATATATTTTCTGAGAATACTAACATATTTCCGTTTATTGACACGTTCACCCATTATATCCTCAGGAATCTTGTTCTTCAAGTCTTCATATACATCGCAATAGCATGTATCGCTTAGTATCTTGTTGAATTCCTCCCGTTGCTTTTCTGTAGGCAACAGGATAAACTTCCTCACAATATCAGTTTTCTGGAAATTGTCTTCAATAGTAAGAATAAGTGAATCGTCAACCGCATAAGCCAGAGCATAACACGTCAGGAATGCTGCTGGATGCAACCCACTTATTCTTTTATTCGAGAAAATCCTTGCCCAGTCAACTTTTGTATTAGCCAATTCTTCTTTTCTTCTATTCAGCATCCTAAGTCTCAACTCAAGCAAGCGGTCGTTCTCTTTCTCATATAACTCTTTTAAAACTGTCTCAATGGGATATAGACCTTTTGCCATTTCCTGGAATACAGGATAATCTGAGAGAAGCATCTTTCTCGTCAATTCTAGTTTATCAGCATCGGAGTAGTCTCTAAAGCCTCGTGTTATTATATCTTTCATCCATTCTTCCAAATATTTTGGATAGCGTATCACAAACCGTTTAAAAATATCTACCGCCATCCAACTGTCCTTATTGACTATCTCTGTCAAACAGGTTTCTGAAACCAAAGCACTTGTTGGGTCCTTTTGGATTAATTCTATCAGAGCCTCCTCATATGTAGGATGTGAAAATCTATACACCGGTATTTGTGCGCCCAATCTTTGTATCCTATGGTCTTCCTGTCCTTTTAGTTCATAGGAGAATGCAGAGCCCTCAAACATGGTCTTCTCCAAGAGAGCAAGTTGTACTTTCTCAAACATCTCCCTAACAAGCGTTATGTTTTTCTTACCGTAAAACAGTACAAGATATAACAATATCTTTCCTGGATGGGAAACCATCTTTATTTCGTCAGCAAATTGGGTTATTAGGTCTGACTTTCTGGCTTCAGCAACAGCTTTTCTCAACATGGCAGCATCCACCTCTTGCGAATGGTTCCGAACCATGTTATAAATCATAAAGGGAGAGATTAGCAGTTCTCTCTCTATTCCGTCATAGATAATTCTAGACAGTTTTTTATTATGCGCCCAACTGGTATAAGCCTCAATATATTTCTTAGCAATTTCCCGTAAATTATCTTTTCTATAAGAAGGATTCCTTACATTCAACTCTTTTTTGAAAGCTTCAAGTTTGTCGCCACTTACCACTTCCCTCTCAAACTGCTTGAATACCTCCGAACGAGAGGTTATAATAAGTTTGGCCTTGTACGCCCTGAATTTTTCTACAAGATTAGAGAATAGAGTTTTTAATTCTTCCCTGTTTTCGAAAACTGTCCGTCCAAAAGGATCTTCTATATATACAACATCTTTTTCCTGCGGTTCAAAATCATGCAGCTTTTTCTTTTGAATATCTCTATCTTCCTTGCCCAATCCATAGAACCAGGTCGGTCTGAATCCCTTCTTATAATATTCTAGAAGAAAATGAATGGCAGTGTATGTTTTTCCAATACCCGGGTCGCCTGTTATAACAAGAACATTCTCTCTTTCCAGTAATTCCATCATCTCATCATACTCCTGCGGCTTCACGTAGAAGTGGTCAATGAGTTTGTAAATGTCTTCTGTTGCTCCGATAGCCTCAATGAATTTATTCCGTTCATCCACCTGAGCATCATCTTCTTCAATCACCCGAACATTCGGAATGGTATAGCCATTCTTGCTTTTATATGGTTTTTTATGTACAAGATCAACTTCAAATATACAATAGGTCTTATTCTCTGAAAAATCGTACATCTTGTTATTCGGATTCAGGTCTGTACACCCATTATCCTTAAACTCTTTCTTAAAGCAATCGTCAACAAAAGCATATAAAGAACTTCTGCCCTCTCCGCCCTTCTTCTTGGATAGCGTATTACAATATATCAGATATAACCCGTCAGAAGACCTTTGTACATCAGATTGCATGGTACAGGCAAATTCATCTGTCTTAGAATTAAAGGCAGTCACTACAAGGAAATCCAAATCATCCTTTCCTAAAGCCACCCTCAATTCATCATCAGTGTAGTCCATACAGATTGCTACCGCCAAGTCACCAATTTTAGTTCCTTGAAGACGATATATCCTCTTACCATTTATGGCACCGTCTGATCTATTTTTAAAGCTTGAAACCTCATAAGGTGAAGGTGTTATTTTTTCTGTAGAAAACACACCGTGCGGTGTGACTATCGGACAAATCGAAAGAAAACCATCCTCAACCTGCTTATAGTGGGTACCCCCAACAATATACATATCGTATTGGGCAGAGACCGTAACCAATTCCTCAACAAACTCCGAAGGTATGACCAACTCAGGAAACACCAGCAAATCTACCCGCTGCCTTATGGCAATATTCAGATAGATCCTAATGTAATCCCGATTTTTTTGAGTATTAGACACGAAACAAAGTTTGGATCCTTGATCATAAGCCATCTGGTCGAAGTCAAGCTGACATATCATCACCTTGGCCTTTTCCTGTTTGGCATCAGGAAGGTTAACCAACTCTATTTGATACCTTTTCCTTTGTTCATAGTTCTCCATAAAACAGCCAGAACTTGTCTTTATCTACAGTAACTAAAGGTTTCTCTATGCTTTGCTGGCACTTGTACTGCTGATAGAAGCGATTTACCAACAGATAGACATCATTCTTTGCTTCAATATCCATTTTCACATCCGCTTCTTTTGCAATAACATATTTAAGCATTCTTGAATAATCTACAACCAAAGGGCTATACTTCTCATAAAAATAGCACTCGCCATTATTTTCAACACGAATATGGCAGTTGACACTATTCTTATCAAATGCCCCGTTTGTTGTTTCTGACGTTTTGATTGCCATCATCAACATGTTGACAAAAAACATCAAATTGGGCAGCATTAGTTGTTGATTGGTTTTTTCAATATAGGTAAATAATATACCATTATCACGTATAGACAATTCTTCACTGAAGAAGAGGTTTGCGAATGGCATATTACTATAACAGCACTCTATACTCTTTACCAAGTCTTCTCTATTGGACCATCTAAAAATAGGTATTCCATTAGATTGCTTTTTCTTAATAAGTGAATCTAATGCCATATATATGCCCTCCTTGCCAACTTTGCAAGACGGCATTTGTAATTCAAAACTATACTTTGCTAAATACGAAAACTCCATATCCATAATCAATTATATTGATTCACATGCTTATTCTCTTCCATCAACTCTATGAGCTCCTTGAACATACTCAACCTCGGTTCTTTTCAACTGCCCTTAGTTCAACGGCTTCCGTGCATGTTTGACGAACGTGTACATATTACGCTCCTCCATATTGTACTTGGAGGGGGGCGATGATTTGACATTATAAACTTAACCACCTAATTATAACGAAGATTCCACCTTTCCTCTTGCATCATTCTACACTCCCTCTAAATTGCTGTACCTTTTTATTCAATAGCTCCTGAATTTTTGAGCAATACTTTCGAGTGCCAGAAATCTCAATCGATGGATCAGAAAGGTATCTATCCAGTATGGTTAGAAAATTGCTAATAAACTCTTTATCTAAATTAAAGCACTCTCTATTGTTATATCTTTTATCAAAGAAATTCCAATAATAACGTTTACGACTATTTCGATATGTAGTAAACAACTCAAAAAACTGTTCAGCCCCAATATTCTTAAACAAGCAGGTAGTTACATACTCATATTTACTTATGTTTTCCGAAGAACTTACGTTTTTAAGAATTGCTTCAAATTCCGCCGTTAGATTCTGTTGGTTAATCTGAGCATTAATCTCTTCCACCTGTTTGACTAAGGCTACAAATTCCGGGGTACTCACATCATCACTTTGATAGTAGTATGCATCAAGCCCATCAACATAATTAACGTTTTTCATTTTTGATATTGCATCAAAAAAAATCTCTTGTAACTCTGATATTGGCATTTTAAGGTCTATAAAACCAAAGTTCTGCAGACGTTGTAAGGCCAAAAAGAACAAAGGATAGTCCTGTAGCAAAAAGCTACCTTCGTAAACTCTTTCCATCGTTCTTTTAACCGCCTTTTGCATTACATCGTCATCGGTATCCCAGAACTGTGTTAGATTCTGATATAGTTGTTTTTCCTCAGACGTCACATATTGTTTAGCTTCAATTTCAATTCTATGTATGTTGGCTCTCATGGCATCTTCATCACAATATCCAGTCAAAAGATACTCAATCATCGGCATGCTACTGCCATATATATAACTATTAGCAAAATAGCATTTCTTAATCTGTCGCTGATAGTCAACAATCTTAACTTCACTTTTTTCTTCCTGCGATTTCTGTTTGTTTTCGTTATTTTCCGATTGTCTACTCAAGCTATCCATGGTATCAATCTGGTATATCCATTGCCTATTTATCTCAGACAGACTTTTCAATTTAGCCTCATCATTATCTCTTCGATACTCAATGGAATACACCATACTAAGTAACAACATATAATCTGCTATAGCGTTCACATGTTGTTCATTATCTGATTGAATTGTTTTCCCTATTATATCATAAATATGTTCATAGATATCCAGATTATACTTCAAGGTACGGAGATTACTGCAATTGCCCTTCCGATAAATCGTTGCAATATAATCTTTTCTTTCGCTTATAAATTTAGAATAGCTTTCATTTCTTCCTTTTGCAAATTCCAGAACCATCTTCGCAATATCAGCTTTAATGGTATGCGTAAAGCGAACTATCTTCTCTTTGTATTTATGATAATCAATGTCTTTCAGTTCGTCCTCATTGCAAATAAATACCACCTTCACTTTGTCATGTTCTACCAAAGTGTTGATATAGCCTAGCAATTCTATTAGTAATTCTGTCTTTATTCGTTCAAGGTCATCGAAGCATAATACATAGTGATCCAAATTTACAGAGTATTCGCTCAACAATTCTGATACATCTTTTGCACTGATTTCACTAACATTGAAGAAACTAGCTACCTTATTTAGAACCATGCCTGTAAGTTTAGCACCAGTTTTAACATACTTATTGGCAAAGAAGGTACTTGTCTCTTCAAATATCTTTATTCGCAAATCGTCAACTGAACTAATGCCAAACAAAGAAATCTTTGCTACATTATAAAATGATGGTTTATCTGCGGTATTGTCTTTCGTCGGTATTTCTTTAATTTGTTTTGTAAGCACATTATCCCAATACCATGATTTGCCTGCACCCCATTCGCCATCTATCATGATCGCATAATCGGAGTCTTTGGACAATACATAGTCAGTTATTACTTTATCAATTTGCATATTATTCCCCATTGAAACATGAAACGTGGATCTTGGAACTTAAGTGCCTCCTCAATCTCATTGAGAGGCACTTGCCCGCCCCAAGATCTATAAACATACAGCGGAGTAATACACCCGAAGTCCATAGAACCAGACCGTACCTCGACCTCTAGAAACTCTCGTAAGCGAGAAATTATATCTTCCATCACACATCAACATTACTAAATATATTCGAACGTCCTGACTTCGTCAATGCGTCACCCTGTCTCATTCCGTACTGTGAGCTGATAGATTGAATAGTGGTTCGATGGTCTTATGACGCTCAGTCAGGAAGAGGGTCTTGACCAACATATCTCTGTTCTTTGGCAGCTTGACCTTTATGGTTACTATGGTTTTCGCTGTTTTGATTACTTCATCCACGGTCATCTTTATACCCGCCAATTTAATAATGCGCTCCAGTTCCTTATAGACCTTATAGGCAACGAAGCATATACAGACGTGTGCTTCTATTCTCCGCTCTGTAAAGTGAAACATGGGACGCATGTCCAAAGTTCCCTTTGAGATGCGAAAAGCCTTCTCTACCACCCAAAGTCCGTGGTATTGGGTCACTACCCGGTCTGCATCGAGATCTGTATTGGTAATGTATCCTTTCAGACCATCCCACTTTGAGTCCTCGGCTATTTTGGTCTCACTGATGGCCACCTCCACATCCTTGCTGATTTCGAGAAACTTGTTGTATCCACGTCTGTTCACCTGTGCTTTGGTCAGCTTTCCGCTGCTGTAGGCCTTGTGCAGTCTGGCCACGCCACGGTCTCTGTTATAGGCATCCTTCTTGGCACGCTTCTCGGAATAGCCGACAACAAGCCTTTCGCCGTCTTCGCGCTTACGTTCAAAGTAGTGACCGTCTTTCTTTTCGTGGCTGAGTATCCAGGCTTTGACCGTCTTGCTCTCACTCTTGATTCTTGCACCTATTTATATACTTGTAGCCTGCACTTCGGAGCAACCTGACATTGGCATCGCTCATCAACCCTGAGTCTGCCACCACAACAAAGTCATCACCGAGGTTGAAGCGTTGCTTGAAGTCATCGATTATTGGAAGCATCGTATAGCCTTCATACTGGCTCCCGTTGAACAGAGAATAGGATAACGGATAGCCGCCCTCACTGACCAGCAGGCCAAGCACCACCTGCGACTCTGCCGTCTTGCCATCTTTCGAGAAGCCTGGCTCACGCAGATTGTCTGTCTTTGCCGTCTCGAAATAGAGTGTGCTGACGTCATAGAACATCAGGCCTATCCTGCCACCGAGTATCTTCCGGGTGTGCTCCACGCTTATGTTCTGCACCAGTTCCTGCTGTGTCTTGTACAGCCTGTCCATGTAGCGATAGATGTGATTCAGGTCTACATCTTCATCATAGTAGGACTTGAGATACTCCACTGTGGCAGACTTGCTCATCGGCTGAGAGATGCGGGCAATGACCAGATGACGCAGGACGTCATCCTGAATGCGGTTGAAACCGATGCTGTCATAAATCTGGTTAAGCAGCAACTGAGTCCCATTTATCAAAACAGAGTCTATGTTGTTGAAGAAACCCTCTGTCTCCTCCAACTCACGCCCTTTCAGGTCTTCGAAGTCAATGGATTGCTGACCGCCGTTGGTGTTCAGCCACTGTTGAGCCTTGCTATAAAGCGCTTTCGCCTCTGACTCAGTCTTTGCTGTGCCAAAGTTCATCACCTCCTCAAACTTACCATGGCGCTTATTCACCACAACTATAGTCGTCGTGCCAGACCGGTTCTTTTTCTTGCGTACAAACATGCCGCAAAGGTACAAAACATCTTCTTGCGTCACCCCGCGTCACCTGTTAAATCTTCTAAAACCCCTTTAAAATCGTGGGTGCCATCATGTGGCGCAATCGAAATTTAGGAAAGTGATGAAGTCAGGAATACATAGTCAGTTATTACTTTATCAATTTGCATATTATTCCCCATTGAAACATGAAACGTGGATCTTGGAACTTAAGTGCCTCCTCAATCTCATTGAGAGGCACTTGCCCGCCCCAAGATCTATAAACATACAGCGGAGTAATACACCCGAAGTCCATAGAACCAGACCTTGCTTCGTTCTCCATGAACTCTCGTAAGCGAGAAATTATATCTTCCATCACACATCAACATTACTAAATCTATTCGAACGTCTCTGAGCCATCTTCTCCATACTTACCATCCTTACCCTCGTATATCACCGAAGGCTCTATGACTTCTACCGTATGCCACACACCTTTCGGCACCTGGCAGCCAAACGCGCCCTCTTCAGGGCAGAGATGTATACGCTCAGTCTCTTTCAACTTCACCTCGCCATTTTCCTGAGCCACCTCTTCATAAAGCACTTCATCCAACCTACCCTTAATGAGTATCACATTCTCATTACTCATCGGATGCCGATGAATAGCCACTTCTGTTCCTGGTAGCAAAGCGTTCAGCATTCTCTGCGAGCCGTCCTCTGCTGATGTGCGCAAATCTAGGTTTGTTCTCAGGCGAGAGTTCATTTTCGCCTTTTCAAACAGTTCTTCCAGTAATTCTTGGTTTATTGTCATTTTATTCGTTCAATTCGTCCGATTTGTGTTCGAAAAGAATTAAGTGGTTTCAGTGTGACCTAAAGTCTTCTCAATGCCACCTCAAATGCTTCTGCATAGTTGCAACCGGCCTGACAGCCACGATAGGCGGCAAAGCCTTCAATGGCTTCAGCTGAACGGGGATGGGGATACGGGCGCATCACGCCACGGTACATGCTCAAAGCCTTAATCTTAGCATCAACACCTTCCTTACCTACTTCCACCCATGTATTTGGCTGGAAGCGGTTCATGGCGGTATTCAATGCCCATTCTGTGCATGATGGAACCTCCATATACCAGAACTCCTTGATAGGCTTCACCTCATGCCTACGCTGGAACAAACGAATGGCCTCCTGGCACGCCATTGATGTCTGCAGGTGGTCGTTATTTGTATCGGCAGGATGATGAGTGATGATGATATCCGGCTCACTCTCTTTGATCGCAGCCTCTATGAACTGCACCAGCTGCAGATGCGGCACCGTGTTCATCTCGATATTCGGGAACGTCCCTTCATACTCCTTGTTCACCCCAATATATTTCAGAGCTGAATGCGTATCATCATCCAGTTCCTTGTCATCTGGACGGAAAGCACGCGCTTTCGCCTCCGTACACATGATACACACATCCACCACGTCTCCTTGCTTGGTCCATTTGTAAATGGATGCGCCACATCCTAAAACTTCATCGTCGGGATGGGCTACCACAATTAAGTACTTCATATATTATCTTGCTTTGTTTTATTTCTTGTAGTTTTGCCGATTGTCGCAGCGTCGCATTCACATTGCGGAACATTACAATTTCCATAAAGTATTCAAGACGAATTAATACAATGGCATCCTATCTATTCCATACGAGACAGGACAACCGGGTGTGTTGATGAGATTGACTATTTCTTTTTCCATTTTGGGCAGTATTACTTTCATCAGATTAATACCGTCCATATACTCTTCAACATTGCCATAAGTAAAATGTAACTCGGATTCCTTGTTATGCACAATGCTATTTCTTAAAGCATAAATAATACCGCCAACTTTGTTAGACGAGTGGTTACCATTACCGATCTGATAAACATTCTTTAAGAAGGTATCGTATGGAGTAATGTCAGCATCTGTTATTACATGATCTAGATTAGGGAAAATGACTTTTAATCCATCAACGAACTGTCCTTTTTCGTCTTTCTCTGTTTTATTGGTGTATTTCATCACATTACGGACAAAAGCACTATTCCGATTGTTTGCAGCAGATATCTCGACTAACTTTCTACGATAAGAGAACTGTTCTAACACCTGGTACATCCGCAAATATCGCCCAAGTATATCTTCTACATGCTTCGCCTCGTTCATTACGTGAAATGCCTCGAAATACTGCTCATAAATAACGTCATTCCTATAGGCAATACCAGCAGTGTCAAAATCCGTCGAAGAAGGGTAAGACAAAACAGTCGGAATTGGAACATGATGTTTATTTATATGACTGAAGTACGCGTATGAATATAAACGCCAAACATTGGGTGTTGCCAGACTTGTCAGGACATACACCATCTTTTTATCTTGATTCAGTTCTCGGGACAAATTATAAAGGAAATCACAGGTAGTGACATCCTTTAGAAGCATCTGCTCAAAAACTTTCCAGTCATCATCAGTAAAACGACCTCTTGTGACAGAATTCTTAATTCTTTCTGATGTTATAACGCACAAATCGCCTGATGTTGCTGAATATGAAAAGTCTTTATAACAGTATTCCCTGTGCTGCTCAACTTCATATGAGAACACAGACATAACAGTCTGTACATCTTCGTCTAACAGTCCGTCTATCCCTTGAATTACATCCATTTTATTCAAGACAAGAGAGGAAAGAGCACCTGTCACAACTGGCTGTATTTTGGATATAGCTTCTTGGAAATCGTCTATTTGCAGGTCGCTGTCAATAGATGCCTTTTCCGCTGCAGGCAAAACACCATCATTTAACAGTCTAGTTGCCCAAGTGTTGAGAAACTCAGAATAGAGGGACCGTCGTGTAGCCATAATCGTCATCGTTTCTGTTGAATGCTTTTGACCAACTAATCCGATTGCCCGTAAGCAGCGCTTTAGTATATTTATAAATCGCTTCACGAACGCGCTGCCCCACGTTAACATGGACGCTAGACAAATCTGAATATGCTTTATTATACCCATCTATCTCAAAATCTGCCTTTTTTGACACAATCCTATTGATTACTTTTTCCAGTCCTTCCACTGATCTTTCTTCGTCCTCTATATAAGCACCAAATGCAGCAAAAAGCCCGCTCAAAGTGGTATCCTTCCCATACCACAACCGATAGTCCTGACTCATATAGCTCCATGATTCATCTAACTTGTACACAAGATTGATAAACCGAGAGAGATTTTCACCAGTAAAAAACTCACGATAATTCCTCGCATCAGCAACGGAATCCTCTTCAAATACGACCTTATTAGCTGATGCTATTCGAAGAGGCTTTGCTTGTAAAAAAGACTGTATTGCAATTATTATAGATGATAATGCATATTGACCAACCTTTCGGTCCCCATGCTTCATCTTATAATAATCTGGTTCCTTTTCTCTTAAGAGCCGGATATTCTTGTCATAGTCAAGCTTCTCTTTATCAAAATAATGAAGGAACAATATTTCAAACTGATGCGTAGAAGAAACCGGACGCTGCCCTGCATTAAGCACAAGCATCTTCTCAACCACTTCTTTATCTGTTAGTCCTGTCCATACAACAAATATGAGATCATACTCGCTATAAGATTTCAATACTATCTCGCGATATCTAACATCCAGGACACTTTTAAGATATGTAGCATTTACAAAATCAAGTCGCTTGATATACTCCATATCAGGTTTCTTTAATTTGTCTGCCAACACTTTGTAATCGATGATGTGTTCTTTTGTCACTATATCAGCAAGCTTCCAAAACACCCACAGTCTAAACGACCTCTGAAGTCCATCAAGTATCTCTATATTCTCCGGACTGATTTCAATGCTATCATTTTTAATAGCAATTGCTTGAGGACAAGTTAGGGTAATGGTAGGCATGGGTTCTCCGTCGGTAACTGTTTTCAGTATTCCGTCCAAATACCCATTCCTGACTATTCGTCTCTGAATCTGGAATTCTGAAAAATCTCGTTTTAGAGTCGAGATATATTCAAGCATATTCCCTTTACACAAGAACCACTGTTTCTTTTCTACTTGTTTCTTGTCAAGAATTATTAAATCCATAAATTATGTCATTTATCCAACAAATACCTCAGCTTATATTCCTGATTCTGATATTGCCTTACCAGCATATCCTCACTCATACCTATAAATAACAACAAGTCCACAATCAGTAACTCTTGTATACGTTTGGAGAGTAAATATAACTCCCCATGCCGCTTCACGCTCTTTTTTCCCAAGGCTGTATAGTGAGTATAGTAGTTTCTTGAGTCGCGAATCTCATTGACGAATGCATTGGTATCTGGTATAAACAAGTCTACGATTGCTTTTGGACACATCTCAACCAAACTGCTCAACCTTTGCGATAACGAAACGTTGTTGCCATATTGCAACAGACCTTGAACCATATCCTTGTAGTCAGCAGGAACGCTATTCAAGATGTTCTTCTTAATAGAAGCATACTCCTCTTTAGGCATTTTTACGGCACCAGGAAACATCCTGTCGTGAATGGTTTCAGATGCCTGCGCAAGATTCAAGAAGTCATTGTCACTAAAGCTTCCTTTGTCACGTATCTGTTCTATCAACAAATTTATCGCTGGTTCAAAATCAGAAAAGATTTCATCCCATCTACTGATGACTTTCTGAAAATCATTTCTTACAGCAGGATATGTGAATGTCATCTCCCTGAAATCCCACTTATTCACTTTCACCGTATAATGTTGATGGTAGAACAGTTCTATCTTGCTCTTATACGGTTCTCCCACTCCCATATCCATAGCATATATAGGATTATAGAAGTACACGCTCTTTATAAACGTCTCTCCATTCAGTCCAAGTGTTAGGAATGTAAGGAATTTATAGCTCTCACGAAGAATATCATCAATCGAAAAGCCATCTTCATTCTGTAGCCGTAAGCACACCGTCTGCTCCATCGTGAATTTCGTTGTCACAGGAGAATCGGTTGAATTGTTCATACTGAACAGGAATGATGCCTTTACTCCTTTGGAGAAATCAAACTCAATTGGTTTAGGCAACTCATAATGGACATCAGCAGTCTTAGCCTGATAATCATATTTCATCGCATCCATTTTGAAACCAGTAGTACAGAGCCATTCAGCCAAACCATCTATTTGAAGATACAAATCGGTGGCTCTAACTTCTTCGTATGACCCAAACAACCACCCGTCTATCATGGTGCCTACCGAGAAAGTGATGACAGGCTTTGCTATCTCGTGGCCTTTTACCAAGGATACTTCACGTCTGCCTGAGTACATACATCTGAACAAGGAGATCTCCCTACTGCCTTCCACAACTCCTAATATGGTAGCGTATGAATTACGTTCCATACCAAGAGGATTCATCTGGAAATCTCCTATTAATTCCAAATGTATCCCTTCTTCAGGACTAAACGAGACCTCTCCACTCAGCCGCCGCTTCGGAGCCTCTGGCAAGAACCAGTCCCCCTTCAGCTCAAAGGTCTTTGTCAAGTCATATTGCGATTTCATAAGATTCTATCCCACCAACTAAATAGCACTCCTATAACGCCTTCTTCCTAAGCGTTGAAGTAAGTCCAAAATCTATCTCCGGGAAATCCTTCTTTGCCTTCTCCACCACATCCACATCTTTAGTTTTGAGGAGTGACGACAGATACTTAAGCCTTCTTCTTGATTTCTCGAGTATATCAGCCCACCGCATAACATAAACCTCCACATTGCTATTCTTTGGACTCATTAGGAAATACTGATTACCTTCCTTACCGGGAATCTCCAACTGGGCTTCCTTGTTTATTTCTGAGCTGACGAGTAGAACTACGAACTTTACATCATTAGGAGCATACGGACTCTGAGCAATCTGAGTTGCATACTTTCTGGCCTGGCTAAGCTCTTTTGGACTAATCTTAACCTTGGGAGCTTTCAACTCCACTATCAGCACCTCTCGTCTCTCCTCGTCGAGTATCCGCTCCGAATACATAAACAGGTCAGTAATGTTCTTCTTAGCGCTGCCCTTCACGGCCTCATTGATGTTGTCATCTTTCTTGGATGGTTTATACTCCATACAGTCCGCACTCAGTTGTCGGAGATTGTTTTCAAGATTCTTGTCTGACAGCAGTGTTGTATTGTTACTATACTGTTCGCCAAAGACCCATAACATTTTTGTCAGAATCTTATGCAATTCACTCCTTTCTTTCACGTGCTTTGAGATTTCTGAGATGGTCAACTTCTCAATAAACTCCAAGTCCTGCATCTTTTTCGATACCTTGTCTGAGAATTCAATGACATCCTCAAGTTCAGATCTGCCAAGCAACTCATTGAATTGCTTAACGCTCTTGTCAGATAGCTTCAGCACACTCTTCAAGACGAATTCAAAATCACCACTGCTGATACTTCTCTTCACAAGTGGATAGAGAACGCTTCTTGCTTTGTCTTTCTTCTCCAAAAAACCATATTTGTCCTCTACCATATATGCCAGCTTATCAAATGCAAGTAGTTGAGATTCTGAAGTATTATCATCCTTGAACGGGTAATACGTATCTTCCCGAAGATTGTTCACAAACTCATCATACTTCTTGTTTTTCCCTTTGAAGAAATCGTTCAATTTCTCTTTTACAAACTGTCTATAGGAAGCGAACTCCTCGTCCATATCCTCCAAGTCGGCGTTACGTAATACTTCGGAATTAATTCCTTCTGCATAATAATAAATCAGCCACCCTCCAATATTTGGACTTAGCCAAGGTGCAGCATACTCGAAACAGACAGCATTCTCGTGAACTCCCGCATTTAGCGTAGTCAGATATACACGGATTCTGTCCAGACCTTTTATCTGGATGTAATCCATCTCCATCCTATGCTTGTTACCTTTCTTATCTACATAATCACAGAGTCTGTGTTCAGGTTCGCCTATAATATAGTCCTTAGGATTTATCTTTTCATCATTGACGTAGATTGAAATATCGCCATTGAATACTTTTAGGCAATACGTCTCAAAAAGACTGTCCTTAATGTTATTCTTATTAAAATGTTTAGTTAGTTTTTTCCTTTGTTCAAGCTTACCAGATTCCACTTCATACAACTCTTCAATGGTTATCTGGTAGTAAGTATCAGCCTTCTTATCAAGTAACTCTTCAACGGTATCAATATCCACCTGACGCACATCGTTCTCTTTCTTGAAATCCTCACTCTGAAGTGGTATTACGGCATGCGACCATGTTTTTGTATCTTGCGAATAACCTATTGTCTCTATCGTGAACTTATTGCCAATCTGAAAAGCCGCAAAGCGTCCCACGCCTTTTCCACCTTTCTTGTTTGCAGTTCCTATATCAAGTAGTTTCTCCTCTATCTCATTAATATGAACCCCATAACCATCATCGCGCAGAACAATACGCTTGACTGGCAGCGGAGAAAGCATGTTCTCATCCGCATAGTCAATCGTCAGTCTGATATTCTTTGCATCAGCCTGGATAGAATTGTTTATTAGCTCACACAATGCCTTATAGGTGTTGATATAAGCTGCCAGAATATCATTAACCAGCCTAGAATTAGTAGTTAGCTTCCTTATCATAATAGATCAAATTATGTGGATCATCTAATTATGCGCCCTTCTTTCTTAACTAATAACTTCTATTTCACCCTCCCCATCGCTCTCATCTCATCCTTCACCCCTTGGATATACACTTCCAGGCTTTGTTTCATCTGGCGCTTTTGGTCTTCTTTCTCCTGGTGTGAGAGCTGAGAATGGTCTATTGTCGCTTCGCAATAATGCGAAATGTTTTCTTTGATGATATCTATCTGCCATTCGGTTATAGGGCCACACACAAAATTCGCCCCAAGATAACCGGCCAACACGCCTTTGAAGTATTGCTCTCCCATATTAATTGATTTCATTTTTGAAATGCCATTTTGGCGTTTCATACCGTGAATCATTAACCATCAGTGGGTCTTCTCTTCGGCACAAACACATAACTACAGAATAACCAAATAGCCTTCAGGTACTTCATAGCCAACTATTATCGATTATCTATAAGCTATTAACTATTCTGAGTTGTCTTTCGTCGTTTTGATAATCGAAGTTAACAGCTTTAGCAGTTCATCGTTATCATCCTTTAGAGACTTGTATTCTTCATCAGAAAAGTAATCAGCAGAATGTATCACTTCTAACCAGTAATCAGTTTCGCCTGCTTCTTTGAGAGCAATAATCAGTTTGCTGATAAAGTCCTTACGGCTTTGGCATAAAGGCCCTCACGTACATTAGCGCCAATACTTGTTCCGCATCGTAGGAGTTGTTTTGACATTACCGTCTCTTTCTTCTTGTCTTTCAGGTATCGATAGCATTTCGCTATTCTCTTTGCAAAAGCCATACTCTTATCTCCAACTATACTCTCTCTCGCCATCAGAACTATTATCTCTTATCTATAAATTGTTAACTATACTCGTTCTCTTATCTGTCAACTAAAGAAATAAGGCGCAAATGAAAACTTCCGTGGGAGCCTGATGCATGCTTAGCCGAAGATGGTGCATATACGATACATGAAGAAAGGTATGTCTGCAATGCCATGCAATTGTGCTCTGAATCCCTTCATCTTAGAGT
>Ga0310694_10002249_pt1 | contig 20175 bp, 15 predicted proteins | sample 174DNAGHGhighgp2_FD_203884 | JGI IMG/M metagenome (GOLD analysis project Ga0310694, IMG submission 203884) | Sheep rumen microbial communities from Palmerston North, Manawatu-Wanganui, New Zealand - 1742 DNA GHGhigh gp2 (v2) (version 2) | ecosystem: Host-associated > Mammals > Digestive system... | reverse complement strand
AGTTATTAAAAACATATGACTTATTTTCGTTGTCTATATAGCCTGCACAGGTAAAAAATATGGTATTTGTTTTCTCTGCCACATCAGCAACAACCGGAGCGGTAACACCCCAAATATTCATAATAGCCTTTACTTTATCCATATTAATAAACTTATTTGCAACCATAGCTGCTTTAGCTGTTTGCAAGGCATCATCTTCAAAAACAACCTCATAATTATATTTTGTGTCTTTTTGCTTCCATTCCTCAAGAGCCATATTAACAGAAGCTTTGACGGCATTTCCGACATTTGCTGCATCTCCGGTCAAAGGCAGGCTAACGCCAATCTTTACCACCGGCTTACTGTTTGCTTGAGCTTCTTCTTTTTTATCGTCACAAGCGGCAAGAGCCAAAACCATACATACACTCAATAACCATTTTTTCATTATTTTACTCCTTTACTTCTATGGGCTTCCCATTTTTAATCACTTTAATACTGGCCTCAGACTGGATAATCCCCTCAGAATCCATAGTATATTTTCCGATAGCACCTTCTCTGCTTCCAACTTTCAATAAAAGTTTTACAACTTCATTATTTTCGCAGTGTGCCGACTTCTCACAGGCTTCTATGAATAAATCTAAATTATCATAAAGGTTAGCACCACATAAAAAGACAGGTTCGCCGAATTTTGCTACAAATTGTTTATTAAATTCATCTGTTCCTGAGGCTGATTCAACAAACCACAGACCCTCAAATTCAGCTCTTTTCGGGGTTTCAATAAAATCATTAATTGTTGTAAGATTTACCTTTCCGGTAACTTCTTTCAAATACTTAGCAACCAAAGTAGCATCAGGTGTTAACCCATCTATGTAAAAAATATCAGGCTCTCCGTTTTCAATCATTTTTTGAATAATCATTCTGAATTCAATTGTTCCCGGATTATAGACATGTTTACCGATAATTTTAATTGAGCCATCCTCTTTGATTTTCTTTTCCAATAATTCAGATTGTTCAAAAGAACCGATGTTATTTGAAACTAAAAGCCCGATTGATTTAATGCCTCTTCTTTTCAATTCTTTAAGCATTAAATCTGTTGGACTGTCATATTGTGTCATATTATTAAAATTATAAAAACCTTTTGCCGGTTGCGAACCATAAGAAGATGTCATATGAATAATTTTTTCTTTTTTTGTAATTGTGCTTGCAACATTGGCAGAAGTAGCAAGTATGGTGAAAAATGCTTTAAATTTGTCTTGGTAAACCAGTTTGCTTGTATTCATCATTGTTCTTTTTGTATCAAAAGAATCATCCTCAACAAGTAATTCATATTTATATTTTGTATCTTTTGCGCTCCATTTATCCAAAGCAAATTGTAAAGCTCTTTGCGCTGAAATTCCCATATATGATAAATTCCCAGTTAAAGGTAAACTTGCACCAACTTTTATTATTGGTCTTGTATCAACATTGGCTTCTTGATTTTTCTCTTCTTTGCATGCCACGAGAGCCAACACCATGCATAAACTCAATAAAAGCTTTCTCATTGCAGATTTCCTTTCTTTTGAAAAATTCCTTGCGGACGCAACGATAAGAAGGTGATAAAGATAACAAAGGCTATCAAATCGCGCCATTCGGAAGCAAAAATCAATACGCCGATATTTTCCGCCAATGCCAAGAACAATGCACCGAAGAACGCACCGCGCAAGTTAGCTAATCCGCCGATAATTGCGCCAATCATACCTTTAAAAAGCAAATTAAAGCCCATCGTCGGTGTCATTCCGGTATCATAACCAATCAAAACACCATCAATCCCTAACACAATTCCGGTTAAAACCGAAACGAGCAAAATAATCTGATTGTTTTTCATGCCGATTGTATTGGCAAGTGAAGCACTATCATGCACAGCACGAATTTTTAAGCCGATAAAAGTATGGTGCAACAAATAGTTTAAGAATCCAAAGCAAACAAAAAATGCGACTATTGTTAGAGCCTGTACAAGGGGAATGCTGGCAAAGCCCAAATGAACCGTAACGGCAGAATGGATAGAACCCAAATTTTGGTATTGCGGTCCGAATACAAGTAAAATAACTGATTCAAAAATTGTATAAACACCCAAAGAGGCAACCATCAGAACCATTGATGATGCTCCATGATTGCGCATCGGGGTATAGATTCCAGCTTCTAAGAAGTATGAAAACAAGGCACAGATAGCGATTGCACCAATAATGCCTGCCCACATCGGTAACCCGCATAACGAAATTAACCCGTATGAGGCATAAGCGCCAAGTGCCGCGACGGCGCCCAGTGTCATATTAAAAAACGGTGAAACAGAATACATCAAACGGAACGCCATAGCCATTAAGCCATAACCCGCTCCAACAATCAAAGTATTTAGTAATAAGTGAAGTAACATTTTCTATACGTTCTATATTGCCGGTTATTGTTGGTTGGATTATACAACTTAATCCTTTTAAAATCATTAACAAAGACAAAATATTCACAGCGTTAGCCCCTGTTTTTAAAAGAAAACTTGTATTCAAAAATTTTTCAATATAGCATGGGCGCGTTAAATAATTCGGAGTGTGTCGGTAATGAAGAAATTTTATGTAATTGTTTGTTTGATTTTGGCTGTTTCCTGCGCTTATCTCGGTAAATCGCGCGAGGAATGGATTAAAAACGCACAAAACGAAACCTTGTATGTTAGAATTGACGGGGTGGATAATGCGGCGCATAAGAAATTAGTCTTTATCCAACACGGACTGGCTTCCAATATGGAACATCAGGCAGTACAGGCGGCAAAAAAAGCCTTCTTAGACAGCAATTATACAGTCGTTACTTTTGATGACAGATATTCTTTGGGAAAGAGCGGAAACGAGGTAGAATTTGTCAGCCTTGAAAGCTTTGAAAAAGATCTGGAAACCGTTATCTCTTGGGCTAAAAAGCAGTCATTTTACAGCGAACCGTTTGCACTTGTCGGACATTCTTTGGGCGGTGCCTCGGTTTTACAATATGGCGCAGACCACCCTAAACAGGTTAGTCTTTTAGTGCCGATAACCCCGGTTATCAGCGGTGAACTTTGGGAAAAATCCTGCATGACTAATATGGAGGAATTTTGCAAAGCATGGCAACAGCACGGCTCTTTTGAATATATTGACCAGAAAAATCAGAAAAAAGCGATTATTCCTTATAAAGTTGTAACTGAAAGCAAATCTTTTAATGCCTACACCCTCGCCCCGAAAATTACCGCTAAAACACTTGTTATTGCCGGAGAAAAGGATATTGTTATCGGAACGGACGAAGTTAAAAATCTGACCACGAAACTTAGCAAAAACAGCAAGGCGGTTGTTATTTCCGGAAGCGGACATAACTTTGAGAACCGGCAAAACCAAGCCGATTTATATAAGACAATTAAAGGTTTTATCAGATAACAATAGCTTAAAGCCCTAAGATAGTTTTTGAGGTGATAATATTGCGCAACTTAGGATTGCCCTCGGCATCTATGTAGGTGATGGTGCTTGCATCCAGCTCTAAATCTGCAATACTGTTTATCTTCATCATGTTGACTTCTATGGTGCCTAAAAGCTGCTCACGCACCCTATCTATCGCCCCTTGGATTTTATCCGACATGAAATTGGTACCGCCTAAGAGAACATAGCCGTGTTGGTATTTACCGTCTTTCTCAGCTACTTTTATCCATAAAAACGGCATGGGATCGGTTTTCCAATTCTTTTTGCCGACCAAGGCTTTTTCAAAAGTGGTCAACGTCCACCCTAATACATTATACGGGTGCGCCATACATTTTTGCTTTAATTCTTTGTTGATATTGTTGTGGTCTATTTTAATCTTTAATGCATATTTCGGGTTGTATTTTGTATCTATAACTTTATACATGGCCTTGGCAAATTGCTTTAGCTTGTATTCATTAACCATTGCTTGTGTCGGTTCCATTTTTATCTCCTCTTCTTTATTGCTTCAAGTTTACACGTTGTATTTTATGAAATGCAAGCAAAAAATTGGTTTATTTTTTTTAATTTTGGTATATATTCTCTTGAAAGATGTGATTTTAATGAGGTGTGATATGGAAGAAGATGACTTAAATTGTACCTATATTCGTAAAATTGCCGTTGTCGGTTGCGGTTTTGTCGGTGCGGCTTGTGCGTTCAGCTTAATGCAATCCGGCTTGTTTTCGGAAATGGTGTTAATTGATTCCGATAAGGATAAGGCCGAAGGGGAAGCTATGGATATCAGTCATGGTGTGCCTTTTGCCAAACCGATTAAAATTTATGCCGGTGATTATGACGATATTAAAGATGCCTCACTGATTGTGATTACCGCCGGAGCTAACCAAAAACCGGGCGAAACCAGACTGGATTTGGTTAAAAAGAATATTGCCATTTTTCAATCTATTCTTCCGGAAATCAAAAAAAGAAATTATAAAGGCATTTTGTTGGTGGTGGCCAATCCGGTTGATATCTTAACAACCGTTGCCATTAAATTGTCCGGTCTGCCGGAAAACAGAGTTTTGGGCTCAGGTACGGTTTTGGATACGGCAAGATTGAAATTTGAACTCGGAAACCACTTAAATGTGGATTCACGAAGCGTGCATGCTTTTATTATCGGGGAACACGGCGATTCAGAAATTGCCGCGTGGTCCTCGGCTAATGTTTCCGGCATACCGCTTAATCTTTTCTGTGAAATGCGCGGACATTTTAACCACGAAGAAGCCATGAAAAAAATTGCGGCTGATGTTAAGAACAGTGCTTACGAAATTATTGCCAAAAAGAGAGCAACTTATTTCGGGGTAGCAATGGCTGTTAAAAGAATTTGCGAGGCAATCATTCGTGATGAAAAATCTATTCTGTCGGTTTCATCCATGATGCATGGTGAATATGACATTGAAGGTATTGCCCTAAGTATGCCGGCGATTGTCAGCAGAAGTGGTATTGAAACGCACGTACCGATACAACTTAATGATAGCGAAATAAGACGTTTGCAACATTCTGCCAGAACGTTACGTGATATTTTAGCTGAAAATAATATCTGATTAAATTTCATCAAAAAAGGACATTGTTAAAACAATGTCCTTTTTTTTTAATGCCGTTAGCAAAGATTAGTATTTTCCTTCGTAAGCATCTAAGTACATTTGCTTAATGTCGCTCATCAAAGGATATACCGGGTTGGCACCGGTGCACTGGTCATCAAAGGCAAGACGAACAAGCTTATCTAAGTTATCCTTAAACACTTTTTCATCTACACCCCAGGCACGGATGGAGTTCGGAATACCGATTTTTTCTTTCAACTCGGCAACCGCTTTAATCAAACGCTCAACTTTCTCATCATCGGAAACAGTATCATCTGCCAGATAGAGGGTATGTGCAATTTGGCCATATCTCTTCTTTGCTTCCGGTGCTTTATATTGCGGGAAAGCGGTTTGTTTTTTCGGACAATCCGTTGCGTTGTAACGAATAACCTGACAAATCAGCAACGCATTGGCAATACCGTGCGGAATATTATACATTGCGCCCAATTTATGTGCCATAGAGTGACATACACCCAAGAAAGCATTAGCAAATGCCATACCGGCAATGGTGGCGGCATTGTGCATTTTTTCACGGGCAATCGGATCATTAGCCCCTTTTTCGTATGATGCCGGTAAATAACGGAAAATTTGCTTTATCGCTTCCAATGCCAATGAGTTTGTGTAGTTGGTTGCCATGACGGAAACATACGCTTCTAAAGCGTGAACAAGGGCATCTATACCGCCGGCTGAAGTCAAACCTTTCGGCATACCGTCAACAAAATTGGCATCAATAATGGCCATCTTCGGGGTTAAGGCATAGTCCGCAATAGCATATTTAACGTGTGTTTCATCATCTGTGATAATGGAAAACGGCGTTACTTCAGAACCGGTACCGGAAGTGGTCGGGATGCAGACTAAATCTGCTTTTTTGCCTAATTCCGGAATAGAACAGATACGCTTTCTGATATCCATGAAACGCATAGAAATATCTTCAAAATTTGTTTCCGGCTGCTCATACATTAACCATATAATTTTACCAACATCCATCGGAGAACCACCGCCTAACGCCACGATTAAATCAGGCTGATATGTATTTACCATGGTTAAAGCTTGTTTAGCTGTTGAGAGTGTCGGATCCGGCTTTACATCAAAGAAAATCTGATAATCTATATCCATTTCTTCAAAAGTATCCGTTATGGTACGAACCGCACCTGAGTCAAATAAAAATCTGTCTGTAATAATAAATGCACGCTTTTTGCCTTCATATTCGCGCAAGGCTAGCTCTGTTGAACCGCGTTTGAAATAGATTTTCGGAGGAACTCTAAACCACAACATATTTTCTCTCCTTTCTGCAACTGTTTTGTAATTTACCAAATGTTTAACACCAACGTTTTCACTGACAGAGTTTCCACCCCATGAACCGCAACCCAATGTTAAAGACGGCTCTAAGCGGAAATTATATAAATCACCGATACCGCCTTGAGAAGCCGGAGAGTTTATTAAAATACGTCCGGTCGGCATTTTTTGAGCATAAAAATCTATTCTGTCTTGTACACGCTCATCCGTATAAAGGACAGAAGTATGACCTAAACCACCGTTGTTTACCAGAGCAAATGCGATATCTGTCGCTTGCTCGAAGTTTTCTGCCTTATACATTGTCAAAATCGGGGAAAGCTTTTCATGTGCATACGGATTTTTGGTACTGTAATCCGTTTGTTCGGCAAGTAAAATTTTAGCATCTGCAGGAATCTTAAAGCCTGCCAATTCAGCAATTTTATGTGCCGGCTGACCAACGATATCGGCATTAACACCTTTATCGGTTAAGATAATCTTGCCCAGAGCTTCCATTTCTTTCTTATTTAAGAGATATGCGCCTCTGTAAACAAATTCTTTTTTAACTTCTTCATAAACGTCTTTAACAACAATAACCGATTGCTCGGAAGCACAAATCATGCCGTTATCAAAGGTTTTAGACATCAAAATTGAAGATACGGCTAATTTTATTTTGGCCGTTTCATCAATAATCGCCGGCGTATTTCCGGAACCAACACCTAATGCCGGTTTACCGCTGCTGTATGCGGCTTTAACCATGCCCGGACCACCGGTGGCAAGAATAGCTTGGATTTTCGGGTGTGTCATCAGAGCTTGGGAAAGTTCTACGGACGGTTCATCAATCCAACCGATAATATCTTTCGGAGCACCGGCTTTAACGGCGGCATCCAAAACAACTTTGGCGGCGGCTATTGTGCTCTTTTTGGCACGCGGGTGCGGTGAAAAAACAATGCCGTTTCTGGTTTTCAAACAAATTAAGGATTTAAAAATTGCCGTTGATGTCGGATTGGTTGTCGGTACAACACCGGCTATAACGCCTAACGGGGAAGCGACAATCTTCGTGCCGTTTACTTTATCACGACTGATAATACCGCAAGTTTTTTTATTCTTGTGCTTGTTGTAAATATACTCGGAAGCAAAATGGTTTTTAATAATTTTATCTTCCAAAACACCCATGCCGGTTTCTGCAACCGCCATTTCTGCCAAATCAATACGCATTTTATTGGCGGCAGTGGCTGCTGCCTTAAAAATGGCATCAACCTTTTCTTCCGAAAATGTTGCATATTGATTTTGGGCTACATGGACACGATCTAAAAGCTTATCTAAATCTTCCAATGTTTTTACGCTACTCATTAACAATTTTCCTTTCTTTGTTCTAATGATTGACCTTTTTCTCCATAATCTGAAACTTTCTTAAATGCCTCTTTCAAAGAGCCGAGACAGGCATTGCCGGCAATACATCCGCCCGGACAACACATAACTTCTACCAAATTTCCGGCCTGACATTTACCGGTTTTGGCATATATTTTCAAATCTCTGATTGAGGCCTTATCAAGCCCGTTTATAACCACAGGTTTAACCGCATCTTTTTCCCCTTTCCAGGCGGCTTGAACAGATTTTGCGACACCGCCGGTTAAAGCAAATTCCCGTGCCTCTTTTGAGCTTTGGTAAGCAAATTCTTTTTCTTCACAGGTATCTAACTCTATACCCATGGCAATTAATGTAGCACCTAATTCTTCAAAATTCATCAGGTAATTTACATTCGGGTTATCCAAAACCTCCCGGCGTTTTGCAAAACACGGGCTGACAAATACCGTAATTGCATCCGGATGCTCTTTCTTAACAATCTCTGCCGTGTAATAAAGCGGGGTATGCGCATCTGAAACATAAGGCTTGATTTCCGGTAAGTGCTTTTTAACCAGTTCATTATAACCGGCACAACATGATGTTGTCATAAACGGGGCACCGTTTTCCAAACGCTCTTGAAAATCTTTTGCTTCAGTTGTTGCGGTTATATCCGCACCTTGTGCTACCTCATAAACGTGAGAAAAACCTATTTTATGGAAGGCATCTTGAATTTGTTCCGGTGTGCACGGCAAATGGCCGATTAATGCCGGAGCAATTAAGGCTATAACTTCCCTACCTTCTTTGATACGTCTTAAAATATCAATTATTTGCGATTTTGCATGCGGAGCACCAAACGGACACGCCGATACGCATTTACCGCAGGAAATACATTTTTCCTTATCTATATAAGCCAGACCATCTTCCCCTTTGGCTATTGCCCCCACCGGACAAGCTTCTTCGCAAGGTACTATTGTTTTAACAATGGCATGATACGGACAAGCTGCCATGCATAAGCCGCACTTTTTGCACTTTTCATTGTCTATAACCGAGCGCTTACCATTGTTGCTTAAAGCACCGAAGCGACAAGCTTTCATACATGGTTTTGCAACACAGTTTTGGCATAATTCGGTGACAAATACTCGTGCTGACGGACACCCTTTGCAAGCATTTTGTAATACAGTCAACGGTTCCGGCTCCGGTTTTTCTCTTACCAATGCTTGTTTGGCAAATTCCGAAAGCGGGGTACGCTCATCATCATCTTCCATCGCAAAACCTAAGCCGGCGATTGTTCTTGAACGCAAAACCGCACGCTCTTTATAAACACAGCAACGGAACGGTACTTCACTGCCTTTCGGGCGCATATCATAAGGGATTAACCTGGTATTTTCAGGAAAATCATCTGATAAAAATGCTTTTATTAAACGAACTAATACTTCTCTTTTTAATCTTTTTGTTTCTACTTCAGAACTCATTTATTTAACCTACTTTCAATTACTGCAACAACTTTTTCCATATCCGCCGAAGGAATTACCTCCTCATCTACCGTAACATAAGGTGCTTTTGAAAAAGAATCGCTTTTATTACAGATACCTAAGCACCTGACTGATGTTATTTCTATTTTATCCCCGTATTTTTGTGTTAATGACGTTACCAGTGATTTAACCGTGCCGCCACCCATAACAAAACAGGTCGTCCCTTGGCAAATTTTAACTTTTACTTTTTCCATACCGTTCTCCTATATGTAGTTTATTGCCACTTGTTTAAAATACTTGTTTTCCAATAATGTTTTTATCTTCTTAATCACCGTTCTTCTGACTTCTATCTCAATCGGAAGCGACGGATCATAGTGTGCCTGGTTGAGCATGGCGCCGACCATGAACTCTATAATGTCAGATTCTAACAAAAACTTAACTAATAACCCGGCTGCGTCTTTGTGATGCAATTCTTCTTGTTCCAAGTAGTCTGCCGCACGAGTTAATGTTAAAATTCCTTCCGTTACCAAATCTACACCATCCATTTCGGCTATGGGCGGTAAATCACCGCAGTCTTCCGGCGATATATTGATGATTTCTCTTTTTAGCTCTCGCGAAATCATATTTGCCGTCGTACCACCGCATATAGCCTTTTTACCGTTAAAAAATCCAAAAGACAAGCAATATTCTCTATCTTTTGATTTATTATACGGCGGACCGGTAAAAATCAACGCTTTTCGCGGATTTCTGAAATAAAGAACACTGCAAGAAATATCGTCTCCGGCGTGTTCTTCCGGCTCTGCTTTCAGGGCTTCATTGATAACCTGATGCGCTAAATCCGTACTGGATACATTTGGGTATAACTTTAAGTACTTGGTTAAAAAAGAAAGCAAACCTTTCCTTTGATAACCTAAAGGATATTCTTTGGTGCCAAGACCTGCCTGTGTAACACCGTCCGAGCAAAAAATAATTCTGTCCCCTACTTCGGCCTTAAACTGATATAATCTTAAATGCCTGTCCGGATATTTCGGCGAGGTAAATTCTTTGTAGGTTAACGGCACTTCCTCACTGTTTCGCATTAAACAGAAAGACGGATTACCCTCTTCTACAACCCAAACCTGACCGTCATTACGACAATCTACTGCCGAAAAAGTCGCATAACTTATTTTTCTGACCTGACAAACCGGCAGAGAATCCATAATAATCTGCGCTGCCTTTTTAATCGGTATATCTTCCTCAATAAAGCGCAATAACATTGTTGCCGTCATACAAGATAAAATATTGGCTTTAATACCGCTGCCCAAACCATCTGATAAAACGGCTAAAACACGCTCTTGATTTGCCGAACGCTTGGATACAAAATAATCCCCGTAAGCGTTCTGCCCGAATTTCTTTATTTGCGCACAATCAATATCAATGAACATTTATTCCTCATCTTCCGAATTATATTCACTGGCAATTGTGTTTAAAATCGTTTCGGTCTGCACCATGTGTTCACCTAAAAGACAAGCAATTTGCTGAACGGTTGCGATATTTTTATCAATAACTTCCTTGGCTTTTTGCGCGACCATTTCATGCGAATGATTAAAGTTGGTAATATCCGTAATCGTTACACCGATACTGACACCCTCTTCTATCGGGAATATATGCAAATCATACGATTTGTTGTTATATTTATGGTTTTCTTTGTGAACAGCTTTTCCATCTGCAAATGCCGTCGTAAAGACTTTTTCAGCTTCAAAGAAGTCTTTGACCGGATACCCTGCAATCTTTTGCGTATCAGATAAATACATCTCTTTATCTTCTTTGGCAAACATCTTTATAAAGGCTTCATTGGCTTCCAATATATTTAAGTTTTTATCTAAGATGACCATGGCTGACGGAATACTCTTTAACATGGCGTTTGCTTTTTTGGTGGCAATTTTACGCATATAGGAAACACACATAGACGGCTCAGCATCACCGTTTAACAGGGCTTTTGCCATATCCTGACAGGTTTGATAACCGCAACCGGCACAGTTTAGTTCATCTTCCGGTGTATATTTACCTATTCTGTGAAGTGCCTCACGGATTTCATCTATGGAATAAGTCTTATTTTCTACCGGCATCGGCGTATATTCTTCTTTGACGACCACTTTCGGCTTTTGCGGTACAGACTTACGATACTTAACATGACGCAAAATGCGTGATACATTGTTGGTATCAGACAAAGATGTTGATATACACGGACCGTGCACACAACCACCGGCACAAGCCAACGCTTCTATAAATACCGGATTTTTAAGTTTTTCTTCGGCAAAAGAATTAACCGCTAAATCAAATGATTCTAAAGAACACACCTGATATAAATGAACATTATCGTTGACACCGACCTTTTTAATGGTTTCATTCATGCCGCCGTCCATCGGGTATAAATTGCCTTCATAAGCAATTTCCGGCACGAAATTCTCTTCTAAACAATCCCCCTCTTCTATTTTTCTATCTGTTTCTTTAAGCCACAGTTTTAATTCTTCAAAAGTTAAGGCAAAATCCATCAAATCTTTATGATTATCTGACTCCTCTTTCTTGGCAATACACGGACCGATAAAGACAACGGCAATATCTTTGCCGAGTTTTTTCTTCAAATATTGCGCATGGGTTAGTGCCGGAGAAGCTATCGGTACAATAAATTCAGCCAGTTCCGGTTTATAAAGTCTTATGTACTTAACAATAACCGGGCAAGCGCTGGATATCAATAAACCTTTATCTTTTTGATTAAGCAAACGTGCCGTTTCTATGGAGACTTCTTCGGCACCGATAGCTGTTTCGCTGACACCTTCAAAACCCAACTTCTTTAAGGTGGCTATCATTTGCTTTGATGTACAAGAAAACGAAGCGCGCCAACTCGGAGCTAAAGAGACATAAACTTTTTTACCGCTGTTGATGAGCTTTTTAACCGGTTCCAAATCACATCTGACACGTTTGGCATGACTGGGGCAAGGCGCAACACAGCGACCGCATGAGATACACTTATCCGATATAACGCAAGCATGTCCATCTTGAATACGGATGGATTTAACCGGACAGCGACGTACACATTTGTAGCAGTCCTGACATTCATTATATAGGGTATATACCGTTCCAGTTATTTCGTTCATAGTGCCTCTAGTACCTTAATTAACTCATCTTTACTTATGTTAGAATATTTCTTGTCTTCAATAAAAATATTCGGACCGTCTTGGCACAAATTCGTGCAACGGCACCCGACTAATTCTAAGGAAACGTCTTTTTGGTTTTTTTGAATATAATCCTCTATAAATGTAAGCATCTTATCATTCCCGCGGACATAACAGGAACTGCCTAAACAAACTTTAATAACAGTCATATCTTTCCCTTTTTCAGATTTTCTCAAGAGATATTTTAATTTAGTGCCATTGTCAAGCAAAAAGGAAATCACAATATTTCCCTTTATAAAGATATTCAGCAAAATTTATCAGTTACTCCACCATGTTCTGCCGTCAGAGCGTAAAGTCGGGGCTTGCATATCATCCGGATTTTTCGGTGTTTGCTCATCTTTAGGCTTTTCATCATAGCGATTATTAACCAAAGCGGTAAAATCTCTTAAAATTGCTTCACGGCAACCTTTACCCTCTATTGAAAAAACTTCTTCCCCTTTACGCATATCCTTAAAAGTTATGTCATAGGAATAACCGTCTTCAAATATACCGCATCTGACATTGTTATCTTTATTAATGTTATCAGCCAGCTCATAACGTGCCATATAGCCGCGATTATTTTGATTATATATCTTAAAGCCTGCCTCGCTTAAAATCTGCTTAAAATCCTGGTGTATGTCAACAAAATTAGAGCTATCAATCGCAACCGTTTTGGCATTAGAATCTATTCTGCTGTACGAAGATACTGTTTGCTGATATGTACAACCGGCAAGTATAAATACTAAGAATAAAAGTTTTTTCATTTTAGGTCTCCCTTGTATTAAAATATATACGAAGTTTAGTTTTGATGTAATCAGGAGTCAACAATAATTTTGCTGTATCTTGGTGATTTTATCGGCCTTTTTAGTAAGGAAAAATATTCAGCTTGTCGCTTTCTCTTAAAAAAAACGACACCCCGCTTTGGAGTGTCGTTTTTTTTGGTTTTTATCAGCTCTACTATGCTTCCTTTTTATACAGGGCGCGTTGCTGATATTTGGTATGCAACAGATGGTGCGCCTTTTTACCGCCGGCTTCACCCAAATAATCCTTATATAATTTCTGTATGGATTTATTTTTGTGAGATAAACGGTTCTTAGCATCTTCATCTTCCGTATTCAAACCTTTGGAGCGAAGTTTACGAATTTCATCATTAATACCCCACGGCTTATCAAAGGTTGCACCCATAACACGAGGTTGTCCGCCACCGGCTATACATCCGCCCGGACATGCCATGACTTCCACAAAGTGATACGGTAATTCGGTACCTTCAGCTTTGGCTTTGTTAATAGCTTCCATTACCGGAGCCACGTTGCCGATACCGTTAACCACGGCAATGCGAACCTTGGTCCCTTTAATATCAATCTCTGCGACTTTGACTTTGTCTAAACCTTCAATTTCTTGGAAGTTCAAAGTTTTCAGTTCTTTGCCGGTTATGTAGTAATAAGCCGTTCTTAAAGCTGCCGTCATCACACCGCCGGTTACACCAAAGATGGTTGCCGCACCGGAGTATTCACCTAACGGGCTGTCTGCTTCCTCTTCTTTTAAGTTTTTGAAGTTAATACCGGCAGCCTTAATCATTTTGGCAAGCTCGCGTGTGGTGATGACTTCATCAACATCTTTGTAACCGGATGAGTTCATCGTTTCATCACGAACATTTTCCCACTTTTTAGCCGTACACGGCATAACCGAAACAACTTTAACCTTAGAAGCATCAACACCGGCCTTCTCTGCCCAGTATGTCTTGGCAATAGCACCTAACATCTGGTGCGGAGATTTACAGGAGGACAAATTCTCAATGTTTTCCGGATAGTATTTTTCCAAATAATCCACCCATGCCGGACAGCATGATGTAAACATCGGAATATGATCATTTTTGGTAAATCTTGCAACAAATTCGCTGGCTTCTTCAATAATTGTCAAATCAGCACCGAAATTGGTGTCAAACACTTTGGCGAAGCCTAAACGACGTAAAGCCGCATAAATTTTTCCGGTCAAATTAGTTCCGAAATCAAAACCGAACTCTTCGCCTAAGGCAACACGTACAGCCGGGGCAATTTGCACAACTGTTATGTTTTCTTTATCATTTAACAATGCTCTGACTTTAGCGGTGTTATCATAGTCGGTGATAGCGCCGGTCGGACAGTGTGCTGCACATTGTCCGCATTTAATACACGGCGAATCCCCTAACTTCGTATCATTAGCACCGGTTATTTTGGTGACAAAACCACGGTGCAGATAACTTAATGCCCAAACTTTCTGAACGTTTTGACAAATGTTGACGCATCTGCCGCAAACAATACATTTTGCCGGATCCAAAACAATAGAACACGTTGTATCATCTTTCGGCTCTTGCGGAACGAGTTTAACGATTTCGTTTTGGTCTATCCCCATTTCCGAAGTCATCTCCTGCAGTTCGCACTGTCCGCTTCTGCTACAATTTAAGCAATCATTCGGGTGGTTACTCAAAATAAGCTTTAAGACCGTCTTTCTGATTTCGGTTAATTCGGCATCATTGGTAATAACTTCCATGCCTTCGGCAACCGGTGTACAACAAGAACGCATAATGCGTCCGCCGACTTTAACAATACACATACCGCAACCGGCACTCGGATCAACATCCGGATGTTTACACAAGGTCGGAATGTTAATCTCAACTTTTCTTGCAGCATCCAAAATGCTTGTACCGGCATCTACTTCAACTTCTATATTATCAATTTTTAATTTTACCATTGCAATTACTCCTTATCTTTACCGTCAAGCAATTTGTTTGTGTATTCTTCTTCATAAAAACGAAGTGTTGATAATACCGGATTTGGCGCCGTTTGACCTAAACCGCAAAGCGAAGCTTTCTGCATAGCAAAAGCGATTTTCTTTAATAATTCCAAATCTTTCTTTCTGCCACGACCACGATTGATTTTATCTAACAACAATAACATCTGCTTACCGCCGATACGACACGGCGCGCATTTGCCGCAAGATTCATCAACCGTAAAGTCTAAATAGAATTTGGCAAGCGAGACCATGTCTGAAGAATCGTCAATAACAATCATACCGCCGGAACCCATAATAGAACCGAGCTTTTTCAACTCTTCGTAGCATACCGGCATATCCATATATTTTGCCGGAATAACACCGCCGGAAGGACCACCGGTTTGAACGGCTTTTAAGGTCTTGCCCTTTGGAACGCCACCACCGATTTCATTAACAATCTCGTTAATGGTGGTGCCCATCGGCACTTCAATCAAACCGGAATGCTCAACCTGACCGGTTAAAGCAAATACCTTGGTACCTTTAGATGTTTGAGTACCAAAAGAGGAGAACCAGTCTGCCCCTTTAAGCAAAATTTTGGAAACGTTTGCCAAAGTTTCTACGTTATTCACGCAAGACGGCTTATCCCACAAACCTTTGTTAGTCGGGTATGGCGGTCTCGGACGCGGTGTACCTCTGGCACCCTCAATAGAGTGAATAAGTGCTGTTTCCTCGCCGCATACAAATGCACCGGCACCTAAACGAATATCTACATTAAATGAGAATCCGGTACCCATGATGTTATTACCGAGTAACATATTCTTTTTACAAGCTTGGATAGCTTTTTGTAAACGTTCAACCGCTAACGGGTACTCGGCTCTGACATAGAACCAACCAGATGTAGCGCCAATGGCGTAAGCGGCTATCATCATACCTTCTATAACGGCGTGCGGATCACCTTCCAAGATGGAACGGTCCATATATGCCCCCGGGTCACCTTCGTCACCGTTACAAATAATGAATTTTTCATCAACCGTCGGCACCTTAGCGGCTAATTCCCATTTCATACCGGTAGAGAATCCGCCGCCACCACGACCGCGTAAGCCGGATTTCTTAATTTCTTCCACAACTTCTTGCGGTGTCATGGTCTTTAAGGCTTTTTCCAAAGCGAGGTAACCGCCTCTTGCCATATATTCCGTGATATCTTCCGGATCAATACGACCAGCATTTTTTAAAACAACCTTTTCCTGTTTCTTAAAGAACGGCAATTCAAGAGATAAAACGTGTGATTGAAGCTCATCAGCAACCACAACTTCGCCTTTGCCTTTCAATGCCGGAATAACACATTTTTCCATAACGGCACGGGTGGCATCTGCATCAAGGCGCTTAAACAAAACATCTTTTTTGCCGTTGATTTCTACTCTGATGAGCGGACCTTGTGCGCAAAGCCCCATACAACCGGTAGATACAACGCGAACGTCATCCGTTAATTTATGTTCTTCAAGAATCTCTTTAATAAGTGCAATTAAATCATCACTGCCGGAAGATTTGCAACCGGTTGAATGGCAACAATAAATACTGCATTTATATTTTTCTATTTCGGCAAGTTTCTTTTTTGCGATTTCATGGATATCAAATCTTTTATAAATTTCAGCCATATCAACCATATCTTAAGCCTCCTCTTTAAAGGTTTCGCGCCATTCGTTTAAGATTTCCGGCACTTGTTCCGGGGTCATACGGCCGTATGTTTTACCGTTTACGACACAAACCGGCGCCAAACCGCAACAACCGACGCAACGTACAACTTGTAAATGGAAAAGTCCGTCCGGCGTGCTCTCACCTTCTTTAATGCCTAATTCGGATTTGAATTTTTCTAAAACCTTGTCATTACCTTTTAAGAAACAAGCAGTACCGGTGCAAACGGAAATAACCGCTTTACCGGGGGCTACGAGTTTGAAAAAGTTATAAAAGGTCAAAACTTCATAGATACGAGCAAGAGGAACGTCCATTGTTTCCGCCAAGCTCATTGCGTCTTCCCAGTCCACATAGCCTTTTGCACCCTGAATTTCATGCAAGGCCATGATAAGAGAACCACGTTTTTTACGCCATTTGTCGCCGATACGACATCCAAGACAAGGCTCTTTATCCATTTTTATCTCCTAAATTGTTGTAATTTAAAATACTGCTAAGTAATGTATTACACTTATTTTAATATTCAATTAATTTTCTGACATTTCCAAAGGAATCTTTATTAGAGGATTTTGCTTTATTTTGTTGTGGGGTCCCCTTGACCTCGCTTACGCTCGGAGGGGTGACGATAAAGCAAACTCTCTTTTAGTTGCGTCACCCTGAACTTGGTTCAGGGTCTCATGAGATGCTGAATACGAAGAGAGATGCTGAATACGAAGTGCAGAGATCCCGAAACAAGTTCGGGATGACGCGGTGTGGTGTTCAGCATGACACGGTATAGGGTTCAGTATGACGCGAGGTAGGTTGTCAGTGTGACGGGGTTAAAAGACTGGCGCTTTTGGTGGTATGACAATAAAAAACGTCATGCCCTGAGCGAGTGCGAGGCGAATAGCCTTAAACGAGTGAGGTCAGGCATCTTCAATATTGTAATAAGGATACATTAGCCCCTCCAGCTCCCCGCTAGCGGGGCGTGAACAATAAAGAAGATACCTTAACCAAAAGACTGGCGATTTTGGTGGTATGACGGTTTTAAATGGCTTCGCCGGCTGAGGGGTGACGGTTTTAAATGATGGGTGTTTCTTTCTTGCCATGCCTTTTTGTGCCAGCAAAAATCAAGGCATCTCCATAACAATTATAGAGGGAAAAAGAAAAAATTAAAAAACAGTTAAAAAATTGTTAATAAATCGTAAAGATTATTGCATAAGCCAATTTATTTAATAGAATTCAGACATATAATTTTTTAGCTGATGAATGTTTGCTAGCGAATTATTCCTACATTAATTTTTTTGGGAGAATATTTCATGAAATATACAAAGTCTGCACTTGGTCTTTTGAATGCACGTTACAGAAGTGTTTTGAGAAAGTGCCTTTTGATTAACCTCGGACTCTTTGCACTTGGTGCTGTTGCCGCCACACCGGCAAATGCTGCTGATGCAGGTACTTGGGCTAAAGCAATAGATGATACTGACGCTTTTATGGATAATTTAGCTGCTACTTCAGGCGGTGCATGGAATCGTAATAATGGTCCGGTTACCGGTTGGGGTGTTGACCAGATATTAGGTGTTATGGGTGGCGCTGCTGCAAATACTGACGCTGTTATTGCTGCAGTAAATAATACGACAACAGGTTTGGCAGCAACAAACACTCTCGCTAATGCAAACAAAGATGCTATTGATATTTTGAAAGGTGATGCATCAACGACCGGTTCTGTTGCAAAATCAATTGCAGATGCTTTAGCAGACTATACAAAGACTACTGATTTAGCTGGTGTAGCAACAAGTGGTGCAGCTGCTGATGTTTCATATGATAATACAACGTCCGGTTTGACAGCCACCAACGTACAAGCAGCTATTGATGAGGTTGTTACCAGTGTTAATGCTAATGCTGATGCTATTGATGCATTAGAAACAACAGTTGGTGATGCTGATAGTGGTTTGGTTAAAGCTGTTGCTGATAATACTCAAGCTATTTCTGACAATGCTCAGGCTATTTCTGACAATGCTGATGCTATTGATGCATTAGAAACAACAGTTGGCGATGCTGATAGTGGTTTGGTTAAAGCTGTTGCTGATAATACTCAAGCTATTTCTGACAACGCTCAGGCTATTTCTGACAATGCTGATGCTATTGCAACCTTGAATGGTGATGAAGGTGATGCAGGTTCTGTTGCCTATATAGCTAAAGGTTATGCTGATGCTGCTCAAGTAGCTGCCGAACAGTACACAGATGGCATTACAGGTGATTTAAATGATTTAGATACACTTGAGCAAGGTACATTGGTTGGTGCTATCAATGAAGTTGTCGGTGACCTTGGTGATGTAGCTGATGACCTCGGTGATGTTACACAATTTGCAGGAAGCACAACTGGTAACCTCTCTTACACTTCAAGCTCAGACACAAACGCAGACAATGCTGCAGATGCTATTGCAAGCCTTGACGCAGTTGTCGGCAAGATTGATGGCTTAGCTGCTACTTTGACAGATCAGGGAATTGCTGCAAACTTAGACAGCAACTCAACAGTTAGCAGCCACTTAGTTGCTTTGGCCAGTGCTATCGGTGACAGAAGTGATTATACTGAAGAAAACTACATTACAGCTTCTGAAACCACTGCAGAATCCCTTGACGCATTAGACGTTGCTTTGGGTAATGTTGAAGATAAGGTTGATAATCACAATACTTCCCTTAACTCTTTAGCCGGTTTGGTTGACGGCGGTTCTGTTGATGCCACAGGTGCATACACCGCAGGCGAAGCCTTGAATACTTATGACAGTGCTTCAACAATTACCGGTGTTATCAATAAGGTTGTTACCAATAAGCAAGAGAATCTGATTATTAACGCTGATTCCGGCTTGAAGATGGATACCGATGGTAAAACACTTTCTGTTAAGTTAGCTGATACAACGACTACAAAGTCCGGCTTACAAGTTGATGATAACGGTTTGTCAGTAAAGAACGGCGCTACGTTGGAAATTAATAGCGAAGGTTTTCTTAACATCAAAGCCAATAGTAATCAGTTTGAAGTCAATAATGCAACCGGTTTGAATTTGGCTGATGGCGGGGTAACGACCTCTAAGATTGATGACGGTGCTGTTACAATAGGTAAAATTGCAGCTGATGCTAAAGCAACTTCTATTACCGGAAGTGACAATTTGGCAACAGATAGAGCTGTTAAGAACTATGTTGATGATGAAATCTCTCAAGAAGTTACTCGTGCTACAACAGCTGAAGGTCAGTTAGCACAGGCTATTGAAACTGAAAGAGTTCGTGCTGCAACAGCTGAAGGCGACTTGGCTCAAGCTATTACTGATACCAATACAGCTTTAAGCGATAATGTTGCAGCTTTGAACTCTACAATTGCTGCAGAAGCTAACCGTGCCGCTACTGCTGAAGCCGGTTT
>Ga0310694_10002248_pt1 | contig 20192 bp, 14 predicted proteins | sample 174DNAGHGhighgp2_FD_203884 | JGI IMG/M metagenome (GOLD analysis project Ga0310694, IMG submission 203884) | Sheep rumen microbial communities from Palmerston North, Manawatu-Wanganui, New Zealand - 1742 DNA GHGhigh gp2 (v2) (version 2) | ecosystem: Host-associated > Mammals > Digestive system... | reverse complement strand
TGATGACTTACCACCTGAATAATAAATATTTTTCTCATCGAAAAGCTTTGATAACATCAAAGCATTTTCCATATAATATTTAATATTATTCTTACATTCTAAAATTCCCATATCTGATAACGCTGCTTCTGCAGCTCTTTGTACTGGATATGATACACCATTAAATTTTGTAGCTTGTCTTCTTTTCCAAAGCTTATTTATACTATGAGAATTACTTATAAGCTCTAAAGGAATAATAGTCCATCCACATCTAAGACCTGTAAAGCCTGCTTGTTTAGAAAAAGATGATATCTCAATTGCACATTTTTTAGCATTTTCTATTTCATATACTGAATGAGGACATAAATCATTATCTATAAATGCTTCATATGCAGAATCATAAATGATTAATGATTCATTTTTTATAGCAAAATCAATCCATTTTTTTAAATCTTCATAGCTATATGCAGATCCTGTTGGATTATTTGGTGAGCATAAATATATAATGCTACCTTCTTTAATATCTATTGTTGGAAGTGGTAAAAAATTATTTTCTTCATTACCAACAATATAATTAATATTTCTTCCTGCCATTAAATTTGAATCTAAATATACTGGATATACAGGATTAGGAATATATATTTCATTATCACCAAATATATCTACTATATTTCCTAAATCTGATTTAGCTCCATCTGATATAAATATTGATTCTAAATCTAAATTAACATTAAATCTTTTATAATATTTTAATAATGCTTCTTTCATAAAATCATATCCATACTCAGGTGGATATCCTCTAAATGTATCTTTAGATGCCATTTCATTTGAAGCTTTTATTAATGCATCTACTACACTTTTACCTAACGGTAAGGTAACATCTCCAATTCCTAGTTTAATAATATCTGCATTTTTATTTTTTTCTTTATATTTAGCAATTTTTTTATTAATATCTGAAAACAAATAGTTCTCAGCTAAATTATCAAAATTATCATTGATTTTTACTTTCATAATTAATGTCCTCTTTTTCTTTTAAATATTTAATAACAATATTTGATGCAATATCATACATATTTTTTCTTTTTTCCATTGCATCATGTTCCATAAATTTATGAGTTTCATCTTCAAACATATTCTCATAAGTTATCAAAAATGTTTTTGCCATTTCTATTGTTCTTAATTTTATATAATCTTCAATCTTATTTTTCTTTTTAAAAGAAAATAATGATGATTTTACTATTTCTAATAGTTTATTAATACTTAAAGGTCTTCTTACAGTAATAATGCCTTTAATAAAATTTTCATAAAATAAATCGTATTTGAAATATGAATCAATCATAATAATTAAAGATATATTTTTATAATCATTATTAATTAAATAATTTATTTCTTCAGGCGTGTAATTTACTTTATTTAAAATAATAAGACTTGGCTTTTCTTCTTTAATTATTCTTTCAATATCAAAAACCGAATTAAAAAATTTATAACAAACATTTGATATTGGGATGACTGGAATAATTTTATATAACGTATTATCAAATAAAGAATAATCAGATAATACAGATATTGTATTTTTAGTTAAATTGTTCATTTTGTCCTCCTTTATCAATTTGAATTTTTATCAAAATTTAATCAATTTTCAAAATTTTATTTGGAAAAATGCATTTTTCTTACCAAATATACAATAAATTTATCACGATTTTTTTATATTATCAATACAAATATTCAATTTTTATCATTTTTTTAAAATATTATTCAATTTTTAACTCAAAAATAGCCGATTTTTAATTGAAATCGCTTTATATTTAAAATTTTATTCGAAAAAGTGTTGACAATATCAAATTAGGCACTTATAATGAATGCATAAAGGCAAGGAGGCCTGATGTTAAATGACCTTCTTGCCCTTTTTTATTTTTGGAGGAAAATATGAAACAGGTAACAGATTATTTTGGATGTCGTGTATTCAACGACAAGGTAATGAAATCTAAATTGTCTTCTGATGTTTATAAAAAACTTAAGAAAACAATTAATGATGGTAAGGAATTAGATATTAGTGTTGCAAATTCAGTTGCGCAAGCAATGAAAGACTGGGCAATTGAAAATGGCGCTACACATTTTACACATTGGTTCCAGCCAATGACTGGTTCTACTGCTGAAAAGCATGATTCATTCATCTCACCTGAAGAAGATGGAACAATCATTATGGAATTTAAAGGTAAAGAATTAATTAAAGGAGAGCCTGATGCTTCTTCATTTCCATCTGGTGGATTAAGAGCAACATGTGAGGCAAGAGGATATACTGCATGGGATCCTACATCATTTGCTTTTATTAAAGATAAATGCTTATGCATTCCTACAGCGTTTTGCTCATATGGTGGTGAAGCACTTGATAAAAAGACTCCACTTTTAAAATCAATGCAGGCTTTAAATAAACAAGCATTAAGAATTTTAAAGCTATTTGGACAAACAAATGTTACTTCTGTTAAAACAACTGTAGGTCCCGAACAAGAATATTTCTTAATTGATAAAGAAATGTATGAAAAAAGAAAGGATTTAATCTATACAGGAAGAACATTATTTGGTGCAATGCCTCCTAAGGGTCAAGAGCTTGATGATCATTACTTTGGTTCAATTAAAACTAGAGTACAAGAATTCATGAATGATTTAAATGAAGAATTATGGCAATTAGGAATTCTTGCAAAAACTGAGCATAATGAAGTAGCTCCTGCACAGCACGAGCTTGCTCCTATATTTGCAACAACTAATATTGCAGCTGATCATAACCAAATTACAATGGAAACAATGCAAAGAATTGCAAAAAAGCATAATTTAGTTTGCTTATTACATGAAAAACCATTTAAAGGTGTAAATGGATCAGGAAAACATAATAACTGGTCAATGTCTACAAATACTGGTATTAACCTATTAGAACCAGGAGATACACCACTTGATAATGCACAATTCTTATTATTCTTAGTTTCTGTTATTAAAGCAGTTGATGAATATCAAGATTTATTAAGAATTTCAGTTGCAAGTGCATCAAACGACTTCCGTCTTGGTGCAAACGAGGCACCTCCTGCAATCATCTCAATTTTCTTAGGTTCTGATTTACAATCAGTAATTGATTCAATTGAATCAGGAAAGCCATTAAAAGCAAATGGTAAAACATTCTTAAAGATTGGTGCTGATGTATTACCTCCACTACCTAAGGATACAACAGATAGAAACAGAACTTCTCCTTTCGCATTTACAGGTAATAAATTTGAATTTAGAGCACTTGGTTCTTCTGATTCTATTTCTTGTGCAAATATTATGCTTAATACTGCAGTAGCTGAGGAATTAAAACAATTTGCTGATAAATTAGAAAAGGCAAAAGATTTCAATCAAGAATTACATGATTTAATTAGAGAAACTATTATCAATCATAAACGTATTATATTTAATGGAAATGGTTATGATGAATCATGGGTAGCTGAAGCTTCTAAGAGGGGATTATTAAATTTAAAATCTACTCCTGAGGCATTAAAGTATTACTTACATGATAAAAATATTAAATTATTTACTTCTCATGAAATTTATACAATCAATGAAATTAATGCTAGATATGAAATTGGTCAAGAGCATTATTCAAAGATTGTAAATATTGAAGCATTAACTTGCTTAGATATGTTAAATAAGGATTACTTACCTGCAATTTCTAAATATACAAAGAATTTAGCAGAAACTGTTGAATTAAAAAATAGTTTAAAAATTGATTCAACATATGAAGCATCTCTATTAGAAAAAATTAGTAATTCATTAACATTAGCTTACAAAGCTAAGCTTGAATTAACAGATGCATTAAAGAAGGCATCTACAATTAAAGATTGTACAGAAATATCAATGTATTTTAGAAATAGCGTATTACCACTAATGGAAAAAGCAAGAGATATCATTGATGGAATCGAAGTTGATATGGATTCAACTGATTGGCCTGTACCATCATATGGAGATCTATTATATAGTGTAAAATAAAATTTTAATAACGGGGGAAATTATTATGTGGAGTTATCAGATTTGGAAATTAATTGCCATTGCATTAATCTTCTTTATGCAAGCTGGATTTGCAATGTGTGAAGCTGGTTTTACTAGAGCAAAAAACACTGGTAATATTACAATGAAAAACCTAATGGATTTTTGCCTAGGAACAATTACATTCATTTTAATTGGTGGTCCAATATTATGTGCTGAAAATGCAATCGCCGGAGGATTATTTGGTGATGTTGGATCAGTATATAAAGGTATGTTTGGTGAAGGAGCATCCTGGGAAGGATGGACAGATTTCATTTTTAATCTAGTATTCTGTGCTACTACAGCAACAATCGTATCAGGTGCTATGGCTGAACGTACTAACTTTAAAGCATATTGTATTTATTCTATGATTATTTCTGCCATTGTTTATCCAGTTGAAGCTTATTGGAACTGGGGTGCTGGAAACAATGGTTGGTTACAACAATTAGCACAAAGCTGGGGGTTAATTGATGGCACAGCTCAAGGCTTTATTGATTTATCTGGTTCTTGTTCAATTCATATGGTTGGTGGTTTAACAGCATTAATCGGAGCTTGGATGGTTGGTCCAAGAATTGGTAAATATGTTAGAGATGAAAATGGTAAAGTTACTAAAATCAATGCAATTCAAGGACACAATGTATTAATGGGTGCACTTGGTGTATTCATTCTATGGTTTGGATGGTATGGATTTAACCCAGCAGCATGTACAACTTGGAATGGCTATGAAGGAATGGGTCAAGTATTCATGACAACTACTATTTCTGCATCAATCGCAACTGTTACAGTTATGATGATTACTTGGATTAGAAATGGAAAGCCAGATGTTTCAATGACATTAAATGGTTCTTTAGCTGGACTTGTAGCTGTTACAGCAGGATGTGCAAGAGTTGATTTAGTTGGTTCAATTTTCATTGGTCTTGTTGCAGGATTCATTTTAACATTCGGTGTTGAATTCTTTGATAAAGTTTGTCATATTGATGATCCAGTAGGTGCTTGTTCTGTACATTTCTTAAATGGTTTATGGGGTACACTTGCTTGTGGATTATTCTCAACAACAACAGGCTTATTCTACGGTCATGGATTTGCACAACTAGGAATTCAAGCTATTGGTGTTTTAGCTGTATGCGCATGGACAGCAGCTTGGGCATTATTAATCTTTGGAACTATGAAGCTAATTAAGAGACATGATGGTGTAACTCCATTCTTAAGAGCTACTCCTGAAGAGGAAATTAGAGGTCTTGATTTAACAGAACATGGTTTAGTTACAGCTTATGCAGGATTCCAAATGGCACCTCAATCATTTGATTATGGTGATGCAATACAACAAGTAAATGGCGACATACCTGCAAGTGAGGCAATTGAGGTAAAAACAATGCCTACAGTTGATACTATAAAGCCTGGTGATAAGACAATTACAAAGATTGAAATCATTTGTAAGGAAAGAATGTTTGAAACACTTAAGAATGAATTAATGAATATAGGCATTACAGGTATGACAGTATCTCATGTAATGGGTTGTGGTATCCAAAAAGGTGCACCTGAATATTACCGTGGTATCAAGGTTGAACCTACACTTCTACCTAAGATTCAAGTAGATATCGTTGTTGCAAACGTTCCTGCATCATTAGTTATAGAAACTGCAAGAAAGGTATTATATACAGGTCACATTGGTGATGGAAAGATTTTCGTATATAACTGCCTTGATGTAGTAAAGGTTAGAACTGGAGAAACTGGTTCTGAAGCCTTAATGGATGTTGAATAATTAAATTTAGGTGTGTCCCTTATAGGGTCACACTTAAATGTTTTTAAAAGGAGTTTGATTATATGTGTTCAATAATGGGCTATTTAGGAAATATGCCACTTGATAAATTTGAAGAAGGATTTAAAAAGACTATATCTAGAGGACCAGATATGTCTAAAATTGTTAAATTAGAAAATGGATATTTAGGATTTCATAGACTAGCAATAATGGAATTAACTGATATCGGTATGCAACCATTTAGCATAGATAATGATTACTTAGTATGTAATGGTGAAATATATGGATTTAAACCAATAAAGGAAGAACTTAAGAAAAAGGGTTATAAATTTATTAGTAATTCAGATTGTGAAATACTTCTTCCTTTATATAAAGAATATGGCCTTAATATGTTTAAAATGCTAGATGCTGAATTTGCATTAATTATTTATGATTCAAAGAATAAATCATTAATTGCAGCAAGAGATCCTATAGGAATTAGACCATTATATTATGGATATGATAAAGATAATAATATTATATTTGCATCAGAACCTAAAAACTTATGTAATCTTGCAGATAAAATATTACCATTTCCTCCAGGACATTATTATTTTAATGGAGAATTTGTATGCTATAACGATATAACACATGTAGATAAAATAACTATTGATTCAATAGATAATGTATGTAAAACAATACATGATAAATTAATTGATGGTGTTAAAAAAAGATTAGATGCCGATGCTAAAATAGGTTTTTTATTATCTGGTGGCCTAGATTCTTCTCTTGTATGTGCTATTTCAAATAAGCTATTAAATAAGCCAATTGAAACATTCGCAATCGGAATGGATACAGATGCAATTGATTTGAAATATGCTAAGCAGGTTGCAGATTATATTGGGTCTAATCACCATGAAATAATTATGACAAAGGAAGATATATTTAATTCTTTAGATTTTGTAATTAAAACACTTGCAACATATGATATTACTACTATTAGAGCATCTATGGGAATGTATTTAATATGTAAGGCAATACATGAAACAACTGATATAAGAGTTATATTAACAGGTGAAATATCAGATGAATTATTTGGTTATAAATATACTGATTTCGCACCTAATGAAATTGAATTTCAAAATGAAGCAATTAAAAGAATTCATGAAATACATATGTATGATGTCTTAAGAGCTGATAGATGTATATCAGTAAACTCTCTAGAGGCAAGAGTTCCATTTGGCGACCTAGATTTTGTTAAATATGTAATGTCTATTGATCCTAGTATGAAAATGAATAAATACAACATGGGAAAATACCTATTGAGACACGCTTTTGAAAAAGATAACATTTTACCTTATAGCATTTTAATGCGTGATAAAGCAGCATTTTCAGATGCAGTAGGACATTCAATGGTTGATTATTTAAAGGATTACGCAAATAATTATTATACAGATGAAGATTTTATTAAATTACAAAATAAATACACTCATTCAAAACCATTTACAAAGGAATCACTATTATATAGAGAAATATTTGAAAAATATTATCCAGGACAATCACAAATGATTAAAGACTTCTGGATGCCAAATAAAAATTGGGAAGGATGTAATGTTAATGATCCTTCTGCTAGAGTTTTATCAAATTACGGAAATAGTGGTAAATAATAAATAAAGGCTAAAGATTCTTCTTTAGCCTTTATTTATTAACTTAAAATATCTTTTTCATTGTCTATATCAACAAGAAACATAATTCTTTTATTCATATCAATTTCTATAGCATATGATAACATATCTGTCGCAATATCCTTATTTTTATATTCTTCTTTAACATATACATCATATAGCTCATTTCTTCATACTTATAAGTTATATCCAAATATCCAACAATCATCCTTATAAATCAAGTTCAAAACAAATATCTACTCTACTAGATGAAAAACCAAATGATTTAATTTGTTTTAATTCAACAAATCCATATTTTTTATATAAATGAATTGCGCTTAAACATTTTTTATTTGTTGCAATAATTATCTTATTTGCAAATTCTTTGGCATCATTTAAGGCATATTTTAACACACTAGATCCTGCCCCTAAATTCTCATATCCTTCTTTAGTAGCAAATTTAGCTAATTCATAAATATTGTTACCTAAATTAATTAACATTAATGTTGAAATAGGAATACCTTTATATAATGCAAAATATATTTTAGAACCATTTTTTATTGCATTATCAATATTAGATAACACTCTTATATCTTCTTCCTCTAAAATATAATCTCTAATTATCCATGCCTTATTCATTTCGATGAAAGCTTCTTTTAGACTTTCTTCAAAATTATATTTTATTATTTCCATCTATAATAACCTACCTTTATATATAAATCTTATTTATATATTTTTTTATTCTGTTATGTGAACTATTCCATTCATCTAGATTTGGACCAAGCAGGAATATTTCCTGCAATGAAAAAAGCCTATTTAGAGCTACATATTCGGAAACATCGCCAAGTATTTTCGATTTTTCCTACACAACAACACATCATCTTTGTCATTATGATATTTCCTTCTTTTGTGTTATCATAGTGTTCTAGTAGGATTGCTAGGTATTTAAAATAATATCACTTTATTTTTTCTAAGTCAACATATTTTGTTTGATTTTTTTAAAAAAATCTAGGATAAAAAAAGGCTCAGATTACTCTGAGACTTGAATTCTTAAGTGGTGACCAATATGGGGTTCGAACCCATGAATGTCGCCTTGAGAGGGCGATGTGTTAACCATTTCACCAATTGGCCAAATATATGTGCGATATACGCACATATAATAATACCATAATTTATTTATTTTTCAAGTTAAAATTTTTCAATTATAGAATTAATTCTTTCAAATACTTTATTCTTTCCTAGTATCTTTTGAACATAATAAATATTAGGTGTATTTTTTCTTCCTGCTAAGCATAATCTTATAAATCCTGCCGCATCTCCTACTTGACCATTAAAGTCCATTGGATTTGCCTTATATGCTTTACGATCAGCAGTGAAATTATATTTAGATGCTAATTCTTTTAAATTGTTAAACCATGTTTCTTCATCTACATCGACATTATATGTTGACATATATTCAGTTAATAATTCTTTAACAATTTTTTTATCAACATCTCTTAATTCACCCTTTGATTTCATAATAGTCCAATCAAGTGAATTTTTATCAATTGAATTAAATACATCATCATAGAAGAATGAAACAATTGGATAAATATCAGAATATTTAGCATAATCCTTACGAGGATTATCCTTTTCACGTTCAATATTTAAAATTTCAGTAATAAATTCTCTATTAGATACAATTTTATTATAGAAATTAGTATCATATTCTTTAGCCCAAGATTCTACTTCTTTTTCTAGGTCAGAAGCTTTTCTATAAGCCATTCTTTCTTTAGAAATTGATTCAACCTTTTCTAAATCAAATAGTGCACCATCAAGTGACATCTTATCAAATGATAATTTGAAATCATATGGAGATTTATCTAAATTTTCATTTCTCCATGCTTCATAATTTGAGTTTGCAATAGTTAATAAATATTCAATAAATCCATATTTTGGATAACCTTTCTCTAAGAAATATGAACATGCAGCTTCTGCATCCTTTCTCTTAGATAATTTTCTTCTATTACCATCTTCTACTTTCATAATAACAGGGAAATGAGCATATTTTGGTCTTTCAAATCCTAGTGTATCAAACAACTCAAGATGAATAGGTAAGCTTGGTAGCCACTCTTCTCCTCTTGTTACAACAGTTGTGTGCATAAAATGATCATCACATAGATGAGCGAAATGGTATGTAGGTAATCCATCTGATTTTAAAATAACGATATCTTGATCATTTTGAGTTAATTCTAAATCTCCTCTAATTTCATCATGGAATGCTACTTTATTATTATGATCACCCATTGATTTAAATCTTATGATATAAGGGTCACCTTTTTTAATTCTTTCAATAGCTTCATCTACTGATAAATTTCTATAAATTGCATATTTACCATAATAACCAGGAATTTCTTTTAATGCTTCTTGTTTCTTTCTCAATTCAGCTAATTCCTCTTGGCTTGCAAAACAAGGATAAGCTCTTCCTATTTCAATTAAATATTTAATAACTGTATTATAAATTTCACTTCTATTTGATTGCTTATATGGTCCATAAGCACCTATTTCTTTTGTATCAGATAAATATCCTTCATCAGGTATAACATCAAATACAGCTAATTGTTTTAATAAAGATTCACCAGAACCTTCAATCTCACGCTTAGTATCAGTATCTTCAAGTCTTATATAAAATACACCACCAGATTGTTTAGCAAATCTTGCTGAAACAAGTGATGTAAAAAGTGAACCTGTATGTAAAAAGCCAGTAGGTGATGGAGCAAATCTTGTTACCATCGCACCATCTGGTAAATTTCTCTTTGGATATTTCTTTTCTAAATCTTCTATTGTTTGATTTATATTTGGAAAAATTAAATTAGCAAGGTCTTTTGTTGTAGCCATTTTAATACACCTCAATTCATACTCTATAATTATAAAGGATTAATAATCCTTTTTCAAGAAAAAGAGGTTTTATAATCATTTTAAATTAAACTCTATAGAACCAAATCTTTTTACTATATTCTTATTTAAATCTCTCTTTTCTTTATTTTCAATAATAAGTATTGTAAGTGCCTCCCAAATTGTAACTGTTGTAGCAATATCTAAGATATAACATACAATATCTTTTATTATTTTTTCTTCTTTCCATAAATTAGATAATATCATCATTATTGCAAAGAATATGATACCTATAATAAACAAACTTATAGCTATTTTATTTTTAAAATTAGTTCTTTTTAAATTCTTTTTAGAATCTAATAAAATATTCTTTTTAAATATATCTTTTAAAGAATCTGAATCATATTCTTTAAAATCGTTAAATCTTATATCTAAATCTATTTTATATTTTGCAGGAGCATAATCAAATGCTTGTTTTATCCATGATAAAAAATTATCATTTAATATAGGCTTTTTAGTTACTGCGTTTAAATCGAATATTTCATTTGGATTATCAAATTCTAATATCATCCTAGCTGTTTTATTTTCATGATCTAATATAAAAAATTCATCTTCTATGTTTATAAATTCATCTATTATCTTTGACATAAAATCATCTCATTTCTAGTATAATTTTATCATAAAAAGATAAAAATAAATCGGGTTTTCACCCGATTAATAATTATATTGAATATTTATATTGAATTACATTAAATGTAACATCTACTTTTTGGTTTGATCTAGTAACACTAAAAGTTATAGTATCACCTACATTTAAATTTGCATTATATAAATAATTCATTATTTCAGTTATACTGTTAAATGAATCTAGGCTTGTATCTAAAATAGAATCATCCTTATAATCAATATTAATAGCTCTAATTATATCATTTGTTTTTAATTCATTACCTGTATAAGTCTCATTTGAATTAACACTAGAAATATAAGCTACAGTCTCTCTTGTTTGATTAAATCCATAACCTCTTTCATATGTACCTAAAGATATTTCGAATGCGAATTCATAATCACCTTCATAATATCCTTCTTCCCATACTTGGTTAGCAGTATCATATTTTGCAGTTCTAAATAATTCAGTTATTACATCTTTTATTGTATTTGATGGTATAGCAAAGCCTAATCCTTCTATACCTGATGATGAATATTTAGCACTAACTATGCCAATTAAGGCACCTGCATTATTAAATAAGCCTCCACCTGAATTACCTGAATTAATTGCTACATCTGTTTGAATTAATTTTTGTTTTTTATATGTATCAACATTTACTACTCTATTATTATATGAAATAACACCCTTTGATACACTTCCTGGTAATATTCCTAAAGGATTACCAATACAAATAACTGTTGAACCTAACTTTAATGTATCAGAATCACTAAATAATGATGCATATGTAATTTCATCATTTGATTCTGGTTTAATAGCCATTATAGCTAAGTCTTCATCTTCATATCCTGCAACTAAATATGCTTCATATGTATCACCATCTGATTCTTTTATTGAAAAATCATAAGCTCCATCAATTACATGAAAGCATGTAAGTAAATAGCTAAATCCTAATTTATTGTCTTTAGCAAAAAATACTGCAGAACCAGATGAAATACTAGATGTAGATGTAGCACTAATAGAAACAACAGAATCATAAATATTTGATACTGTATCTTCTATATTATCTTCTTTAGATGTTAAATCTGTTTCATTATAAGATGCATCTAATACCTCATATACAGGAGTATATTTTAAATTATTAGTCTCGAATGTATCATTATTAGAATCTATAACATTAGCTCCATTTGTAATGTAATTATTTGTATTATCATCATTATTCACTATCTTTGAATTAGAGCATGATGCTAAAGATAATCCTCCTATAAATAATGATGCAAGTAAAAATATATTTCTTTTTTTCATTTTATCACCCTTTTCACATATAATTATAGATTTCAAATATGTCAAAAATATGTCAAAAAAAAGGGATGTTTCCTTAAAAACATCCCCCAAACTTAATTTAAACTTAATTTTTACTTCTTTCCAAAATATCTTTCTAATAATCCTTGGAAAGCTCTACCATGACGAGCTTCATCTCTTGCCATTTCATGAACAGTATCATGAATAGGATCTAAATTTAGTGCTTTAGCTCTCTTAGCTAAATCTAATTTACCTGAAGTTGCACCATTTTCAGCAGCAACTCTCATTTCAAGATTCTTCTTAGTAGATGGAGTAATAACCTCACCTAATAATTCAGCAAATTTAGCAGCATGTTCTGCTTCTTCAAATGCAGCCTTTTCATAATATAGACCAATTTCAGGATATCCTTCTCTAAATGCAACACGTGACATTGCTAAATACATACCAACTTCACTACATTCACCATTGAAATTAGATCTTAAATCTTCTTTAATATCCTCAGGTGCATCTGCTGCAGCTCCTACAACATGCTCACAAGCCCAGCTCATTTCAGTTTGCTCTTCAAACTTAGATGCAGGTGCCTTACATACAGGACACTTGAAATCCTCAGGTAATGAATCTCCTTCATAAACATAACCACATACTTTACAAACAAATTTTTTCATTTTCTAATCCCCTTTTCTTATTTTTTTATACATCTATGACAGATGCCTGTAAAAACAATATCAAGATCTAATACATCATTATTATCAATCATTTTAATTGAATTGATATCATTAGGTATTTTATCAGGTGAAATATCAATGATATTTCCACATGCACGACATTTAAAATGATAATGCTTCTCCTTAACTGTTTCATAGACATCTATATCACCAATTTTAACCTTTTTAATTTGCTTTTCTTCTAACAATATAGTTAGGTTTCTATATATTGTTGCTAGTGATATATTAGAATAATTATTATTAATGTGATTAATTAAATCATCTGATGTTGCATGACCTAGGCATGCAAGTGAATCAAAAACTATTTGCCTTTGATTTGTATTTCTTCTAATCATTTTAAAGCCTCTCACTTATTAAGAATTATTCTTAATAATATTATATATTATTTATAAACGATAGTCAATATCTTATCTTCTTGATTTCTTTTTTCTTTTATTTTTATACATTTGATCATCAGCATTTTCTATCGTATCAAAAATTGAGTCTACATTTGAAACCTTACTTACACCTATTGATACTTTAATATTATATTTTTCTATTGATTCATTATTAATATCTATATCCTTTTCTATTCCGCTTACAAATGAATCAATATCAATTTCTTCTTCTGATGAAATTATGATTATAAATTCATCTCCTCCATATCTTGCTAAAAAACAATTATCTTTTACTTCACCAACTGTTTTTTTCATAGTATTTGCGAGTGAAATCAATGCTTTATCACCCTCTAAGTGTCCAAAATTATCATTAATAGATTTAAAGTCATCTACATCTATCATTAATACATATATGTTTTTATTTTTAACCTCATATACATATTTTTGTAACGCAGCTCTATTATTAATACCAGTTAATGGGTCAATAGATACCTGAGAATGAATTTTATAAATAAATAATATTACAATTAATGTTGAAGATGCTAATCCATAAATAGGTAATTCTAAAAATAAAACCTGTAATATTGCAGCTACGGATAAACCAACTGGGAAAAATCCATATGTAATAAATCTTTTTCTATTATTTTTATGCTTAATAGCCATTACTAATGAATATATTGCCGCAAATAAAATATATGCAGATGGAATATACATTAAGCTAATAGAAACTAAAATATTTTTAGTTATTTTAACATCTGTTGTAACTATTGAAATAATAACTACAAATACACTTGCAATTAAAATAGGAATACCAATTATCATTCTAGATTTTTTGGTTCTAGAGAATTTAGCTCCCATCATTATTTCAACATACATAAACCAACAAAATGCTACATACGTTCCTGCTAAGAAATACATCATTTTAGAATATCTTAAAAAAAACATATAATTAGGAACTATTTTAAAATATCCCATAGCCCAGGTTATTGTAAATATTACATATATTATTTGTAAAAATAACAATGCATTAAAATATAAATTTGTAGTTTGAAAATTTTTAGTAGACATATTAAAGCCTAAAACTACTAAAAAAACTATGATTGATATTACACCTGCTATAACATAGAAAATGAATAACAAATCATAAGAGGACATGCCTAAAAAATCCATAAGCATCACTTCCATTTTTTTAAATTTTAATAACTGAATTGCTTTATATATTAATTATAACAAATTTATAAGATGAAATAAAGTAAAAAAAATAGCGGCAAAATTTGCCACTATTCTAATAATTCTAAAATATCTTGTTTAGTTAATTTAATTGCTTTCTTTTCATCTTCTATAACAATTGATTCTGCAAGCTCACGCTTAAGCTTTTGTAAATGAATAACCTTTTCTTCAATTGTATCCTTACAAATAAGCTTAATAACTGTAACATTTTTTGTTTGACCAATTCTATATGTTCTATCTGTTGCTTGCATTTCAGCACTACTATTCCACCAAGGATCTAGATGTATTACCATATCAGCACCAGTTAGATTTAAGCCAGTACCACCAGCTTTTAATGAAATAATAAATAATTTAATATCTTCATTTTTATTAAATTCGTCAACCATTTCCATTCTTAATTTAGCCTTTGTTTGACCATCTAAAATGAAATGCTTAATTCCCATATTATCTAATTCACGAGATAAAATAGGAAAGCTTTGTGCGAATTGTGAGAATAATAATATTCTATGACCTGATTCAATTGATGATTTAATCAAATCAATAGCCATATCTATTTTTGTATTAGTAAATGGCTCTTGATAAATTAATTCAGGAGTAATACATACCTGACGTAATCTAGTTAATAATGCTAAAACATTAGATGCACCTGAGTTTAAATCATCCTTTAATTTTGCAACAAAGCCATCATATACTTCCTTTTGACGAGCTTCCATCTTGCAATAATAATAATCCTCTATCTTATCAGGTAAATCTTTTAATACATCCTTCTTAGTTCTTCTTAAAATAAATGGAGAAACTCTTTTCTTTAGATTAGATAGGGCTTCATAATCATCATGGATTATTAAAGATTCATATCTATTTTTAAAATGATTATAATTAGATAGGTATCCTGGCATTAAGAAATCAAAAATACTCCATAAATCTGCAAGACCATTTTCAATAGGTGTACCTGTTAAGGCAAAATTAATTTCACTCTTTAATGATTTAATTGCTTCACTCTTTTGAGCAAATTGATTTTTAATAAATTGTGCTTCATCAGCAATTATAAATCTAAATTTTACATCATTATATAATTGACTATCACGTCTTAATGAATCGTAAGATGTTATATATAAAGCTTTTTGATCAGGTAATATTGAATTAATAATTGCTTCTCTTTCATCACTATTACCTAAAACTAAAACTACATCACCATCATAATGCCATTTTTCACATTCAATTTCCCAGTTATATACTAAGCTCATTGGACATACAATTAAAGATGGCATCTTTTTATTATCACTTAATAAAAATGTTATCATCTCTAAGGTCTTACCAAGACCCATATCATCAGCTAATATACCACCAAAGCCATATTCTGATAATGTTTTTAGCCATTTAAAGCCATCAATTTGATATTCTCTTAAAGAATCCTTTAAAATTTCATTAGGCTGATACTTACTCTTTTTATAATTTTGAATAGATCTTATAATTTTAACAATTTCATCATCCATTTTTACATTAGTATCAACATCTGATACTAATTTTAATAAATAATTTAATGATTTTTTAATAGGCTTATTTAATTCCTTAATAGAAATATTAAAATCCTCTAAGAAATCATCAATTTCTTTAGCTGAATCATTATCAATTTCAAGAATTGTATTATCCTTTAATTTAATAAATTTCTTCTTTTCATGATATGCTTGAAGCATTGCTTGAATTTCTTCTAAAGATAAGTCACTATTTTCTAATTTAAAATCTAATAATCCTACATTATATGTAATATTAACCTTAGTTCTAGATGATTTTTTAGCTTTCAATTTTTTCATATTCTCATCAAAGAATACTTCACCAAATGATTTAATATTAGAAAGATCACCAGTTAAAAATTTATATTGATTTTCGAGTTCTGGTAAATAATATTTTTTATCAGCATTTCTAATAAATGATTGAGCTTCAATATTTTTAAAATATCCATCTAATAATTGTCTTATATATGGGCTTCTTCTATCAATTTCTTTACATGCAATCTTTGGAGTTAATAAAATATAGCCATCTGTATAAGAAAAATATGAATTAATTTTTATATCTGGTATTGGATATTTTTCATAGAATTCATTTGATATATTAATATCCTTTTTAATTATAGGTAATATATTAGATATAAATTCATCACTTGATGCATCAATCATTAATTTACCATGTAATTTAGATAAATAGCCAAATATCTTACCTTCAGTTCTAGATTTATATGGATATGCATAAATCATTGTATCTGTAATAAAATATGCATAATTAACACCCGTTAATAATAAATTAGAATCAGATTCATCGATAAATAAATAATCAGAATTTAGACCAATTGAATAATTATCATTTTCTTTAATTAATCTAGATATTGCCTTTTCTTCATTAGCTCTTTTATAAAAAATAATATTATCCTTATAAATCTCTAAGATTCTTAATAAATGAGATTTTCTAATAACAATACTCTTTTCAGAATCAGAATTAGAAATATTAGCTAAAAATGTATAAAATACCTTAGATATAGAATCTAGACATTCATAAGAATGAATAAATTCTAACTTTTGTCCATAGCTATAAAAAATATTATTTTCTGTCATATAAATGAATTCTGATATATTTTTAATAACATAATCCTTATCAGCACCTATTTTAAGTGATAGATTATATTTGTTATCACATTCTTCTATTACTGGTATTAAATGAATAATACCAAAATATGGATTAGTGACTTTAATATCAGATGCTAAATTATCTAAAATACCCTTATGTAATGTTAATTCCTGGTGTCTTAGATATTTATCATTTTCTTTATTAAACATATCTATATCAATTTGTTCTAAGCCGCTATATAGCATAGCAGCAATATGAACACATTCTTTTGTTTTATAGAAATTCAAACAACCACAATTACATGAAGTTATTTCCTTTTTCTTATTTAATGTCATTGTTGTCTTAGTGGCATGCAAAATCTCATTAAATAAATTAGTAGGTTCTAAAATATATGAACCATCTTCTAATGCATCATATTTAACATACGCACTAGGTTTACTTTTTGCATTTTGAACAAAAAGTGACATATTAGAATTATTATTGAACTTAAATAATAAATCACAAAGCTTCATGAAAACACTCCTAAAATATAAAAAATACTACTCATAAGATTCTACCATAAAAATAAAAAAATTGAAACTTTAATTTTATTATTTTTTATACTATTTTTGAAAATCAATATCTTTATTTTTGTTTTATAAGATGATATAATAATTTCATAAGTTAGTTATATATAACGGGAGGTTAAAATGTCTGTATTAGAATCTGGTGAAAACTATTTAGAAGCCATTTTAATGTTATCTAAGAAAAAGGATGGCGTACACGCTATTGATATAGTAAATGATTTAGGATATTCAAAGCCTAGTGTATCTATTATGTTAAAAAAACTTAAGGATGAAGGATATATAGAAATTGATTCAAATTCACATATTCATCTATTACCTGAAGGATTAAAAATTGCTGAAAAAATATTAGAAAGACATGAAATATTAACTGAAATATTAGTACATTTAGGAATTGATGCAAAAATTGCTGAGGATGATGCATGTAAAATCGAACATGACCTATCTGATGAAACATTTGATGCGATAAAAAAATATTATAATGAGAAAATTAAATAAAAGAAGGCTGTTAAGATAATTAGGTTCTTACGCTTGATAGGGTATAGAACTAAAATAATCAAAAAGCTTTTTGTAAGATGATTTGAAATATAATCATCTTATTTTTTGATTGCATTATTCTCTTAATCGGGTATTTGTGGTATAATTATATTGAAAAGAGTTGATAATATGGGATTTAAAAAATATGACATTTTTAATGTTAATAACAATATATTTGGTAATGATTTTAAGGTATATGATTATAAAGAATTTGAAAATAAGAATATTTATTATTTAAAATCTATGATACTAAAATGTGCATGCCCTACTTGTGGTGCTATCAGCAATAAGCTTCACGCAACATGTACGAGGACAATACAATTTATTCCTTTTAACTTAAAACCAACATATATCAATGTTAATTTATATAAATTTGAGTGTATAAATAATGATTGTCCAACAAAGATATTTAGGCAAGATATTAAATACTGCGGACCTAAACAAAAGTTTACGTATGAACTCAAATGTTTAATATTCGCTATATCCTTATTTTTATCTGATGAAACAACTAGTAAGATATTAAAATTAATTGGAATAAACGTTAGCAATGACACAGTAAGAAGATTATACCAAAATATTGAAGTATTAGATAATGTAGACATTGAAAGTGTTGGTATTGATGATGTTTCAATTAGAAAAGGTATGAGATACGCAACAGTCGTATATGATATGAAAGATCATAGTATGCTAGCTCTTCTTGATGGTAGAGATGGAGAAACATTAAAGGAATGGCTTAAGAATCATAAGAAAATAAAAATGGTAGCACGTGATAGAGCAACAGCATACGCAAATGCAATATCAGCAATACTACCAGAGGCAATACAAATAGCGGATAGATTTCATTTATTTCAAAATTTAGTTGATAGATTTAAAGAAATATTTAAACGCGAGATTCCTGAAGATATATTTATTTTGGATAATAAGATATTAGATAATAAGCCGAATAATCAGTTTGTAAAAGAAAAAGTTGATAAAGAAATATTAGATAAGCTTGATTATGATGATACTCCACCAGTTGATGATGAAGGTAATCTAATTAGGTTTTATGAAAAAAGTTCAGATTCAAATTCTAAACTTCATAAAAAACAAGCTGAGAATCGTAAAAAAAAATAAAGTTAATTTTGGATTTGAAAGGATATGCCTCTACCTTGAATTTCAAAAAGAAAACGGAATTATATGTTGAGCTTTCTAAAAGGTTCAATATAGCCTTACCAACAGCTAAAAAATATTATTTAATGAGTGATATCGATCTTCCTGATCCTGATAAGCCAAAATATTATGAAACACATAACAGCAAATTAAATGGATATCGTAATATAGTTTATAAAATGGCAAGAGATAATATAAACCATATAGTAATTAAAGAATATGTAAAAAGTAAAGGATTCTTAGGAACTGAAAAATCTATCGAATTTTTTATTACGCAACTATTAAAAAACAATTTCAATATAATATTACATCGTAATTCTTTTGAAAAATCTATTGAGGTACCAGGACTAATTACTATTAAGCGAAATGACTTATTAAAATTTATTACAACAAAAAATGATAGAGTTAAAAAGGATAAAAACATTGAGAAATATATTTCATTGATTAAAGAAAAATATCCAATAATCAAAGAAATAATAAATGTATATAATGATTTTTATAATATCTTTAAAGAAAAGAAAGAATATTTATATGATGAATTTATAAATAAATATGAATTAAAAGAAAATATAAATCCTGAAACTGGTGAGATTTTAGAAATTGACGATAATATCGAAAATGTTAAAAGTGGTATTCAAGGATTTATTAAAAGCATAAAAAAAGATATCACCCCGATCAAAGCAGCGATATCTTTTAATGAAAGTTCTGGATTTGTTGAAGG
>Ga0310694_10002246_pt1 | contig 20199 bp, 20 predicted proteins | sample 174DNAGHGhighgp2_FD_203884 | JGI IMG/M metagenome (GOLD analysis project Ga0310694, IMG submission 203884) | Sheep rumen microbial communities from Palmerston North, Manawatu-Wanganui, New Zealand - 1742 DNA GHGhigh gp2 (v2) (version 2) | ecosystem: Host-associated > Mammals > Digestive system... | reverse complement strand
CAAGCAATGAATAAGAAATACACAGACAAATAAATCAATCAACATACAATGGGACAAGACGTCAAAACATACACAAAAGCTGTTGATATCATAAAAACCGCGATTCTTCAGAGTCAGGCTCGTGCGGCTAAGGCAGTCAACCAAGAGCAATTGGCTCTGTACTTTGGTATTGGCAGGTATATTTCTGAGAATACCCGCAACAAAAACTGGGGAACCGGCGCAATCGACAACATCAGCAAGCAGTTGCGTCAGGAACTTCCCGGATTACGTGGTTTTGGCGCGTCAAGTCTCAAAAACATGCGTCTATTCTATGAAGCATGGTATATGATAGAACCAAATTCGCCAATTGCGATTGGCGAATTAAATAAAAAGGCGACAGAATATACCAAAGAGACTGTAGAACAAGCTGATAGTCAAACAAATACAATTCGCCAATTGCAATTGGCGAATTTACCAAACTTCCCGTTGGCGGAGTTCCTGAGCATCAGTTTTACGCATCATGTTCGCATATTGGAGAATGCAAAAGATACAGACGAGCGCCTGTTCTATATACGTTTTTGTCACAATTACAAGCCCACTACCGAAGATTTGCCAAGCATTATCAAAAAGCAGGACCTCTACCACCATCAGGACAAGATGCCCAACAACTTCCTTGCTACCATCCCAGACTACAAGCAGGCATATCGTGCTATACGTATGTTTAAGGATGAATATCTGCTTGACTTCATCAATGTAGAAGAATTGGGTATGCACGAAGAGGATGTAGACGAGCGAGTGATAGAGAGTAATATCGTTCATAATATAAAAAACTTCATAATGACCTTTGGGCGTGGCTTTACCTTCTCTGGCAGTCAGGTTCACTTCGATAAGTTGGGCCACGACCACTGGATAGACCTTTTGTTCTTCAATCGCGACCTGAATCGAACAGTGGTATTCGAGTTGAAGAATGGCAATTTCAAGGTAGCCTATCTTGCACAACTAAGTGCCTATCTGCGAATATTGAATGATGATGACCGACGAGATCACGAAGAAGCACCTATTGGCATCATACTCTGCAAGAATGCCGACAAAGAGTATGTCGGCTACATCATGCAGGACTTTAAGCAGCCAATGGGCGTAGCCACCTATAAGACAGCTGATGAAATGGATCCCGAACTGCTGAAAGCCCTGCCACCAAAGGAAGAACTCCAAAGGGTGTTTGAGGAGAGCATTAAAAAGAAGGATGAAGTTGATAACTAGGATTGAGGGACAGTCTCCCCTGATTCCTGAAGGAAATAATTTCGCTTTTTCGACAAGGAGCGTCTCGAAGCAACGCGCCGAGCGTAAAGAGTAACAGGGGGACAGGCACGCTGTTACACGAAGCCAAACAATATGGTGCAAGCATCCGACAACTGGTTCGTCTGACTGGCATCAGTTTTGCCATCGTTCGTGACGCATAACCTCACAGTGTGCCTGTCCCCCTGTTATGTTACGGGGTAAGGGGAAGGTGTCTGCATACAAGTCATGTCAAGAGCTTCTAAGCCCAGAGTCAGACAGAATCGTCACAAGCAAGGGCTAAATCAGACACGCGAAAAATTATCTGCGGATTTTAGGGTAGGAGAAAAAATTTTACTGTTCGTACTTAACTTTTTTCTCTTTTTTGCGTATTATAAGTAGAAGATGTCTCCCAAAGAGTTTGAAAATATGGTTCCAGCACTGAGACCTCTGATGGTTAAGGTGGGATGCGATTTCTTCGGCAATCCTACAGATGCAGAAGATGTTGCGCAGGAGGGACTTATACGCCTTTGGAAATATTGCGAACGACTGAGTGCAGAGAGAAACATGGAGGCGCTGGCAATAAAAGTGGCGAAGAACATATGCGTGGAGATATACAGAAAAAGGAATACTCATACTGTTACGCTGGAAGGTGGAATAGAAAGCAGCGAAACACTTGCATACGCCGATACCAGCATAGAGGCAGGAGAGACACAGCAGAAGATTGACGAGGCACTGGAAAGGCTGAGCCCCCGAGAACGCGAGCTGCTGAGGAAGAGGCACATTGAAGGGCATTCGGCAGAAGAGATAGCACAACAGACGGGCATACCCAAGCCCTCGGTGAAGAGCATAATCTCTATGGCAAGAAAAAAACTGATTAACGAACTAAAAAAGATATTGCAAACATGAAGAGTCAACAGTATAACGACGAGATGCTCTATCAGGAACTCATGGCGGAGCTCAACAAGGGCGCTACTGAATACGATCGCCTAATGACCAGCGGCGAGGCTCCTGCAAAGAGAAAGAAGGCTGCAGTCATGAAGTGGTATGCCGCTGCCGCTGCTGTTGCAGGGCTGCTCATAGTCAGTACCACAATGTTTATTGGCAGGCAGGATCTGTCCAAGCAAACCTCGAGCACCGTCCCCGCTAGCGAGAGAAGGCATTTTGCAGAAAAGAAGACATCTGCACCGCATAGGAAGAATACGGACAGCGACCTCTACATGCTATCGGGAAGACAGGAAGGGCGGCAGGAGAGTCAGCCAAAGAAGAAGGAACAGCCCGCCTCCCCCACTCCATATATATTTACTGCCATGCTGCCAGAAGTGGAGTTCTGCCCCGAAGGTAATGATACCCACAACAATGACGTCCGCCTGCCACAGGTGAGGAAGGAGCGTTCCTTCAACTTGGTATGCAACATTGTGCTGCCAGACATTACGGCATACGCTGACTCCACGATATTCACAAGTAGCACCGAATTGATGGTGGCATGCGACGAGATAAACTATAACGACTCAAACTTTTAACCCCTTCAATGCATTATATTATGAAAAAGATTTTCGTGACATGGGCTATGTGCCTTATTATGACTGCGACATTCGCACAAGTAATTTCCGTTGACGCCAAACCCGTTGACATTCCCGAGGAGATGGCAGAATATCCTGGCGGCATCAATGCCATGATGAATTTCCTGCAGATGAACCTGAAGTATCCTACCGACTGTAAGAATGCGGGCATAGATGGGAAAGTGATTCTGAGATTCGTTGTTAACGAGGATGGTTCCTTAACGAATATGGAGCCCATGCAGTCACCTGACGAGAGGCTTACCGCCGAGGCGAAGCGCGTGGTGAGCCTGATGCCGAAATGGACACCTGCCAGGGACAAGGGCAAGATCGTGAAGATGAGGTACAGCCTGCCCATAACTTTCCGTCTGCCGGACCAAAAGAAGCAGACTCTCGACAAGACGGCATGCAACGAACTGTCACGCCAGATAGCCGGCAAGAAGGATAATCCGCGTGGACTGTACAGGCTGATGGGCTTCTCATACGAAAACGGCACAGCCGACAAGGAGGCACACATAGAGCAGTATAAATACTGTACCGACGATATGACGCTGCAACTGCAGATACATAAAGACGTGGAAGGAGAGAAGCCGGAGTTCTGGATGACGATACTGAACCAGGACGGACGTCCGCTGAACTATACAGGCAGAGTGGCCCACAAGGACATCAGCATCTTCGACAGCAGCAGCAAGGGCTTCAAACTGCGCTGGCACAACACCTTCATGAACAACGAATATATGCCAATGGGCCAATATATTACTGAACTCTATAGTTCTGACTACAAGATTAGCCCCAAGATACAGCGCGTCATCGAGCTACTGAAGATGCACACAGCACAGCCTGATACCAACAGGTTCTACGGCTGCTGGCGTAGGGTGGGCATACTGACAAAGGTTGACGGCATTGATATGCTGATGCCGGGACATCAGGACCTCTACCAGATTTTCGACAAAGACGTGTATCTGCACTTCTATGAACTGCAGGCGAATAGGATGTTTGCCTATTGCATCATGCGCCCCATAACGTACAAATCGGACAACCTTTTGATACAGTATAGTAAGGAGAGCCGCATAGAGTGGATGAGCGATGACACCTTCCGTCTGCTGTTCGACCGGGGCGACGGTACAATAGTCACAGAACTATGGAAACGTTCTGGACTGCCTAAGAGCTACCAGCAGGCCTTCGGCACAGACGTCCCTGTATACAAGAATGTCGAGAATCCATTGCCCAACTATTTCGGAATGACAAGCGCAAGCCGCCCGCTCCCTTCTGACGGAATGTAAGTAAAGTTAGTAAACATACCCCATGGGACCTGCTGGAGGATGCTGTGAAGCATCCTCTGGTTTCTTTCGGCGTGAGGCGAAGTGACACAGAGCGTGAGACGGGAATAATTACCTGACGATGAACTTGCGTCCGTTCTTGATGTAGATGCCAGGAGACAAAGGCGTGCTGACGGCCTGTCCCTTCAGGATGTCAAGGGACTGGTACCTGACACTATTAAAAACATATAGGTATGGCACAGATTAAGACAGAAAAACAGTACAAGGCAGCTTGTGATCGCATCAACGAGCTGTTGAAGGTTGTCAATAACAATACGCCAACGGACGATAAGAACTTCCTGGAACTCGACCTGCTTTCAGATTTTGTTGCCGACTATGAGGAAGAGCATTATCCTATAGCTGCGCCAACTCTTGTTGAGACCCTGAAACTACGTATGTACGAGATGGGACTTACCCAGACCAAACTGGCAGAGATGCTTGGTCTGAGTACGGCACGTATAAGTGAAATTATAACTGGAAAGGGTGAACCTTCCCTAAAAACAGGAAGAGAAATCAGTCGCAAACTGAATATAGACCCCGCTATTGTCTTAGGAGTATAGTATTTAAAAGGACACAGGGATAGACCCGTCCAGCATCACGTTTTATTCTACAGCCACGACTTCGATCTCTACCAATGCACCTTTTGGCAAAGTCTTGACGGCTACTGCTGAACGGGCGGGATATGGCTCTGCAAAGAACTCGGCATAGACGGCGTTCATGTCGGCAAAGTCTGCCATGTCAGCCATGAAAACCGTTGTCTTTACTACATTTGCCATTGTCAGACCAGCTTCTTCCAGAATAGCCTTCACATTGGTCAGCGATTGGCGAGTCTGTTCCTTGATGCCACCTTCAACAAAACTGCCAGTGGCAGGGTCGATGGGGATCTGCCCAGAGGTATAAACCAGATTTCCCACTTTGATGGCCTGACTATACGGGCCGATAGCAGCAGGAGCCGCCTTTGTACTGATGACTTCTTTCATATTCGTATTGTTGTTCAAAATCCTAAATATCCTAAATAATTGGTGCAAAGGTACAAATAATCAAGGAATTATGAGTACCTTTGCAAATAAAAATAAGAATATGGAGAATTTTGAAGAGCAATTGCGCAAAGACCTGCACCAATTCCTGCTGAACATGCAGGAGGTTGATGAAAGGATGCCGGAGTGTCCTGACGTGGAAGAAAAATGGGAAGAGATTGCTAAAGCATATATTCCAGACGGTATTAAGGAGTTCAACGACTTCCCTTCAGCCTCGCTCGGCTGGATGATGTATATCGGTATGGCCGTTGCGAAGATGTGGGATACGGAGTGGGAAATCTACTCAAAAATAGAAGACCTCTATGCCTATATGCGCGACAAGCGGGGCTACGATGCAATGGACGAATACATCCGCGAGGAGGTACTTCTGTTGCAGGGTGTGGACTACACCGTTCTTGAGAAGGTGACTGGTGAATGTGCCTCCCGGGTCTATAATGCACTTCGTCACCAGAACATAGAACCAGGAACAAAAGAAGCTTTCAATGCTTATGTTTCCTGTCTGCACCAGCTTTACCTGTTTGGAGCCGCTATGCAGTTGAACAGGATGGGCTACCACATGACAAAGATGAATTAGGATGAAGAAGATTCTGTTCCTTCACGGATTCTTTGCCAGTGGCCAGTGCGTGCCAGCAATGGCTCTGCGCGAAACTTTTGAGGGTCGTGCGGAGGTGATAACGCCCGACTTGCCGATACATCCGAAAAAGGCTGTCCGATGCATCCGCGAGTTGATAGATTGTGAGCAGCCTAACCTTCTGATTGGCAATAGCTGCGGGGCGTTCTATGCTCAGATGGTAGCTCCCATTGTGGGCATTCCAGCCTTATTGGGCAATCCTCATTTCAAGATGACAGAGTTCCTGAAGCAGCGCATTGGTGAGCATCAGTACAAATCGCCACGAAAGGACGGCAACCAGCATTTCGTCATCGATGAAACCTTGATTGAGGAATTTGCCGAAATGGAGGCTATCCAGTTTGACAACTGCAAACCTGACTTCCGAGACCGTATCTGGGGTTTGTTCGGCGAGCAGGACACGCTGGCGCACTTTGAACCGCTCTTCCTGCAGCACTACAACCGCTCGTTCCACTTCCCTGGCGCTCATACCCCGACGGCAGAGGAAGTCCGTGGCTGGTATGTGCCGTTGGCCGAAAAGCTCCTTAATATTTAGTTATCTCTTCAATTGCCTTGCGTCCCTTCACCTTCGGCTCGTCAGCAGCATAGCCAATGGGAATCAGAACAGCAGGCTCCTCGTTGTCTGCGATATCGAAGAGCTGCTTGCACTTCTCGGCATCGAAATTGCAGACCCAGCAGGTGGCGAGACCCTGCTCCGTAGCTGCCAGACACAGATGTTCTACAGCAATGGCAATATCGATGTTACCATGATGCTTGCCGTCTGAGCGCACCCATTCCTCATCGTGGAGAATGGAGCAGATGATGTACATCGGAGCCGTCTGGAACCACTCGCGATTGTAGCACTCCTGCAGCTTTGCCTTGTCAGCCTCATTCTTGACTACTCGGAACATCCACGGCTGCTTGTTTACTGCTGATGGTGCAAAGCGGACACACTCCATCACGTAGTCCAGCTTCTCCTGTTCCACACTCTTCTTCTGATAGCTTCTGCAGCTATATCTCTGCTTCACTAAATCCAAAAATGCCATATACTTTTTCCTGTTTTATGGGGTTTGTTGATAAACTATCCTAAATATCGTTGCAAATTTAGCAAAAAGTCAGCAATATTTCGTAAATTTGCCGACAGATTTAAGTGTATTTAGATATAATGAGCATGATAGACGACAATTTAATGAGCGGACAGGCCGAAACGCCCAAGCCCACAAAGGACATTTATCTTGCTGGAGGATGCTTCTGGGGAACGGAGCATTACTTCAAGCAGATTGAGGGCGTAGCTCTGACGGAAGTAGGCTTCGCCAACGGACATACGAAGAATCCGACGTATAAGGAGGTATATACCGACCAGACAGGCTTCGCAGAGACGGTCTTTGTACGGTTCTATCCCGATGTGGTCAGCCTCGAATTCCTGTTGCGGATGTTCTTCAAGGCCATCGACCCAACGAGTCTCAACAAGCAGGGACACGACGAGGGGACACGCTATCGTACTGGCGTTTATTATACCGACCCTGCGGATTTGCCTGTCATCGAGAAGGTATTCGCTGAGGAGCAGAAGAACTACGAACAGCCTTTGGCTGTAGAGAAACTGCCTCTGCAGAACTTCTATACAGCAGAAGAGTATCACCAGGATTATCTCGACAAGAATCCCGATGGTTATTGCCATCTGCCCCTGGAGCTATTCAAGTTTGCAAAACAAGCCAAGGATAATAAAAGAAACGAACAATGAACGTGACATTTATACCCCATTTCTACGTCCTCGGTATCAAGATAAAATAAGAACCGTTCGAACCAGGTTCGCATACGAAAAGAAGCAACCCGAAGGTTGCTTCTTTTGCGGAGAGAGAGGGATTCGAACCCCCGGTGCCTCTCAGCACGACGGTTTTCAAGACCGTTGTAATCGACCACTCTACCATCTCTCCAGTGCCCGAATTACTTCAAAGCGGGTGCAAAGGTAGTAAAAATAGTTCATAGTTCATAGTCCGTAGTTCATAAATTTGACTGAATTAAATATTTTTAACCCATTTGGGACAAAACTGCGAATTATGAACTATGAACTATGAACTAAATTTCGTACCTTTGCACCATGATTTATCCTAATAACTACGAAAACAAGATAGGTTTTAACGATATACGCTCATTGCTCAAGGAGCGCTGTCTGAGTTCGCTGGGGCGTGAAATGGTTGATGAGATAACGTTTTCTGCCGACTGTGACGAGGTGAACGAATGGCTGGAGCAGGTGCGCGAGTTTCGTCAGCTGATGGAGAAGGACGAGAACTTCCCCCTGCAATTCTTCTTCGATATGCGCGAAGCGGTGGCACGCATCCGTCTGGCTGGTACCCATTTTGAGGAACAGGAGCTGTTCGACCTGCGTCGCTCGCTGGAGACCATTGCCAACATCGTGACATTCCTCTCAAAGGACGAAGAACCTCCCTACCCCGCTCTCTACCGTCTGACAGAGAATATCCAGACGTTTCCTGCCATGATACGGCGAATAGACTCCATACTCGACAAGTTTGGACGCATCAAGGACGGAGCCACGATGACCCTGGCAGGCATACGCCACGAATTGAAGAACACCGAAGGAAACATCTCGCGTACATTATATACTATATTACACGCAGCACAACGCGATGGACTGGTTGACAAGGATGCTGCCCCCACTCTGCGCGATGGCCGCCTGATGTTACCGGTGGCGCCTGGCGTGAAGCGTCGCATCAAGGGCATCGTTCACGATGAGTCAGCTACAGGTAAGACGGTGTTCATAGAGCCTGCCGAGGTGGTGGAAGCCAACAACCGCATACGTGAGCTGGAGGCTGAAGAGCGACGCGAGATTATCCGCATCCTGACGGTATTCTCTGACGAGGTGCGACCTTATGTGAAAGACATCCTCGACTCCTACCGTTTCCTGGCCACCATCGACCTGATACGAGCCAAGAGCGAAATGGCAAAGCTATTCAAGGCCTACGAGCCAAAGGTCGTGGACAGGCCCCACATTGACTGGATTCGTGCCATTCACCCGCTGCTGCAGTTATCTTTAGAGAAGCAAGGCAAGAAGGTGGTGCCGCTGGAGATAAGCCTCCAAAGCCTCTCCCCCCGCCCTCTCCAAAAGGAGAGGGAGCCACAATTTCCCCTCCATTTGGAGGGGGCCAGGGGAAGGCTTCTTATCATCTCGGGTCCTAATGCCGGTGGCAAGTCCGTGTGTCTGAAGACCGTTGGTCTGCTGCAATACATGCTGCAATGCGGACTGCCCATACCTGTAAGCGAGCGCTCCACCTGCGGACTCTTCAAGAACATCATGATAGACATTGGTGACGAGCAGAGCATAGAGGACGATCTGTCAACCTACTCCTCGCACCTGATGAACATGAAGCAGATGATTCGTTATGCCGACCACCACACCTTATTATTAATAGATGAGTTTGGAGGCGGTACGGAACCTATGATTGGCGGAGCCATAGCCGAAGCCGTGCTGAAGCAATTCTGGCAGAAGAAAGCCTTTGGCGTGATTACCACCCACTATCAGAACCTGAAGCATTTTGCCGACGAGCACGAGGAGGTAGTCAACGGCGCCATGCTCTACGACCGTCATGAGATGCAGGCCCTGTTCCAGCTCTCTATCGGTCAGCCCGGCTCCTCGTTTGCCATAGAGATAGCCCGCAAGACAGGACTGCCCGAAGAGGTCATCAAGGAGGCATCCGACATTGTGGGTTCTGAATACATTCAAAGTGACAAGTATCTGCAGGACATTGTGCGTGACAAACGCTACTGGGAAGGCAAGCGCCAGACCATCCATCAGCACGAGAAGAACCTTGAAGGCCACATACAGCGCTACGAGACCAACCTCGAAGAGATTGAACGCGAACGCAAACAGATTCTGAAACGTGCTCAGCAACAGGCCGACGAACTGCTGGCTGAAGCAAACAGAAAGATAGAGAACGCCATTCGCGAGATCCGTGAGGCACAGGCCGAGAAGGAGCGCACCCGCGAGATTCGCGAAGAGCTGCAGGAATTCCGTGCACAGGTACAGAGCGACGACACCCGAGGTCTGATGAGCGAGGAGGACTTTGCCAAGAAACTGCGTCAGATGGAGGAGCGCAAGGCACGCAAGGCGCAGCGTAAGGCCGAGAAAGCCCAGAAGAAGGAGGAGGACAACAAGCGCCAGCAAACCTTTGGAGCAGAGAGAAGTAGCGCGAACGATAGCAACCGTCCCCTGCAGAAGGGCGACAGCGTTCGCATCAAAGGTCTCAACACCGTTGGCACCATCGAAAGCATTCAGGGCAAACAAGTTACTGTCATCTTTGGCGATGTGCGCACGAAGATGAAGACAGAACAGTTGGAACGTGCTGATACTGGCAGAGTTAAGAAGGAAGAGGCTAACACAGCAGACAAATATGCCCATCTGGCCATTCAGACCTCCAAAATGACGCGTGCCACGATGGAAGACCGCAAGCACAACTTCCATCAGGATATCGATGTGCGTGGCATGCGTGGCGACGAGGCTATTGACGCCGTGATGCACTTTATAGACGATGCCATCCTCATTGGAATGTCAAGGGTGCGCATCCTTCATGGTACGGGCTCAGGCATCCTGCGTCAGCTGATACGCCAGTACCTGAACACCATCCCCAACGTGAGCCACTTCCGCGATGAGCACGTGCAGTTTGGCGGGGCTGGCATCACGGTGGTAGATATTGAATAAAGTAAAAATGAATAGTGAAAAGTGAATAATCTGCTACCGCTATTGGAAAGGGAAAAGGAAAAATGAAGAATCTACTGACAAGACGGTCTATCCGTCACTATACAAAGCAGGCAGTCAGCGAAGACCTGCTTAACAGACTTCTCGAAGAGGCAGCACGAACGCAGACCATGGGCAACCTGCAACTCTACAGCGTGGTCGTCACACGCTCTGACGAGATGAAACAGCGCTTGGCACCTGCCCACTTCAACCAACCCATGGTGACAGAAGCATCCGTGGTGCTGACCATCTGTGCCGACTTCAACCGCACTAGCCAGTGGGCCCGCTGTCGTAAGGCAGAGCCAGGCTATGACAACCTGCTATCGTTCATCAACGCCTCCATCGATGCCCTACTATACACGCAGACCCTCTGCAACCTCATGGACGAGGAGGGACTGGGCTACTGCTACCTGGGCACCACGGTCTATATGCCCCAACAGATCATCGACACACTGCAACTGCCCCGTCTGGTGATGCCCGTAGCCACACTTACCGTGGGCTGGCCGGCAGAAGAGCCTCCCCTCTCTGACCGTCTGCCTGTGGAGAGTTTCGTGCACCAGGAGACCTATCGCGACTACACACCCCTGGACATAGATCGTTTCTATGCCTACAAGGAGCAACTGGAGGAGAACCGCCATTTCGTGGAGATCAACAAAAAAGAGACGCTGGCACAGGTATTCACAGACATCCGATATAAAAAAAAAGACAACGAGGCTATGTCGGCCGGATTGTTAGATACGCTTAAACACCAGGGTTTTATCAGTTGATATACGTCAAGAATTGTAACATTTTTTGCATTTTAAACGCTTCTATGCTTACACACCTTAAATAAATGCACTACCTTTGCAGCGATTTGGAAACAACCACTTCAATTAGTGTATTAATATTTATAAGTATTATGGCAGAAAAGAAAACTACAAAGAAGGCTACTGAGGTAAAGGCTCCCGCTGCAAAGAAGGAGGCTCCCGCAAAGAAGGCCGCAACCGTAAAGGCTGCAAAGGCTACAGTAGTAGTGAATGCCGAGAACGCTGGTTTTAAGGCAGGAGATGTTTATCAGGCACTGGCAGCAGCTCAGAAGGCTCTCACCGTGAAGGAGATTGCCAAGGCTGCAAAGATTTCAGAGGAAGAGACTCTGCTGGGTCTTGGCTGGCTGTTCAAGGAGGGTAAGCTCCAGAACGCTGAGAACAACAAGGTTGCTCTCGCTTAATAGACTTGCAGAAACGCATAAAAAGAGGATGTGTCATCAGAGACACATCCTCTTTTTTTGTCATATTCTCTTTTTATTGTCCTTCGCGATAGAAGTCGAGGGCCTCCTCTATCTCTTTCTTTGTTGCCGTTTGATTGATGCGGATATCTCCGATGTTGCCCAGCAGGGTGAAGTTGATTTCGCCTGCTGTGTTCTTCTTGTCATGCGTCATCAGTTCGAGCAGCACAGGATAGTCGTCGCAGGTGATAGGCATGCGTCCATAGTTCTCGAAGATAAAGCGGACCGTCTGACGCATTTTATCGACAGGGAAGCCCGTCTTGACGACACTCAGATAAAGTTCGCACACCAATCCCCAAGCCACAGCATAGCCGTGGAGAACAGGATGACGTTGAAGTGCCAGCGACTCGAAGGCATGACCAAAGGTGTGTCCAAGGTTGAGGGCCTTGCGGATGCCCTTTTCTGTAGGATCTTCCAGTACGATGCGTTGCTTCACAGCAACGCTCTTTTTCAGAAGTGCGGAAAGCTTGTCATGAAAGCCGGCACCATCAGGACTTTCCGGCATTTCCATGTTAAGCAGTTCTGCCCAATGGACTCCAGTGTCGATAAGTCCGTGTTTCAGCATCTCGGCATAGCCAGAGAGGATGTTTTCTTTGTCGAGTGTTTTCAGAAACTGGGTGTCAAGGATGACGGTTTTGGCATTACGGAAGACACCAATCTCGTTCTTTAGTCCACCGAAGTTGATGCCCGTCTTACCACCCACCGAAGCATCGACCATTGCCAGCAGCGTGGTGGGGATATTGATGAAGGCGATGCCCCGCTTGAAAGTCGATGCTGCGAAGCCTCCCAGGTCGGTCAGCATGCCGCCTCCCAGGTTGATGAGCAGAGAATGGCGTGTAGCGCCCAGATGCTGCAGCTCACTCCACACGTGACTCAGCGACTCCAACGTCTTGTTGCTGTCGCCAGCGGGAATCATGATGACGGGTGTCTCGTGCATGCATACAAAGTCCTTGACAACTGGCAGACACAGTCTTTCTGTGGTGGTATCTACCAGCACGAACTGTTTATCGGCCCTGCATTTTCTGATGGCAGCGCTAAGTTCTTCTTCCAGGTTTTGCGCAAATATAACTTCCTGTCTCTCCATAACGAGGACAAAGGTAAAACAAAAATCCCAAACAGCCAAACGATTGGGAAGGAAAGTAAGAAAGAACGATTTTTTTAGTGATGATTAAACCTTTAAAAAAAAGATACGTCATAAGAATCGTAAAGGTTATATAATGAGACATTAATCATTTCAATTATACAGGATGAAACGAATACTACTCTTGATGGCCGTAACGCTTTCGGCGGCCCTCTCGTCACAAGCGCAACAGGCGCTGACAGGTACTGTGGTCGACAACAATGACCAAGAACCTGTGGTACAAGCTACCGTCTCGCTGTTGAGAACAGACAGTTCAACAGTAAAAAACACATTCACAGACGCCGATGGCAAATTCTCGCTGACAGCCCCTCAAGATGCTCAGTACATTGTGCGTCTGTCTTACGTGGGCTACAAAACGGTCTATAAGAAGGTGACCGTCAGCGGCAAGCCCGTCAGCCTTGGCACTATCACTATGTCGATGGATGCCATCATGCTGAAGGGTGCCGAGATTGTGAAGAACCAGGCCCGTGTTTACTCGAAAGAGGACACCATTATTTATAATGCGGGCGCGTATAAGACCCCCGAGGGCTCTGTCATCGAGGAACTGGTGAAGCGTCTGCCTGGTGCCGAGGTGGGTGATGATGGTAAGATCACCATCAACGGCAAGGAGGTGAAGAAAATCAAGGTGGACGGTAAAGAGTTCATGACTGGCGATACCCAGACTGCTATGAAGAACCTGCCTACATCTATCGTAGAGCGCGTGAAGGCCTACGACGAGAAGAGTGACCAGACGCGCATCACGGGTATCGACGATGGTGAGGAACTGACGGTTCTCGACTTCGGACTGAAGCGTGGCATGAACCGCGGTACCTTCGGCAATGTCGATCTAGGCGTGGGTACCCACGAACGCTACACTGGCCGAGCAATGGGTATGACGTTCAAGGACGACTTGCGACTGATGGGCATGGGCAATGCCAATAATGTTGGCGACCGCGGCTTTGGAGGCGGAGGCCCAGGTGGACGTTTCGGTGGTGGCGGCGGTCAAGGTCTGCAGTCGCCCAAGTCATTAGGTGTGAACCTGAACTACGAGAAGGCTGACCGTCTGCAATTGGATGGTAGCGTTCGCTGGAACCACAACAACACCAACCACTGGAGCCGTTCGGCAACAGAAAACTTCGTCAGCAGCACAGGCGCTTTCAGCAATAGTGTCAGCCAGAGTTATTCTCGTTCAAACTCATGGAACGGACAGTTCCGTTTGGAGTGGACGCCCGACTCAATGTGGAACATCCACTTCCGTCCTTCGTTCTCTTGGTCAACCAACGATTCGCGTTCAAGTTCTATTTCAGGCAGTTTCCGCGAGGATCCCTACAACTACGTAAACTATGCGCTCAACTCACCTGCTAAACTGAAAGCTGCCATCGACCTCATGAACGATGAGCGTTATGCCGATGACGCACTCGTTGTGAACAGCCGCGACAACAAATCACTTTCTTACAGCGACAACAACCGCATGGGTGCTGAGTTGCAGGTGGTGCGCAAATTGGGTAACAATGGACGTAACATCACCTTCCGCCTGACTGGTAACTATCAGGATGGTGACTCCAAGCAGTTGTCCTTGCAGGATGTGAACCTCTATCAGACCACGATGGCGATGTACGACGACAACTATAGCGAGTACTACCGCAACCGTTATAACCTGACGCCCTCAAAGAACTACGACTATTCTGCACGTCTGGCCTACAGCGAGCCTATCGCCAAACAGACCTACCTGCAGTTCTCATATAACTTCCAGTATCGTTACACCAAGAGCGACCGTTCTACCTACGACTTCAGTGAATGGCCAACCAGACTGGTTGCTGATGGAGGATTGTTCAGCATGGATGACTTTAACATGCAGTATCGCCAGTGGGATTCGAACCTGAGCCAGCTGACAGAGAATGGTATGACACTGGCAGATTACTTGGACGACCAACTGAGCCGCTTCTCAGAATACAAAAACTATATACATACAGGCGAGGTGATGCTGCGCGTGGTGCGCAAAGCCTACAACTTCAACGTGGGTGTGCAGATTGTGCCCCAGACCTCGAAGTTCACCTATCGCTACCTGGGTGTCGATTACGGCACCACTACCCGCAACGTCGTGAACTGGAGTCCTACGGCTAACTTCCGCTGGAAGATCTCCGACCAGGGACAGATGCGTTTCCAGTATCGCGGTAATACCAGTCAGCCTTCCATGAGCGACCTGCTGGCCATCGTGGACGACAGCGACCCTCTGAACATCACCGTGGGTAATGCCGGTCTGAAGCCCTCGTTCACGCAGACCTTCAACTGGCGCTTCAACAACTACTACCAGAAACACCAGCGTTTCGTGTTTGCCAACCTGCAGTTCCAGACTACCAGCAACAGCGTAACAAGCAAGGTGTACTACGATCCTCTGACTGGTGGACGCACCTCGACCCGCGACAACATCAACGGCAACTGGAGTACACGTGGCGAGTTCATGTTCAACACAGCTCTCGACTCTCTGGGAAGCTTCAACATGAACACTCGCACATCGGCCCGCTACACACACAGCGTCAGCTATCTGGATGCTAACCGTGATGGCAACATCTTGAAGAATGCTGTCAATGAGACCTCGCTGAGCCAACGTTTAGGCTTCAGCTATCGTAACGACTGGTTTGAGTTTGAGCCTAATGGTGCAGTCACCTATACCTTCGGCCGCAACAAGCTGCAGGCACAGGGCAATCAGGACACGTGGAACTTTACTTACGGCTTCAACACCACAGCACAGCTGCCTTGGGGCATGCAGCTCACCACCAACCTGAACATGACCTCGCGTCGTGGCTATAGCGATGAGTCAATGAACACCAACGAGCTCATCTGGAATGCTCAGATAGCACAGAGCTTCCTCACAGGCAAGCCCCTGTCGGTACGTCTTGAGTTCTACGACATCCTGCACCAGCAGTCCAACTTCACCCGCACGCTCAACGCCATGATGCGTAGCGACTCTGAGTCGAACGCCATCAACTCATACATCATGCTGCGCGTGAACTATCGCCTGAACCTCTTCGGAACGAAGGAAGCACGTCAGGGAATGCGTGGTCCTGGTGGCTTCGGTGGTCCTGGCGGTGGCAACCGCGGAAACCGTGGCAATCGTGGCGGCGGTGGAGGCTTCGGAGGCGGAGGCTTCGGTGGTCCTGGAATGTTCTAACCAACAATAAAGGGGTTGCAATTGCAACCCCTTTATTTATTATTTCAATTCCGCATCCATGCGTTATTTCTTCTCCGCATCCTTGCGGTCGTCAATATTGTCGCCCTCCGTAGGTTTCATCTCTTCCTTGAAGTCGGTAATGCCGTTCTCAATGAGGATGTTGTACCACTGGATGAGCTTCTTGATGTCGCTGCTGTGAACACGCTCACGATCGAAGTTGGGCAGCACCTTGGCGAAGTACTCCTGCAGTTCGTCACCACCAGCCTTCTTGTAGTCGATGGCAGACTTCTTTCCACCCTCAAGCTTCTTCAGGCTGTCCATCACATCCATCAGGGGAATATCCTCAGTATCGGTAAACATGGCGATATCGGCCAGCGAGGTGATGCGGTCGGTAGCAAAGGCGGGCACACGACGATGCTCAGCATCGAGCGATTCCACGATAAGGCTGTTCTTACCGCGCGAAATCAGTTTGTAGAGGCCGGGCTTGCCGGCAATTGACAAAATAGTTTGTTGCATAGTTCAATTATTCGTTTATTGATGTTTCGTTATTTTCGTTATTACGTTATCTCGTTATTACGACATGACGTTATTTCGACTTAAAAAGTCGTCTATCTGTTGTTCTAGATCGGCGTTGCCGTCGTTGACAATCTCGTAGTCGGCATGTCGCAGCACTTCCTCCTGAGGCCATTGTCGTCCCATCCACTCCAGCGTTTTCTCGCGAGAGATGCTGTCGCGCTGCATCACGCGCTGGATGCGCACCTCCAGAGGTGCCGTCACCACGATGACCTTGTCAACCAGGCGGTCGAAACCCGACTCATAGAGGATGGCACACTCCATCCATTGTTGTCCGCTGGCCACGAAATCGCGGGCTACGGCAGGGTGAACGATAGCATCAAGGGCCTGGGCGTTCTCTGGCGATGCCAGCAGGAAACGGGCCACCTCTGCCTTGTTGAGAGTCATCGATGGCATCGAGGGCATCGAGGCATTCGAGGGCTTCGAGGTCTTCGAGGGCATCGAGGGCTTCGAGGTCTTCGAGGGCATCGAGGGCATCGAGGGCTTCGAGGCCCCCGATGTCAAATAGGCCTCAGAACCTATCAGCTCTATCAATTGCTGCTGCAGTTCCGGCGATGTGCGCATCAGTCGCTTGGCGGCAGCGTCGCAATCGTAGACCGCAATGCCACGCTTTTTCAGCAGACTGCACACAAAGCTCTTTCCGCTTCCGATGCCTCCTGTAATGGCGACCTTCACGCTATTGGGAGTTTTTGTTAACAATCAGTTCCACCTTGTTGGTGCTGAGCGTGGCATTCTTCACGCCTTCCGGCATCTTCTGTATCCAGATACCGCACTCCAGCAATGTAGAGTCGCCAACGATATCGTTGTAGTCGAGTACCACAGCAAAGTCGGCTGGTGTAATGTTCTCAAACATCTTCAGACCCGCCACAAAGTTGATCTTCACCTTTGCAGGGAAGGTGACGATATGTTCCCCTTCAGGCACGTTGATGGGCACTATGGGCACCTCGTTGTATGACAGCTGGGCCAGGATGTCGGTAGTAAAGCTGAAGGTGACGTGGTCGGGCACCATCTTCACACCCTGAATGCGCTGCAGACGGGCATTGACGGAGAACGAGTCAGCCAAGTTGCGCTGGTAGACAGGTTCCGTGAACACCTCCTTGATGCTGTCGAGCATGCGTGGCGATGCATAGATGATGACGCTGTCTGCCGAGGCGTGAGTAGAAGAGATGAAGTGCATGTTGTCGGGAGTCACCTCGCCTCTGAACCTCACAGGAACCTTCTTGGTCTCACCATAATTATAATAGAAGGTGAAAGTCTCTGGTTTCACGCTGACAACGGTAGCCGAAGCTGCCAGATGACTGCTCACCAGCTTCTGCAGGTCGGTGGCGTTGATGGTTCCCACGCCATTCTCGCCGGCATACTTCATGAAGTCTATCTCCAAGGGCGCTGGCGACTTGTCGTAGAGGTAGGTAAGCAGACTGATACCGCGGTCAGAAACATGAACCCGCAGTGTGTCGGTATCGCCAGAAGTGAGGATGGCGTTCTTGGGGATGTTCTTATAGCGTATAGGCACCAGTATTTCCTGTTCAAATGTCTCGTTCAGGGTCGTCATCAACCAGAAGATGCCCGAGAGGAGTACAAAGAACAAGAAAATCAGCAATTCCCTGTTTATTTTGTTAAACAGGAAATTACCGATGATGCGAAATACGTTAAACACCTTCATGAATTACTTCTGGAGCGGCGTGTTTGCCATGTCTTTGAAGACATAGCCCTTATCGACAGTGATCACCACGTCGCGAGCAATCTTCACCTCGACGGTGTTCTTGTTCAGGTCAACGCTCTTCACCGTTCCATAGATACCGCCACCGGTGACCACCTGGGTACCCTCAGTCAGTTGGTTCTGGAACTTCTGTATCTCCTTCTGACGCTTCTGCTGCGGACGAATCATGAAAAAATACATAATGGCAAAGATGGCCACCATCATGAGAATCATAGGCATGGCGCTACCGCCCTGCTGTGCTGCTAAAAGAATGTTTGTCATTGTTGTTATTGTTTTTATTGATGATTGATTTCGTTTGTTTCAGGAGCGGATTAGTCGTTCGCATCTCTCTCGGGAATGGACTTGAGTAGCTGTCCTGTGTGGTACAGATGACGGGCTATGGCGTCGAGCATACCGTTGATGTAGCCGGCAGAGCGAGGCGTAGAGTAGTACTTTGACAGCTCCACAAACTCGTTGATGGTCACCGACACGGGGATGCTGGGGAAGGTCATCATCTCGGCCAGAGCTATCTGCATGATAATCACATCCATATAAGCCAGACGCGAAAAATCCCAGTTGCGTGATGCCTCGCTCATCATGCGCTGGTAGTCCTCGGCATTGAGGATGGTGGCACGAAACAGCTTGCGGGCATAGTCCTTCTCTTCCTCCGAGTCGTATTCAGGCAGCAGTTCCTGCTTGGGACCGTTACTTTCCTCAAAACGCTTGATGGTCTTCAGCACGAAGGTATCCACCACGTCCTTGTCGTCGTTCCAATACAGGCTCTGCTCTTCCAGCATTTCGTCGAGGTCGCGGTTCTCCTGTATCAGGGCGCGATAGAGACGACGCCACAGCTCACGGTCGGTGGCATAGTCATCTTCGCTGCTCTCCATATACTCCTTATATATCTGACTCTGTTCTATCTGTTCAAACAGTCGTCCCACGAACTCTGCCTCGTCAGCCCAGGCATGCTTCTGCGTCTCCATGAACTCACACAACTGGTGGTTCTCTTCCAGCTGCAGGGCAAAACGGTTGAAGGCAAACTTAGCCGACGGCTCGGGCTTACCCTCGCGCTTGGCCTTGGCCTGAAGCAACTCCAGACGGCGGCGCGACTCGCGGGTGATGGCCACAATGAGCGTCAGCAGGTGGTTGTAGAGGTCGTAAGCCTTCGACAGGCTGAAAAACAACTCCTTCTCTGCCGCATCAATATTCTTGTTGCCGTTCTGATAGTACGCGTAAGTTAGCTGAACAATCTTAATACGTATTAATTCTCTGTTTATCATCGATGAGCGCTATGTTTTTATAGTTATCGGATGCAAATTTAGCTATTTTTCCGCTATTACACAAGAAAATAGTGCTTTTTTTTGAAATTTTTCAATTATCCATTGTCAATTATCAATTATTATTCGTACCTTTGCACCCGCTTTTTTCGTGTGATGGCGAATTAAGTCAAGAAAACATTATTAAAAACAACTTAATTTAGAGTAACACAACAGTTATGAAAGAAATCGCAATCAATGGCCAGAAGCGCGAGCTGACTGGCAAGAAGGCTTCAAAAGAACTTCGCAAGGAAGGTCTTGTTCCCTGTAACCTGTATGGTGAGAAGAAGGGTGAGAACGGTCTGCCCGAGGCAATGTCATTCACCGCTTCATTCGCAGAGCTGCGTAAGGCTGTTTACACACCTCACGTATTCGTTGTCAACCTCAACATCGACGGCAAGGAGCACAAGGCTATCATCAAGGAGCTGCAGTTCCATCCCACAACCGACGCTCTGCTGCACGCTGACTTCTTCGAGATCAACGAGAAGAAGGACATCACCGTAGGTATCCCCGTGAAGCTCAATGGTCT
>Ga0310694_10002245_pt1 | contig 20216 bp, 14 predicted proteins | sample 174DNAGHGhighgp2_FD_203884 | JGI IMG/M metagenome (GOLD analysis project Ga0310694, IMG submission 203884) | Sheep rumen microbial communities from Palmerston North, Manawatu-Wanganui, New Zealand - 1742 DNA GHGhigh gp2 (v2) (version 2) | ecosystem: Host-associated > Mammals > Digestive system... | reverse complement strand
TACATGAACCTTGGCGACAACTTCGTACAGGAGGGTCTGGCCAACCGCATCACGCCGTTCACGACCAACATCGACGGTAAGGCGCTTCCTGGCATGAAGAACTTCGATACGGAGAAAGTCTACAACAACGTGATGAACCGCTTCAAGTTTGGCGGTCTGAGCACGAAGGGCATCTATCTCGACGAGACGGTCATGCGCATGTGTTACACACACCGTCGTCTGCTGTCGCAGCTGGCCATCAACCTGGTCAACGAGGAGCAGAACGAGAAGGCTGCGAAAGTGCTGGCACTGGCCGAGAAGGAGATTCCTGCCTACAACGTGCCTGCCGACTTCCAGAGCGGCTCGCTGGAGATTGCCCGTGCCTATGCTGCTCTCGACCAGAATGCTAAGGCACAGGAGATTCTCGACCAGCTGTGGAACAAGTCCATACAGTACATGAACTGGTACTGCACGCTTAGCGGCAGCCGCTTCAATGCTTCTTCGCGCGAATGTATGTACCATCTGTATGTCCTGCAGCAGGAGTTGCAGCTGGCTCAGCTTCTCGACGAGAAGAAGGCTAAGACGATGGCAGCCCAGCTTCAGCAGCTGGCCGGCCTCTATCAGAGTAAAGGTGGAAACTTGGGATTCTAAATGATTATTGAGCAACCAGCCGTCTACCTACGCTGGCTCTACCCAAGGGCACTCTGGCGTATGGACCGTCACAAGAAGGTCGTCTACCTGACCTTCGACGACGGTCCCATACCCGAGTCCACACCTTTCATCCTGGACACGCTTAATCACTACGGCATCAAAGCCACCTTCTTCATGGTTGGCGACAATGTGCGTAAGTATCCGGCACTCTACGAGCGCATCATCGCTGAAGGCCACCAGGCGGGCAATCACACGCACAACCACATCAGCGGCTTCCGCCACACGCTGCACGAATACAGCTACAACGTGGAGAAGGCCAACGCCTACATCCGCAGCCACCTGTTCCGTCCGCCGCACGGCTGGATGCGCTTAAGTCAGTACGCCATGCTCTCGCGTAAGTACAAGGTGGTCATGTGGGACTTGGTGACGCGCGACTACTCCAAGTGGCTGACTCCACAGGGTATCGTCAACAACGTCAAGCGCTACGCCCGTCCTGGCAGTATCATCACCTTCCATGACTCCCTGAAGTCCATCGACAAACTACACGAGGCCCTGCCTGCCTGTATCGAGTGGCTACAACAGGAGGGCTACGGCTTTGGAGTCATCATGGCCTAGGCGCCCCTCTAAAAAAAGAACAACACTATGAAAAGACTATTAACCGCCATTGTCATTGCTACGACAGCCCTTACCGCCTCGGCTGCCTTGCTGCCTGATGCCAAGTTCCGACGACTTGACACCCGTGACGGTCTCTCCAACTCGCAAGTCAACTGTGTGCTGCGCGACTCCCGTGGTTTCGTGTGGTTTGGTTCAGCCTACGGTCTGAACCGTTACGACGGCTACCGTTTCAAGTCGTTCTATGCCAACCCGCGCGACACGACGACCATTCGCGACAACTACGTCACTAAGATCTACGAGGCTCACGACGGCCGTCTGTGGCTGCAGTTAGGCATGAACTACTGCATCTACGACCCCAAGACTGAGAGTTTCATCCGTAACGTCAGCGGCGAACTGGCCAAGTATGGCATCAACGGTGGCGTGGAGCGTCTCTACATCGACTCTCACAAGAATTACTGGGTGAAGGTTTACGACGACGGCATCTACTACTACAATCCCTACTCGAAGCGTCTCCACAAGTTCGAACTGGGCTATGGTCCGCAGCAGTATCGCCCTGAGTATAACATCTCCTCCTTTGCCGACCTCGGCTCGTCGATGATTATCTGTACGACCAACGGCGAGCTGGTGTGCTTCAATGGCGAGAAGGGACATATCTCGTGGCAGAGCACGTGGATGAAGCGCCACGGTAGTGTAGCCAACCAGGACTACGACGTGAGAGTCGACAAGAAGGGTAACATCTTGGTCAGGAACGTCTACAACTGCTATGTATTTATCCAGAAGCAGAAGCGCTGGTACAAGTCGATGACTGACATGCTGAGGGCCTTCGGCGTGGAGAACATCCCTGATGAACTGTTGGTGTGGGATGTGTTGACAGACCGTCATGGACTGCTGTGGGTGGCCACCGACCATACGGGACTCTTTGCCATCAACCTGAAGACGCGCGAGATGCGACAGTTCCTGTATGACAAGTTCGACCCGTCGAGCCTGAGCGACAACACGCCCAGGAACCTCTACGAGGACAAGGACGGCCAGATATGGATAGGTACCTACAAGAACGGCGCCAACCAGTATCGTGCGGGTAGCACCTATGCTCGCAACATCGAGCTGGGCGATGTCAACGCCATTGTCGAGGACCGCTATGGCCACTTCTGGGTGGGCACCAACGACCGCGGTATCATCGTCTACGACGCGGAGACCAACGAGCAGCTGCAGCACTACACGGCGGCAAACAGCGGTCTCAGCGGCGACATCATGGTGGGCAGCACCTACGCCAGCGACGGCTCCATCTGGTTTGGCTCCTACAACGGCGGACTGGTGCGCTGCGTGCCCACAGGCAACAAGGCAGCTGGCGAGGCGACCATTGTCAACTATCTGGCTACAGGCGAGCCTGGCAGTCTGGCCAACAACAACGTCTGGAGCGTCGTTGAGGACAAGTGGCACCGCATCTGGATGGGCCTGCTGGGTGGCGGCATACAGATGCTAGACCTGAAGACGGGGAAGTTCCGCACGTGGGACCAGGAGAACGCCAACCTGCCGAGCAACTATCTGACCAGCGCTTGCTGGACGAAGAAGGGCTGGCTGATGATGGGCACGAGCTACTACTACTGCCTGGTGAATCCCGTAACGGGCCGTCTCATCAATCAGGTATTCCCTGGCATCGAGAATCTGTCGGCCAACACGAGTAGCACCGTCTGCATCATGGAGGACAGCCGCGGCCTTATCTGGCAGGGCTCCGTCTCAGGTGTGTGCTGCTACGACCCTAAGACGCAACGTCTGCAGACGCTGGATATGACCAACGGTCTTTTCGGCTCCAGCGTGTGCTCCATCACGGAGGACCTGGCGCATATCATGTGGGTGGTCACGGATCATGGTGTCTCGCGCATTATTCCTGAGCAGGATGCTCTTGGCAACTGGCAGTTCATTATCCGTAGCTTCAACCACCGCGACGGTCTGCAGCAGGCCACCTACAACCAGCGCTCTGCGTGTCTGACGCGTGATGGTCGCCTTCTCATTGGCGGTCAGGGTGGTTTGGACATTATCACTCCTCAGCGTATTGGTGCTGGCACGAGCAACGAGCGGCCTGTGTTCAGTAGCCTGCTCATCTACGACCAGGAGGTGAACGTGGGGCAGAAGGTCGAAGGCCACATGCTGCTGCGCGAGGCCCTGAGCAAGACTGAGCGTCTGAAGCTGAAGTACTCTGAGAACAACTTTACCATCCAGCTGGGCACTGATGCTGGCCTGGCCAGCAACGACAAGCGCTTCGTCTACAAGCTGGAGGGGTTCCGCGACACCTGGAATAAGACGGCTGAGAACAACCCCAACATCTCGTTCATGTCGCTACACGCTGGCGACTACAAGCTGCGTGTGCGTATGCTGAACGATGACGGTACGATGGGCGAGCAGGAGGCTACGCTCGACATTCATGTAGGACAGCCTCTGTGGCGCACAAACTGGGCCATTCTGCTGTATGTCGTCCTAGTGGCCGTCATCGCCTGGTGGTGGCGTCGCCGCTTCATGAAGCGTCAGGAGGAGCACATGAGGATGGAACAACTGCGCCGCGAGACGGAGAAGACGCAATGGATGCACGAGATGCAGTCGCGCTGGGAGCGCGAGCATCAGGATGGAGCATCGCCGCAGAAAGCGGCTGAACCTCAGGAAGAGGCATCGACGGCAGAGGCTGATGAGGTTGCGCCCACGGTCTTGGCGTCCACAGACCAACTGATTCTTCAGGATACTGACCTTGTGGACCTCGCTCGCCGCCTCTGCGACTCGTACCAGATGACGACGGGCAACCAGCGTCTGTCGTTCCTGTCGCTCGTCGAGGAGCTGACGCTGCCGTTAGACAGGCGGCTGATGGAGCAGGCGCTGCGCATTCTGATTGACAACTCCGTGAAGTTCTCGCCTACTAACGGGCGCATCAAGGTATTGGTCGACCGTGTGGGCAACAAGGCCGAGCTGCGCGTGGCCGACAACGGTCTGGGCATTCCTGAGGAGGCCAAGCCCTTCATGTTCACGCCTCCTGTGGCCAACGACGACAGCATAGGGTTGTGGAAGGTGAAGGAGATTGCTGAGATACATGGTGGCAGCGTGCGTGTGACGGACAACACGCCTACGGGCACCGTCTTCTACATCATTCTGCCGCTGAAGGGCAACGCAAACGACGACACCCCCGTTGAGGATGCCGTCGTGGTAAACTGAAGTTTCTAGAAGGTCTAGATGGTCTAGAAAATCTAGAAGTTTATTTTCGCCAAAAGCGGGCGGTGATGTCTTCGAACTCGCCGTCCGCTGTTTTCTTGTAGAGGCGCTGGTTGGTGGTGGGCTCCTTGAGGGGTCCGAGGTGGCGTATGTAGGGGCCAATCTTGATGTAGTCGAAGTCGGTCTTCACGACGCCTTTGGCCACGCGCAGCCGTCCGCTGTACCAGGCGACCTTGAACTGTGGATGCTCTTCGTGGATGTACTGTGCCAGCTGGTTGACGCCTCGCGGGTCGCCGTCGCCTCCCATGAAGGCTATGCAGGTGATGTCGTCGCCATATTGGTTGATGAAGTCGTCGATGGCGTCGGCATTGAGCGGCAGTCCGATGTCTTCCCAAAGGTAGTGGCTATGACAACCCGGACAGCGACACGGGCAATTCGAAATGTTAATTGCCAGTGTCACTTCGTCCGGTATCTCCTGAAAAACAATCCCCGTATTAACGTATTTGAGCATAGTCTATCATTTCTCTTTCTTTGCAAGGCCAAGCGCCTCGCTCCTCGTTCCTGGCAGGCGCTACGCCGTAGCGTAGAACCTGCGTGCAGCCTCTTCCTGACGAGCCTGCGAGAAGTTGGATACGCGCTTCAGGTAGCCGATGATGCGGGTCATGTAGTCGATGTTCTTCGACTTGCAGACGGGGCACTCCTTGAGGTAGCGCTTGTCGATGTGTCCGCACTCGTTGCAGACGGTGTTGGGGATGTTGAACGTGAAGTAGTTGCAGCCCTCCTTGGCAGCGACCTTCAGCAGCTTCATGTACTGCTCCTTTGAGAGGTGCTCCTCAAGGTTCATGTGCAGGGCTGAGCCGCCCGTGAGGTGCTCGATGTAGGGTGCTCCGTGGAGCTTGAACTTGTCGAGGATGGTCAGCGAGTCGTCCTCTACGACGTAGAAGTAGCTGTTGTAGCAGTCGCGTGGCACGAAGTATCCGTCCTCGCGGTCCCACTTGGCGTGCTTCACGCCGACGTTCTCTGCGGGAATCATCTCGCAGTTGAACATGACGTCCTTGGTGCGGTACTGCTTGTTGTACTTCTCGATGAGTCCCAGGATGCCCTGTACGAAGTGCAGGTAGTCGTCGTTGGGTGTAATCTTGAGTCCCATGAACTCGGCAGCCTCTACGAGTCCGTTGATGCCGATGGTGAGGTACTGTCGCGCGATGTTGATGTAGCCAGCGTCGAAGAGCGGTAGCATGCCGTGCTGCTGCAGTTCCTTGAGGTTCTCGTTGTAGGCCAGCTGCACCTTGTGGCAGAGGTCGATGACTTCGGCCAAGTACTGCAGGTAGGGCATCTTGTGGTTGACGGCATACTGTATGCAGCGGTTCAGGTTGATGGTGAGCACGCTCTTCGAGCCTGTCGACACGCCTCCTGCTCCGAGTGTGTAGCTGAAGCCGTTGTCCGTGATCTCGTTGCGCAGACGGCAGCAGCTGGAGAGCGAGTCGGCGTTGGCGCTCATGTAGGTGAAGAAGGAGTGTCCCTCGCTGTACATCTCGGCCGTGAACTCACCCCACTCCTTGTCCTTCGGCTCGCCGTTCTCGTCAGTCAGCAGGGCCATTGTCTCCACGGGGAATGTGAGCAGCGTCTTCGTGCGCTCCTGGTTGAACCACTTCATGAATCGCTTCTGCAGCCAGGAGAGTCCGTCCCAGTCGGGCTTCGAGCCGTCGGGGAAGTAGAAATCGCCGAAGATTGACTGGAAGTAGTACTTGTCGTAGTAGGCGATGTTCCAGAACACGGCCTGGTAGTTGCGTGCGCCTGTGGGCTGGTTCAGGGTGTAGACAATCTGCTCGAAGTAGTCGGTGATGACCTTGTCGATGGTGCGCTTCTTCAGGCTGAGGTCGGCCTGCTCGTCGGCACGCTTCCAGTAGTCCAGTCCCCACTCCTTGCCGATGAAGTAGTTCATGTACATCAGGAACTCAGGTGTGGCGCAGGCGCCGCTGAGCATCGAGGAGACCATGAACACCATGTTGGCAAATCCGCCTGCAAACGACTTCAGGTTCGTGGGAGCGGTTGAGTTGCCGCCAATGGCCACGGTGCCGCCGATGAGCCAGGGGTACATCGTGATGGAGGCGCAGTAGTTGGCCAGCGAGGTCTCGTCGTTCTTATATATAAAGTGGTGTGTCAGCTTGTCGATGTATTCGTCGGCCAGCTGCTTGCCGTACATCTTCTTGATGCGGTCGGTCAGCAGGCGACGGTTCAGACGGATGAAGCTCGACTTGGGCAGCTCGCCGATGAGCGTGGCGATGTTCTTGTGCTCCACGTTGGCGTTGGCGTCGTACTTCGAACCCGTGGCAGCGTTCACTGAGTCCATGTACTCTGACAGGAACTGCATCTTCTGCAACGTCTCGCGGTCCTCTGTGTGCTCCTGACGATAGAGGATGAACGACTTGGCCACCTTGAAGAAGCCTTCGCGCATGAGCGCCTCCTCCACCTGGTTCTGGATGTCCTCCACGGTGATGTCGTTGTGAATGTCCAGATGGGCCAGAATCTTTGAAATAACGCCTAGGTCAGCAGGTTCTTGCACACTCTCGAACGCCTTTGCGATGGCGTTCATAATCTTGTCGAGCGAGAATTGGTCTTTAGTACCGTCTCTTTTGGTAATGGTAAAATTTTTGATTTCCATTTTATTTTTTTGTTAATAACATTGTTTTTTCGTTCTCTCGTTGTTTCCCGTTTTGGAAAACTTTCGGACCGGCATTCCGAAAAAAGTTTCCCGTTTTGGTAAATCCGATTCGAGTGCAAAGTTACGAAAATTATCTAAACTGCGCAACTTTTCTTCTCTAAAAAAATGCTAAAATTTACTTTTTAACAATTCCGCCTCGCAGCAGCCTGTATTCGTCCTCAGCCCGCTTGCAACAAAAGTGGCTCGAAGGTTTGGCGGAAAGATTATTTTTCCGTACCTTTGCGGCCGAAACATATAAATAAGGTGTAGCCACCACAAGAGAACATGAAGAGAGACGAACGCAACAAGACCCTTCAGCGCAACATCAAGGCGCTGGCACTACATACTAACGACGAACTGCGCATGATGCCCGCAACGGAGGCGCAGCTGCCCTCAGTCGTCGACGTGAAGCGCATCGTGGAGCTGGTGAAGAGCATCATCTTCACAGACTACTTCCACCGCCGCGAGGCCGACGCCAAGATGCGGTCCTACGTCATCGGCGTCAAGATGGAAGAGCTCTTCGAGTTGCTCTGCCACCAGATAGCCTGCGGACTGCGGTTCTGCAACGACGGCAAGAGCGTCGACTGCGGATGCGACGGCGTGGAGCGCAGCGTCGAAGAGCTGGCCGAGGAGAAAGCCCTCAGGTTCATCGAGGAGCTGCCCGAGGTGAAGCGCCTGCTCTATACCGACGTCGAGGCCATGTTCTACAACGACCCCGCTGCACAGACTTACGGCGAGGTCATCTTCTGTTACCCCATCATCGACACGATGGTCCACTACCGCATAGCCCACGTGCTGCACCAGATGCAGGTGCCCGTCATTCCGCGCATCATGACGGAACAGGCCCACTCGAAGACAGGCATCGACATACACCCCGGTGCCCAGATCGGCGAGTACTTCGCCATCGACCACGGCACGGGCGTCGTCATTGGCGAGACCTGTATCATCGGCAGTCACGTGACACTCTATCAGGGCGTGACGCTGGGTGCCAAGAGCTTCAAGTACGATGCCCAGGGCAATATGCTCAACGTGCCGCGCCACCCCATCATCGAGGACCACGTCACCGTCTACTCCAACGCCTCTATCCTGGGGCGCATCACCATCGGCCACCACTCCATCATCGGCGGCAACATCTGGGTCACCAACGACGTGATGCCCTACTCGCGCATCCAGCAGTCGAAGGCCATCGACCTCTCCTTCCAGGACGGACTGGGCATCTAAGCATCTGTCAAAATTACAAATTACAAATTACATTAAGCGTGTTTTCGCAAGTGTTAAATGTGCGTTTTAAAACAATTTAATTTTATATATATATTATATATTTATATATAATATATATATAACAAGTTGAATCTCTCTTAATGTAATTTGTAATTTGTAATTTTCAAAATGCCGCCGCTGCGGCAGAATCGCGGTGCGAAGAAAAACAAGAAAAGTGAACGAATAATAAAATGTTAACAGGCGATGCAGCCATCGTCATAAGTTCCTGAAAAATCGCCGCTTTCCGCAGTAAACACTGGGGAGAGCGGCGAAATTACAAATTACAAATAACATTAAGCGTATTTTCATTCGGCAACGTGCGCGGCCTCGGCCTCTGTGTCAGATAAGCGCCGCTTATTCCGCAATAAGTGGCGCTTATTTTGAATTAAGCCGGGCTTATTCTGAAATAAGCGGCCCCTCGCGCGCAAAAAGCGGCCCTTAAGCCAGATTATGACGCCGTCTTCTTACCAAACTCCGGATCAATCTTCAGCTGCGAGGAGACGATGTAGGTCAGCGCACAGGCAGCGACGACGATGAGGAAGAACGTGGGGTAGCCCACCGCTTCCTGCAGGGCACCGGCAAACAGTCCTGGAATCATCATCGAGAGCGCCATGAAGGCCGTACAGAGGGCATAGTGCGACGTCTTGTGCTCGCCCTGACTATAATAAATAAGGTAGAGCATGTAGGCTGAGAAGCCGAAGCCGTAGCCGAACTGCTCGATGAAGACGCAGATGTTGACAATCCAGAGGCTCGACGGCAGGGCATAGCTGAGGTAAACGTAGACGAGGTCGGGCAGCGTGATGGCCAGGACCATCGGCCAGAGCCAGTGGCGCAGTCCGTCGCGGCTGGCGACGATGCCTCCGAGGATGCCTCCGAGGGTGAGTCCAATCATGCCCACCGTTCCCTGCACCAGTCCGTATTCGGCAGGCGAGAGTCCCAGTCCGCCGTTAGCCTGCGAGTCGATGAGGAACAGGGCGCTCACCTTGGCCAGCAGTCCCTCAGGCATACGGTAGAAGAGCATGAAGCAGATGCCGGCGACGACCTGCGGCTTCTGGAAGAAGGTGATGAACGTCTGTACGAATCCGCGCCATATCTCGGCACCCGTCTGTCCGGCAGCAGGATGGTCCTCCGAGGGTTTGGGCAGGATGTAGTGGTGCCACAGCCAGAAGGCGATGAACAGGCCGGCCATCATGTAGAACATGAGGCTCCAGGAGTAGCGCACGTTGCGCGTCACCACCTCCAGATTGCCTGCCAGCATGACCAGCAGGCCCTGGCCGAAGATGGTGGCTATGCGGTAGAACGTGGAGCGGATACCCACGAAGTAGGCCTGGTCGTGGCTGTCGAGTCCCAGCATGTAGAAGCCGTCGGCCGCGATGTCGTGGGTGGCACTCGAGAAGGCCATGAGCCAGAAGAAGCAGAGCGACCCCGTGAGCCAGAGGGGGCCAGGGATGGTGAAGGCCACACCGCCCAGGGCTGCGCCGATGAGCAGCTGCATGGCCACGATCCACCAGCGCTTGGTCTTGATGAGGTCGACGAAGGGGCTCCACAGGGGCTTGATGACCCACGGCAGGTAGAGCCACGAGGTGTAGAGCGTGATGTCGGCGTTCGACAGGCCCAGCCGCTTGTACATGATGAGCGAGATGGTCATCACGGCCACGTAGGGCAGCGCCTCGGCAAAGTACAATGTGGGCACCCAGGCCCAGGGGGTTTTCAGCTTACTCATATATCTTCTTGATTTCTGCGTTGTGGTAATAGTAGAGCAGGATGTCGTCGTAGGACTTGCCCTCCTCGCCCATGACGGCGGCACCTATCTGGCACAGGCCGACGCCGTGGCCCCAGCCCTTGCCGTGCAGGACGAAGGTCTTCTCGTTTCTCGTTCCTCCTTCCTCGTTCTTCTTCTCCACGTCGAAGGCCGAGCTGTAGAGGTGAGTCTCGCTGAGCGTGCGGCGAATCTCCAGTTCCTTGCCGATGGTGAAGGTGCGCTTCGAGCCCACGATCTGCAGTTTCCAGATGCGTCCGCTCTTGCCGCGCTCCAGGGGCACGAGGTCCTGAATGTCGCCCAGGTCCATCTTCAGCTTGCGGTTCACGAGCTCCGTCAGTTCCTCCTGCGTGTACTCCACCGTCCAGCGGTAGAAGTCGGGCGTCTCCTGGTCGTAGTCGTTGAGCACTTGCTGCAGGATGCGGCGGTCGTGGGTGTTGCAGTAGGGGCAGTCCGTACTGACGAGATAGGGTTTGGGCGCGTCCTCCCAGCAGTACTGGAACTCCTCCGTCCGTCCGCCGCAGCACTTCGAGAAGCGGGCGTCACAGATGTCGCCGTCGTACATCAGTATCTGGCCGCGCGTCTCGCGGATAGCCTCCACCACAGAGGGGTTGTCGGCATTGGTGATGCCCTGATAGCGCTGACAGTGGTCGTCGGCACAGACGTCGAAGATGGTGTGGTCCTCGCGGTCGTACCAGCGAATCATCTCGTCGTCCTTGCGTGTGAAGGAGAAGAAGTTGTTCTGACTGCCCTCCTGCAGCTGGCGACGCTTCTCCATCTGTGCCAGCAGCCACGAACGGCTGATGACGGCATGAGCCTTCAGCAGCTGGAGCGACGAGGTGGCGGCCATCTCGCTCGAGATGACACTCGTCAGGTAGCGCTCCACAGGCAGCTCGTTGATGGCCGTTATCTGGTCGCTCTCCACCACCAGTCGCAGCGAGCCGTTGAAGGTCTGCGTCTGACGGCGCTCCCAGTGGAAGTTGACGCCAATGACGACGTCGTGCAGCGAGAACGAAGCGTCGTCCTGCTGGGGTGAGAACAGCAGTTCGCGATACTGCTGGCCGTGCCACAGGATGGCTCCCTCGCTGAACTCCACCTCCTGAAGTCCCGTGATGGCGGCACCCTTGGCCGTGTAGGGCTTGTTCAGCGTAAAGACAATCTTCTGGCCGCTGACGATACCCACGCTGACCTGAGGCTCCTTGCGGCCAAAGAGCTGCGGTTCCTGACGCGCCTTCTCCTTCTTGATGGGCGTGTCCTTCATGCGCTGCACGACGCCGTTGAACGTCTCATCGCCCAGCGCACACTCACGCAGGATGTCGACAGCCAGCTCTGGCGTCAGTCGGCGGAAATCCTCTTCGCGCGGCGTAATCATCAGGCCAGCCATATCGAGTGCACCAGGCGACACGACGAACTGCTCGTCGCCCTCGGCCGTATAGCAGGCAGGACGGTGTTTCTCGCGCGGAATAACCACGAGCAGGTACTCGCCCTCGCGCCGCCAGCCCAGGATGTTCATCATGGGCTCCGTCTCGCCCTCACGCAGCGGCAGGGCAGCATACACGTGGCGGAACAGGCGCTCGCCCGCATCCTTCGTCGTGCTGCGGATGAGCAAGGCCGGACAGGGATAGTCGTCGATGATGGAGATGGTGGCATCGTCGGAGAGCTGCACAACAGGCGTCAGCTCGCGCGACAAACGCTGCCACGACTTCTGCAACGGCACCACCCCACTCGTCCCTGCCTGCAGGTGGGCATGGTCGGGAGCCGAGGCGCCGCACTTGGGCCCGTTGTAGAACACCAGCAGCTCGGGATAGTCCGTCAGCAGACGGTACATCTGGCCGATGCTGTCCTTGATGGCCTGAGGCCGATGCTTCAGCGAAGGGATGGTGAAGTGCATGGGCAGTATGGGGAAGGGGTTGACCAGCAACTCCCACTTGTTGTCCACCAGTCGACGCATCTGCTCCTTCGGACGGTTCTGCTCGCAGAGGAAGCAGGGACGCTCGCTCAGCGTCTTGTTGTCAATCTTGGCGCCCGTAGAGACGATGCGTGCTGGATTCCACTGAGCCACCAGCGACGAGGCGCCAACGGGCAGCTCACGCGTCTCCACCCGCTGCAGGTCGCGATAGCGGCGGTTAGCGTCGGCCCAGCGGTCGAGCTGCAGGTCGAAGAACCGTTGTAGCGACGACTCGTCGAGCACGTCGCAACGGCCACTCACCATCTGCTGGCGCGCCTGAATCTCGAGCGTGCGCAGACGGTCCTTGTAGAGGTTGTTGGCATTGACCTTCTCCACAGAGAGCGCCGCATCGCTATTGCCGCCCCAGCGGCGGCAGAGGTAGAGCTCGTCGTAGATACGCCCGATACGGTAGTGGCGCGAGAAGGCCAGCCCCAGGGCGTAGTCCTCGCCATAGCTGGTATTGGGGAACTGCAGCTGGCGCAGAATGGGTGTAAAGAAGGCACGCGGAGCACCCAGGCCGTTGATGCGCAGGGCATTGTTGGGACCGTTCTCGTCAGTCCACTCCTTGTGGTCAATGAGTCCTGGCGGCAGCGTGTTCAGGTCGAAGTCGCACATGCGGTAGGAGCCGATGACCATCGCCGCCTTCTGCTTGCGGAAAGCGTCGACCACCTGCTGCAAGGTCTGAGGCGACGAGTAGAGGTCGTCGCTGTCCAGCTGGACGGCAAACCGTCCGCAGCGCACGTCGTTGATGGCCTCGTTCCAACAGCCGCCAATACCCAGGTCCGTGCGCTCAGGCACAATCACGTTCAGTTTGTCGGCATTAAATGCCGACAGACGAGACAGGATGTCGCCCGTACCGTCAGTAGAATGGTTGTCGACCACGATGACATTGAAGGGGAAACTGGTCTGCTGCTCCAAGGCGCTGCCAACGGCGTCCGCAATGGTCTTGGCGCGGTTGTAGACGGGAATGATGACGCTGGCCTCGACAGGAAACTCCTGCTCCTGGAAGTCCACGTCGCGCACCAACGACGAGTCGACACGGGCGCCGATAGCACCCAAGTGGGCTGTCGCCGCATTCTCCATCTCTATCTGTACCTCGCGATTGCGGGGGTTCACGTAGTCGAACTGCTTGACGCCTGAAGCACGCGTATCGAGCTCCACCTCGCTGTAAAGGGGCTCGTTCAGGTGGAGTATCTCTCCCTCGCGGCTCAGGAAGAGGCGCAGAGCGTAAAGACCAGCATACTGGTAGTCGTGCTCGCCAGCCTGCATGGCAAAGGTGTGGAGCAAACTGGTGCGCACCAGCAGCAATGAGCCGAAGTCGAAGTCGTCGCGAATGCTGCCCAGCTGGTAGTCGATGGACGGATGGCCCACACGATCGGCATAGACCAACGCCGCACCCGAGTCGCTGGCCACACGCAGAAAACGCTCCAGCGCCCCCTGGCCCAGAGCGACAGGCGCAGGCTTGGTGAAGAGCAGCGCATACTCGGCACGGGCATTCTCGGCAATGCGCATGATGGCACTACTGCTGCTCATGCCATCAACCCAGAAAACATTACGGACAACCTTACAGGACTCTATCTGCGCCAACGTCGACGCCATCTGTTCGCGGTCAATATCAGGAAGAAAACAGTCTATCTTTTCTCTCATGTCTGCAAAAGTTTCCTGCAAAGGTACACCTTTTTTTTGGATTACCGAAAAAAAATCGTACCTTTGCACCAAAATTATCCATTCGGCAGGATGAACGGCCAAAAGAAGATACTACTGGGACTGACCACAGCAGAGCTGAAAAAGATCGTCTGCGAGATGGGAATGCCCGCCTTCACAGGCGGACAGATAGCCCAGTGGCTCTATCAGCGACACGCTCAAAGCATCGACGAGATGACCAACATCTCCAAGCAGAACCGCGAACGGCTCAAGGAGCACTTCACCGTCGGACTCATGGCCCCTATCGACTGCCAGCGCTCCAAGGACGGCACCATCAAGTACCTCTTTCCCGTTAGGTGTTCAGAGTATTCAGAGTATTCAGAATATTCAGAGAATTCAGAAAATTCAGAATCTCCCGCCAGGTTCGTCGAGACCGTCTTCATTCCTGAAAGGCAACGGGTAGGCGACGGCACGTCAGGAATTGGTGATCGCGCCACGCTGTGCGTCTCCTGCCAGGTGGGCTGCAAGATGAACTGCCTGTTCTGTCAGACGGGCAAGCAGGGATGGCAGGGCGACCTGACGGCGGCTGACATCCTGAACCAAATCTACGCACTCCCTGAGCGCGACCAGCTGACAAACGTGGTCTTCATGGGACAAGGAGAGCCGATGGACAACCTCGACGCCGTGCTGCGCGCCACAGACAGACTGACGGCCGACGACGGCTTCCAGTGGAGCCCCAAGCGCATCACCGTCAGTTCCGTAGGCGTCAAAAACAAGCTGAAGCGATTCCTCGACGAAAGCCAGTGCCACGTAGCCATCTCCATGCACTCGCCGCTGCACGAACAACGCCAGCAGCTGATGCCAGCCGAACGGCAAATGACGATAGAGAACGTCGTCAGCCTGCTCCGACAATACGACTTCACTCACCAGCGCCGCTGCTCCTTCGAATACATCTGCTTCAGCGGACTCAACGACTCGCTGACACACGCTCGCGAAATCGTCAAGCTGGTAGAGGGACTCGAGTGCCGCGTCAACCTCATCAGATTCCACGAAATACCCGACGTGGACCTGCCTGGCGCTGACGAACAACGCATGGAGCGAATGCGCGACTACCTGACGGCACACGGCGTGTTCACTACCATACGCGCCAGCCGCGGACAGGACATCTTTGCCGCCTGCGGCCTGCTGTCGACAGCAAAAAGAAACAACGAAAACATCGAAATAACGTAATAACGTTATAACGCAATAACGACATAACCAAAAAACAATGGAAAACAAGAACATTCGCGTACCCATTACGCACGGAGACACCAACGGTGTCGGATACGAAGTCATACTGAAAGTACTCGAGGCGCCTTCTTTCCTGGAGCTGTGCACACCTATTATATATGGTTCGCCCAAAGTGGCAGCCTACTACAAGAAAGCACTCGACATACAATTGCAGTTCAACACCATCGAGCGCGCTGAAGACGCCAGGGATGGGAAAGTCAACCTGCTGACCGTCTTCGACGACGAAATGAAGATTGAGGTCGGACAGCAGACGCCCGAGTCCGAGGAAGCCGCACGCAAGGCCGTTGAACGCGCCAAGAAGGACGTCGAGGACGGACTAGCCGACGTGCTGGTGACGGCACCTGCTGCCTGCAACAACGCACTCACCAAAGACCCGCAGGCCCTGTCGATGCTCGTCAACGGAGACCTGCGCGTCGCCCTGGTCACCAAGAACCTGGCCATTAAGGATGTCGCAGAGTCTATCACAAAACAGAAAATCGTAGAGAAAGCCACCGCCCTGAACACCTGTCTGAAGCGCGACATGCGCATCTCAAACCCACGTATTGCCGTTCTGGCGCTGAACCCGCACGGAGGTGCTAACGGACTGCTGGGCGACGAGGAGCAGGAAGTAATCAAGCCAGCTATCGAGGAACTGGAGAAGAGCGGCATACAAGCCTTCGGCCCCTACCCCACAGACAGCTTCTTCGGCAATGGCGACTTCGCACAGTTCGACGCCATACTGGCCATGTATTACGACCAGGGTATGGCACCCTTCAAGACGCTGGCTCCTGACAACGGCGTACGCTACACGGCAGGACTGCCCATCGTCATCACAGCGCCCGACCACGGCTCGTGCTTCGAGATAGCCGGACAGGGAAAAGCCGACGAAAGCGCTATGCGCAACGCCATCTACCTGGCCATCGACGTAGCTCGCAATCGCGTCAACTACGACGAGCCGCTGGAGAATCCGCTGCCGAAGCTCTATCACGAGAAACGCGACGACAGCGAGAAGGTGCGCTTTGCTATCCCCAAGGCCAAAGACCCGAACAGACAAAAACCAGAAAGAAAGGAATGAAGAAGAAATACCAGAACGCATTCTTCATCTTCGGACTGACCATACTGGCCATCATGGTGACCCAGCTTGACTTTAACCAAGTGTGGGAAGGAGTCACACATGCCGGCTATTGGTTCCTGGCCGTCATTGCGCTCTGGGGATTCCTCTACATTTTCAACACAGCAGCCTGGTGGATCATCATCCGCAGCCAGGACGAGAAAGAGAAACCCAACTTCTCCTTCTGGTGGCTCTACAAGATTACCGTCTCGGGCTTCGCGCTGAACTACGCCACACCAGGCGGACTGATGGGAGGCGAACCCTACCGCATCATGTCGCTGTCGCCAAAGATAGGCACGGAGCGCGCCTCGTCGTCAGTCATCCTCTATGTCATGACACACATCTTCAGCCACTTCTGGTTCTGGCTGATTAGCGTGCCGCTCTACCTGCTGACACAACCGCTGACACCACTCATCGTGCCCATACTCATCGCCGTCACGGCCTTCTGTCTCGCCGCCATCTGGTTCTTCCTGCGAGGCTACAAGCGCGGCATCGCCGTCACAGGCATGTCCATACTGAGCCACTTCCCGATGGTGAAGCGTTGGGCTGCGCCCTTCTTCGAGCGCAATCGCGAACGGCTGGCCGAGATTGACCAGCAGATAGCAGCCTTGCACAACCAGAATCCCAGGACATTCGTCATGGCCGTGCTCCTGGAACTGAGCTGCCGCATTGTCTCATCACTCGAAATCTTCTTCATCCTGCTGGTCATCATGCCCAACGTCAACTTCGTGCAGTGCATACTCATCCTCGCCTTCACCTCGCTCTTTGCCAACATGCTGTTCTTCATGCCCCTCCAGCTGGGAGGACGCGAAGGCGGATTCCTCATGTCGACAGGAGGCCTCGGGATGACAGCAAGAGCCGGCATCTTCGTCGCCCTCTTGGTACGCTTGCGCGAGCTGATATGGACAGCCATCGGACTTGTGCTCATCAAGTTGGATAAAAAACAATAAAATTCTGCCAAAATTGCAGGTTTCTCGAAAAATATATGTAATTTTGTCAGCTAAATGAAAAGTTCCGAGCTGCAAACCATCAAGCAACGCTACAACATCGTAGGAAACTGCGAGGCGTTGAACAACGCACTGGACGACGCACTGAAAGTGGCGCCGATAGACATCAGTGTGCTGATTTTTGGCGAAAGTGGCGTAGGAAAGGACATTCTGCCACGCATCATCCACGACAACTCACCACGACGCCGCGAGAAGTATTTCGTCATCAACTGCGGCGCCATACCTGAGGGTACCATCGACTCCGAACTCTTCGGACACGTCAAGGGCTCCTTTACTGGAGCCATCAACGACTCACCAGGCTATTTCGGCGTTGCCAACAAGGGCACGCTCTTCCTCGACGAGGTAGGCGAACTGCCGCTGGCCACACAAGCCCGACTGCTACGCGTCCTTGAGAACGGCGAGTACATACCCGTAGGAGCAACAGAGGTTCGAAAGACTGACGTACGCATCGTGGCTGCCACCAACGTCAACATCGAGAAAGCCATCAGCGAGGGACGATTCCGCAGCGACCTCTACTACCGCCTGAACAGGGTGAACATCCAGATGCCGCCACTCCGCGAACGCGGCGAGGATATCGTACTGTTGTTCCGACTCTTCGCTATGGAGATGGCCGAGAAATACCGCATGGAGAAAGTGGTGCTGACAGACGAAGCCAAGCAGATGCTCATGCACTACAAGTGGCCAGGCAACATCCGCCAGCTGAAGAGCGTTACCGAACAGATCTCCATCTTCAGCACAGAAAGGCTCATTACGCCCGAAATACTGCGCAAATTCATCCCTGACGACAAAGACAGCACACAGCTGGCGACCATCCGTCCGGAGAGCACAGACCACACGTTCGAAAGCGAACGCGAGATACTCTACAAGATTCTGTTCGAGCTGCGAGGCAACGTCAACGACATGAGACGCGAGATGAGCCAGCTCAAAAAGCAGATTGAGGACGTCAAGACCACTCCGTCAGCCATCGCTCCCATCCAGCCAATACAGCCAATACAGCCGATGCAGCCCATCATGGAAGACGCAGAGGCCGAAGAATACATCGAACCAGAGAAAGAACTCGAGAACCTCAATCTCAACGACCTCAGCAAACAGATGCTGGAAAAAGCGCTGGAGCGCAACAACCAGAATCGCAAGAAAGCGGCACAGGAGCTGGGAATCAGCGACAGAACACTCTACAGAAGACTCAAACAGTATGGACTGGAAAAATAAATACTGCATAAACGCTGCGCTGGCCCTACTGACAGTTATCGTCACTGCAGCCTTAACCGCCTGCTCCGTGAGCTACAAGTTCAACGGAGCAAGCATCGACTATACAAAGACCAAGACCATTACAATTGGGGACTTCCCCATACGAGCCAGCTACGTCTGGGGACCAATGGCCAACATCTTCAACAATCAGCTGAAAGACCAGTTTGCCAACCACACCAAGCTCATACAGGTGAAACGCAACGGCGACCTCAAGATAGAAGGCGAAATCACACGCTACGAACAGCGCAACAAGTCGGTATCGGCAGAAGGATACTCGGCACAGACGGAACTGAGCATGACCGTCAACGTACGATTCACAAACAACGTCAAGCACAGCGAAGACTTCGAAAAACAATTCTCGGCCAACGCCAGCTATGAGTCCACACAGTCGCTCAACTCCGTGCAAGAGGAACTCGTCACACAAATGGTGAAGGACATAACCGACCAGATATTCAACGCAACCGTCGCCAACTGGTAAAAACAATGAAACAATGGAAATAGCAGAACTTATCAAACATCCGGAAAGAATGGATCGCGACACGCTCTACGAGTTGCGCTCCCTGCTGGCGCTATATCCATACTACCAGACCGTCAGACTGCTCATGCTGCAGAACCTGTTCCTGCTGCACGACACGTCATTCGACGAAGAACTACGGCGAGCAGCCATCTACATTACCGACAGACGCGTCCTCTTCCAGATGATTGAGGCGGCACACTACCGTCTGACGCCACAAAACAAGAAAACAGAAGAAAAAGCCGATGCCGAGAGCCAGGAGAACAGAACCATTGCACTCATTGAGGACTTCCTGGAAACCATACCCAAGGAAACACCCGAAGGAAGCACGGAAGACAAGCCCAGACGCAAGCCGACACCTGCTGACGCGGCCGTCGACTACGTGGCCTATCTCCTGGAGAGCGAAAGCGAAGCGGACAACGACCAAAGCACCCCACCGCTCATCGGACAAGACCTCATTGATACATTCATAAATAATGACAAAGGGAAGATTGTACTCAATGAAGATATCGAAAACACACCAAACACAGAAACACCCTCCAACGACGAGGAAAATAGCCTCGACGAAGGGTATTTTACAGAGACTTTAGCCAGAATTTACATAAAACAAGGCAGATATTCGAAAGCTTTGGAAATTATTCAGCGATTAAGTTTGCAATATCCGAAAAAAAATGCTTACTTTGCAGACCAAATACGTTTCTTGGAGAAATTGATTATAAATAACAACAAAAAAAATAAGTAAAAAAGATGTACACTTTATTAATTATCTTTATCGTTATCGCAGCCGTGCTCATGATTGGCATCGTGCTCATTCAGGAGTCGAAAGGTGGCGGCCTGGCCTCCAACTTCTCATCCTACAACCAGATTGGTGGCGTACGCAAGACCACAGACTTCATTGAGAAAACAACATGGGGACTGGCCGTTGCGATGGTCGTCATTAGCGTAGCATGTGCATACGTAGCCCCTCAGGCCAGCACCAGCGGCTCAGTCATGGAAGGCATTGAGAACCCCACGACTAACCCCAACAACCTTCCCGGTTTTGGTGCAAGCCAGCAGAAAGAGGCTACTCCCGCTCAGGAAGCACCTGCTCAGGAAGCACCTGCACAGCCTGCGAATTAAGGTTTCTCAAAAAAAGTACGGGAAATATTTGGTCATCTCAAATATTTCCCGTACCTTTGCACCCGCAAAACAAGAAAGCAACCAACATGGTGCCCGTAGTTCAGTTGGTTAGAGCGTCAGATTGTGGTTCTGAATGTCGACGGTTCGAGTCCGTCCGGGCACCCTTCAAAGCAAATCCCTGCAAGTCAAGCAT
>Ga0310694_10002244_pt1 | contig 20218 bp, 30 predicted proteins | sample 174DNAGHGhighgp2_FD_203884 | JGI IMG/M metagenome (GOLD analysis project Ga0310694, IMG submission 203884) | Sheep rumen microbial communities from Palmerston North, Manawatu-Wanganui, New Zealand - 1742 DNA GHGhigh gp2 (v2) (version 2) | ecosystem: Host-associated > Mammals > Digestive system... | reverse complement strand
CTATTAATAAAGAAGCTTCTAATTTAGGATTTGTTTTACTATGAGGATAAACTCCTAAAGTTCCATCTCCATCAACATATCCTCTAATAAAATGTTTAATTAAATCTTTAGAAGAGAATATTGATTCTTCTGGAAATTTCAAAATTAAACTCTTATTTGGCATACAACCTTTAGAATTTAAAGCTTTCCACATATGTTCGTTAGTTATAACAGTTCTACACATTTGAATAGTTTCTCCATTTTTATTATGGACATCTTTAGATCCAAATTGATGAGAAGTAACAATATTCATTCCTTTAGAATAGTTTAAAGATTTTCCATATTTTTCTAAATGTTCTATATCTTTAATAGATATACTTAATCCTATTCTAAAATCTTTAGAAGAAATATATCCATCTGCATATAAAAAACCTAACCAATATGCTTTCTCTTCGGTATTAATGTTATCAAAAAACTCTTCATTAAATGGAACTTTTCCATGAGTATTAGTTATTTCAATATTTCTTTCTTTTAAATATTTAGTAATTGTTTTCCTGTTTAATCCATATTTATCAGAAAGTTTTGGAATACTTCTTTCATATATAGAAGTATTAATATATTCCTCAATAGCTAAATCAATTAAATATTGTTTAAATTGACTTTTACTCATATTTCCTTGTTTTGATTTCAATTCATCACTAATAGTTTCTAATTTATTACTTTTACTACTATTATGTGCTTGAGGTCTTATTGGAATCTTTTTTTCTTTTAAATATTTAGATAATGTTTCTTGTCCAATTCCAAATTGTTTACTAACTTTTTTAATTGAATCATTAGGATCTGTTGAATTTTTATAATATTCAACTGCATTATTTATAATTTGTAATTTTTCTTCTCTTGTCATACCAGTTATTTTTAGTATTTAAAAGTTACTCAATTTATAATATTTATCTATTAAATTTACTGGTTATCTACCGCCAACCATTCTTATACCAAATCTATTACCTCCAATTTCTACAAGAGCATTTCCTTTAATATAAGATTTTCTCAAAACAGGATTAGAACCAGCCTCTTCATAAATAAGTAAATCAACACGGTCACCACGGATTTTTCTATCATTGTCAGCAACTATTGCTTCAATCATAGACATCCAACCATCTTCAACTTTCTGACCATTTATCATTTTATAGTAAGAAGCTTTTTTTACCATTTGTTTATCAAGTACCTAACGAAGTTTAAAGAAACCTCCATCTGTATTATCATTAGCAAATGTTAATCCTCCCCATACTTTATCAAGAGATTTATCGACATAATTCTAAGCATTTGCTGTAATCATACATACTGAATTTGGATAGCAATTATAAATCTAATCGCAAATAGCAGCATTAATTTCACTAAAACCTCACTTTGTTATCGTATAGGCTTTTTATCCTATACTTCTTATAGTTTCCTATAAGGTCAGCGTACATCATCATCTTTCTCATTAGAGTTAAGATGTTCCGAACTCTTGGGAGTGTTATTGCTCTCATTAACGCTCAACTCCTACGCGTTACGCCACTCAGTGATAATCTGAGTTGACTCGGTATTAACATAGTGATTAATCACTTTAGCTTTCACCGATTTTTCGGAATTTTCATTTCAATATTTCTATTGAACGGGGCCGATTTTAGTTAACCCCACGAGATTTAAATAAACATACATCTTTTTTTAATACTTTACATAATTCAAAATAATGAAAGAATTCATATTGTGCAGTATAAAACTCTGGAAATATATCCTAACGACTAGTACCAAGCTTTTTAACTTCAGTCTGAGGTAATTGATAATAATTTAGAAAATAATAATATGTTCCAGGAATCGTGTATCCATTGACAGTCATTCCATCTCTACATTTCTTATATTCTTGATTCCAAAAATCACGATATGCTTTAGATCCAAAATAATAAGATGTATAATGTCCAGTTTTTATTTTAGTATCTCTAGCTTCAGTAAACCAAGCCGGATCAAAATCTAATCCTTGCGTTTCTGTAATAGGTCTATATCCTGTTATTTCGTAAGAGAGTCTTTTATCAAAATATTCAATAGGATCTCCTATTTTAACATCCCAGTCACCATCTTTATGAATTTGATGAACTTCTTGATATATTTCTTTTTGGAGCTACTAACCTTTTTCTTGAACTTCATCTACTAAATTCTATATTTCTTCTGGTAATTCAGGAGTAACATTTTTACGAGGTCTACCTCGTTTCTTTTTAATTTCTTCCATTATAAGTCAGGAACAAATCCTTCAGTAGCTCCTGCACGAATCTGACTTTGTTCAGCAATTTCTTTCTTAACAAGAGATTCAATCATCTTTAATGTTTCTACTTGTTTTGAAGCATTTTCCATAGCCTTCTAAATATCAGATACCTTATTTACATACTTTCCAGTCTATTCATCACGTTCTTCAATATCAATGTTATTGAAGTAATCAATGATTTTATCAGTAACTGTTTGTGCACTTTGTAACAATCTTACATATCTATTAGAATCTTGTAAAGCAACATATTTGCGACAAGCAGCTCTAAATTCAGGATTTTCCCATTCTTCTTCTGTAATTTCAGCATCTTTTAAAGCAGCTTCATGTTTCTCTTGATTACTATAGTTAGCATATGGAGATTTCCAATCTATTGCTAAATATATATAAGTAAATTCTCTATCTGCTCTAAGATGCTCTAATCCAGAAGGATCTTCTTTACATTTGTTTCTGGAGGGCTCTAATAACTATTTAAATTCCTTAATAAGAACTAAATCAGCAGTTACTAACTAAGCTCTTCCAGTTTTCTAATCATAATCCCATATATTCATATAACATTAATTTTATTATTTTTAATTTAAATTCAATAATTTACGTAATCGTTCTAAATTACCTCCGTTTAGATGTTTCTTCATTTTTCCTCCACATTTACCTTCTTCTACTTCGTAATCTTTTTTATTAGAAGATTTTTTAAATTTTTCTCTTAAATCTTTTAAATCCTTTTTTCCTTGTGGAGTTATAGGTTGTTTCTTTGCTTCTCTTTGTGACAAAGAGTCAAGTTTATGATCATCTTTGTTAGTCCATTTTATTTTAGGTATTTTTTTTCCTGATTCAGCTTTTTGAATTTCGCCACCTTCTTTTTTCTTACACCCACAATCTACGGAACCTCCTTTTTTATAATAATAGGGTTCTTCATCATCTGCACATTGATGTTTTAAACTACGGAAATACTAAAGTTTAGCTCCGTGTGCAGCTTTTTGTTTAATATACTTTTGTATAATTGATGCAACTTGTTGTGCATCTTTATCTCCATTTTGTGCTTTATTTATTATCTATTTTATAGTTGATTGTGCGTTTTTATCACCGCTTTTAGCGGCTGTTACTAATTGTTTAATTTTATTTTCGTCCATAATTAATCAAGTAATTGTAAATCTTTTGTTGAAAAAACAGCTTCTTGTAAGAATCCGTCTTCTGTAAACCAACGACATCTAATTCCTTTTAATAATTCATTCTTTTCTTTTCTTATAATAGATCTTTCTATTCTAGAAACTACCATTATAGGTTTATTTGGAATATCCTATCGTAATATTACTTTCTATCCAGGAGAAAAATATATTTTATCATCATTATTAATCATAATTTAAATCTTTCTGTTAATCCTTCGTTTACTACTGCTAAAACTCTACTTTCTGATAATGTAATTAATCCTTGTTTATAGAATGGAACAGGTACAGCTGAATGTTTGACATAAAAAACTGTATCTGTAGATTTAATCCATTTACATTCTGGACCAACTTCTTGTACTACTCCTACATGAATCATATTTTCTTCTTCTTCAAGTTGTCCATTGTCTGTATTTTTATACTGAGGTTTTTGACCTCCTAAGTCAAGAATAATACCTGATTTTGAATCTCTAACAATTCTCTGAAATGGATTTTCTACAAATTCCTTTACAAGAATATAATTACCAATAGGCATTATTTCAATTTTATCTACATTATCTGCAATTTTTTGAGCATAATTATCTAAATTCTCTGAATGTTCATTTAGCTTATTAACATAATCATCTACCATTTTATTGAAATTTTTTGTATTTCTTTCTTCAATAATATCTTCAGCTGTTCTACCATCAAGTGTCATAATTCTAGAAGTAGTATCTCCTGCTGTCATTAAAGCAATTTTTTCATTTTCACTTAAAATAGGTCTTTCTTCCATATCACCATTTATTCATTAAACATTTTTCTGATTCAATAGTTACCTTACTTTTAATTATACAGTAACATTGATCGCATATTCTTGTATCCATATATTTTACATTATGTTCACAAGAATTACATATATCTAATCTACGTTTTGATTCATCTGATTGATAACCTGTTAAGTTTCTAAAGTTACCAAGTATTATATTTCGTATTTTCGTAAAGAGTTTTCTCACCATTTTCCAGCAACACAATGATTACTTAAATTTCTTAATTTTCTAAGTATAATACATCCACATCCTCTAATATATCCAGATTTTGAATAAGTACTAACTTCATTAGTATCTGGATTTATCCAAAGTTTTGGATTGCAAATCTATCTATCCGGACTAAATATAGGACAACCTTTACATATTTGCTCTCTCTCTTTAATAATTGATTCTTTCATACTTAGCTTTTTGTTTATCAAGTTTATTTTGTTTAGCAAAATGTTTTAGCATCTTTTCTACATCATCTTTTAAATATGAACAATGATAGAGTGTATTATTTCCATCGTGATCATAATGATTAAGAATTAAATCTTTAATAACAAAATTAGGATTAAGTTTTTGAAGCATCCATGCATAAGTAGATAATTGTAATTGATAAACATTAAAGTTACAGCTATCTAAGGATGTTAATGGATATTTTAGCTTTTCAGTAGATTTAGTAGAACTATTATAGAACCCTTTTAGATCAATTTTTTTATTGGTATTATGTGTAACAATTAAAGAATGTGTACAAAGATAAGTATGTGAAGGACTATCAACAGCTATACATTGAGTAGGAACTGTTTCCACTTCTTCTATAGATTCAATATTTCTAAAAGAATTATTATCTTTTGTAACAGGATTTCCTATTTCTTGATTTCTTATTAAGAATGGATTAAATTTATCAGTAGTAAAATTAATATTCCATCCTGGAAATTCTTTTCCATCACATTTATGAATTTCTCTAAATATGCTTACTTTACATCCGAGAGAAGATAATAATTGTTTCATTCCTTCCATTTGCCAATCAAAAGAAGTAGTCATTACAAATCTTTTTCTTTTTGGATGATAATAACCATCTGTATCCATTAATCCTCTAAGTAAATCTAATCTATCTTCATAAGATGCTAATAAATATTGTTCTGGAATATGTTTATTATTTAATACTCCTAAACTATTTAATATTCCTCTAATATTAAATACAGTTCTCATATCAGTACCTTCTCTATCAGGATCATGATTTAAATTTTCCCCTATTTCATATCCTCTAGCTTTAATTTCTTCCCATAAAGGAGAATCGGTTGCTTGAGTAATTATTCCACAATCTTTAGAACCGCCACCTAACCAACAACCTAATAAATATGGATCTAAAGGAAGATTTGTTTTATTTATATTTAAAGGTTTAGCATTTAATATCTTTGGAATATTATTAGTTGTACGTTTTTCTATAGAATCTAAATATGTTTTTAATTCTATAGTAGTCATTATTTGATGTTTATATCCGTCAGGATGATTTTTAGATTTATAATTTAACTTAAATGATACTAACCATCTATGATCTATATCACAAGTAATAGATTCTGCATTATCAAATTTAATTTTATAACAAGGATTATTGTGAACTTCAGATTTAACTGTTACATTACATAAATTTCCATCTTTATCAAAAACTTTATCTCCGACTTTTAAATCTTTCATTGTTGACCAACCTTTTGAGGTTAAAATTGGAGTATCTAAAGGTAGTCCTTTATGGTCTCCTATCCATATATTATTACCATTTTTAACCAATAAATCAATTTGTCCAGCTATGTGTAAATCTAGTTTAGGATTATCGTAATAAATAAGATATTCTGGATATATTCCACATTCAAGATCCAATTCATTATAATTTTTTCTACATTCAAATTTACCTCCTATTCCGAATTTCTTTAAAGTAATATTAGAGCCAGCTTTATAAAAAGAGTTTTCTAATTGAGCATGAATTTTAGTTCCTCTTTCACAGGACTCTTTATTAATTTTAGACCACTCATCTAAAATATCTTGTTGAACTTTATTAAGTTCTGATTCTGAAATATTATATACTTCTAAAAAATCTTTAGGAATTTTATGAGATTTCCATATTGTTCCTTTCTCTTTTTTCCAGTCAGATGGAGATAACAACCTTTCTAAAGCTTTATATTTAGAAACAAATTGAGAATCAAACTCAGGTTCATATTTTCCAATTAATGTAGTTACAGATATATATTTAACTTCGGGTTGCTTGAAATTACCATAGACGTGATCACTCTCCCGAAACCACACGTCTCCGTTACTTTTATCATAGTTCATATTACATATAACATTAATAATTAAATTTAATTATCTTTCTAGGTTTTTTCATAATCTAACAATATAGCTAATCTTTGAATACATGGTAAAATACCTCTGGCAAATTGATAATCATATTTCCTATACTATTTGTAGAATAAAACTACTAATCCTATTTGAGAATTATGTCCTTCTACTGTAAAGAATGAAACTGCCTAAGCATCACTAGCTTTTACAAGTCTATAAAGTTTAGGAAGATTTCTTCCCATCTATTCAATATTTTCAAACTATACGAAGCTCTATCCGTGTATTTTAGCTAATTCATCAGCATAATATATATAATCTAATTTATTCCACTACTATTTTAAAGTAGGAGTATCTAATGTTCTAGGAGCTTCTGTAAGACATGATAAATACAAATATTTATATCCTTGCAAACTTTGTGTGTTGTTGTGATAATTTAAAAGTATTACATCAAAAGCATCTTTATCTTTTTCGGCAATGAGTTGAACCTACTAATTTATCTCGATTGCTGTATCTATGGAATACTATTCAGCTTTTTTGCTTTTAGCTAATTCCTAATTGTGTTTTTCATCGATCTGTTTAGCAGTTTCACGAGTTATCTAAGAATAGAGTATCCATCCAAATAGTAAAACAATTATTAAACTCCTTGTTTCTGGATGTATTCTATTCAATAAATCCCAGCAATTTTTAAACCAATGTAAAATCATCTGTTAAACGTTTATTATAAATTTATTTTTGTATTTTGATAAAACTATTAGTATATTTAGATTTGTCAAAATTATTAATATTTGAAAATAAAAAAAATTAATTTTTAAATAAGATATTTGTTTTTAATTTAACACTTTATATAAAATATGATTAAAAAATAGATTAGAAAGATGTAGACTGCTTCTGGAGGTCCATTGTTTCCATGGTAGAAACAAGATACTGAGTTAATTGATAATTGGAAATATAAACTTACTCCAGCTAGTAGGTCTAGAGTTTTATCAGGAAAAGGTGTTGAAACTGATAAACAATATACAGAGCGTAGAAAAAAGGAAACTGCTAAAAGAACATGGAGAAGTGATGCAGCTGATATTGCTCATGGAATAGGTGAAGGGGTTTTAGCTTTACATCCATATACAGCTATTCCTTATTTTGGTGCTAAAGTAGGATAGGATTTTTTAAATGGAACTTATGGATGGCATACAGCTTTAAATGCTTCTATTCCTTTGTTTCATATGGCTCCACAAGCTGTTGGATTAAAAGAAGCCACTAATGTTGCTTTAGAAGATGCAGCAAATGCTGGTAGTAAGACTGCAAGAAATTTGAGAGTTGCTAGAGAAATTAATTAGGCTACTAAAAATACTAAATTGAATAATAACAGTACTGTTATTCCTCATGAAGATTAGTTTGATTTTTGGCATGGAGGTCTTGAATCAGATTTTGATTTTGGAAATTTAGATGTTTTTAGAAAAGCTTCTAAACAATCTAAAAGAAATAGAAATTATGCAGGATTTTATATGTATAGTACTCCTAGATAGTAGGGTGCTTTTAATTATGGATTTGGAGAAGCTCATGGTATTAAGTTAAAGCCTGAAGCTAAAAAATTAAAAGTGGACTTTAATACAGAAAGAATGGAAGCTTAGGAACTCTAGAATTATAGGAATCAAGGGTACGATTATATAGAAGGAAAAGATATTTGGGGAGCACCTGAGTATATTCTTTTAAATAAGGATGCTATACAACATACAGGATTTTTTGATAATTCTTTAGGACATAATATACATATATTAAGAAATAGAAATATTCCAAAAATAGATTTATCTATGAATAATTTGCCTTCTAAAACTTCTTTAAAATTTTTTGAAAGAAAACCTAGTAGAATAAGTGAAGCTGAAAGAGCTGGAGTTCCTAAAGGGGAGAGGAATTAGCCGTTTAAATCAAAACAACCTACAGAACATGTTCAGGGAAATGAAGCTGTAAAAATGTTTAAAGAATACGGCGGAGAACCTATTCCAGAAGGTTCTATTAATGGTGAATAGTTAAGAAAGTATGTAGCCGAAGCCAGAGAACGTTATGGATTAGTAAATAATGCAAATATAACAGATGAAGAAATTGCTCAAGCTTTATACAAACATTCTAAAGAACTTGGAGGAAATACTGCTGCTGTAAATGCTCAAGGAGAACCTTAGTTATTATTTAGAGGTGATACCAAAGCTTATACTGAATTAAGAAATAATCATCATGAATCCGGAGGAACAGAAGATAATATTCTAGGAACTTTATTTTTAGATCGTACAGGAATTGGTGAAGGGTGGGGTCCTGATAGATATTTATATTTATCTAATAAAAATGGATAGGTAATGGCTCCATATCGTACAGGAATAGAATCAGAAAGCTTTTCTTTATTAAAACCTAAATTTAAAGATGGTTATTTATATGATGGGTTTGGTAAAGGTTATATATCTGATAAACAAATTTCTTACCCATATTGGAGTTATACTAGGAAATCTGGTGAAACTATACAAGGAAATAAAATTGCATCCGATAATTTTGCAGATGGAACGGTAAATCATTTAAATGCGTTTGTTGTAAGAACTCCTTCTGTAAGAGATATAACTAATGAAGTTGTTGTTACTGGTGGTAAACCTGGTACTCCTCCTCCTTTCAATTGGCTTATTCCAAAAGAAAGTAGAATAGGACATGACTTACATGATGTTAGATTAGCATAGAACAAAGTAGTAGTAGAAGAAGCAAAAAAGCATAATCAAGGATTATTAAAAAGTGATAGAGGATCTTACTGGAGAGGAGAAGAACATGAGGACTACGATTACTTTGCTTTACCTGACTTTAATGTTCAAGGAGCTAAACATCTTTTACCATATGATTTAAGAATCCCTAGAAATTGGAAAGATAAAAATATCTATAGAGGATTAATACCTTTAACAACTGGATATACTTTATATAACATATTTAATCAACCATAGCAACAATTACAATATTAGAAACAAGGAGGTAAAATGAATATATTAGAATTTTTAAAGAATGGAAGTGGAATCCATATTAAGAAAAAGAATCGAGGGTCTTTTACTCGATGGTGCGGTGGAAACGTAACTGAAGAATGTATTAGAAGAGGTAAAGCTAGTTCAAATCCTAAGATAAGGAAGAAAGCTATCTTTGCTGACAATGCTAGGCATTTCAAACATTAGCAAGGAGGAACAATTGTGAATGGATTAATGGATATTTATCGATCAATTAAATAGAATCAGGCTATAGATGCTTCTATGGATGCTATGAGATAGCAAGTAGAATTAGATAAATAGAAATTATTTTATAATGAATATAAAAAATAGTTAGGATTACAAACTGATAGAAGTAATATAGTAAATGCAAATAAAGCTTATAATGAAGCTAAAAATGTAGATTATTCTGATGTGAATTAGTAGTTTTTAGATAAATAGTAGTAGTTATTAAATTAGAAACAACAAAATGATAATAGTTTAATTAGTTCAATTGGAGGAATTTCTGGGACTATATTAAATAGCATTGGTAAAAAGAAGAATACTTCTTCTTCTAATAATAAAATATTTACAACAGATTCTTTCTGGACTAATCCGACTCTTAAAAATTCTCAAGTAAATAGTAATTTCTGGACTAATCCAACTATTGCAAATGCATTATGAGAGTAATATTTAATGACATAATTCCTTTTAAAAGATATAAGGCAATGGCTATATGGCCTTTTATATTTGTAAGAAATGATGTTAAATCTTTAAGTAGTGTAGATATAAATCACGAAAAAATACATTTAGCATAGTAGTTAGAATTATTTATAATTCCTTTTTATTTAATCTATTTAATAGAATGGATTATTAAAGGATATAGAAATATTTCTTTTGAAAAAGAAGCATATTCTAATGAACATAATTTAGATTATTTAAAAAATAGAAAACATTTTAGTATGTGGAAATAAAAAATAGGCAATCTCCGAAATTGGAGGTTGCCTATTATTGTTCTGGGTCTATTGAAAGTTTATTTATTTCATCTAACCAATCTAATGTTTCTTGTTTATTTAACATATCATATTCTATAGCTAAATTTCTAATAGCTTTTATTTCTTGAATATTTGCTTCATAAAGTTGTTTAAATAAGTTTTTCATAATACATTGACATTAAACTATCTTCTGTTATATCCTTAACTCCAGTTTTGGTTTTTGAATTCCATATTTCATCTTTAAATAGTTCATAAATTGTAGGAGTATAATCTTTAGGTATATAACATATTCTTCTGATATTATCTTTTGTACTTCTTACAATAACTTGTTTTAAATTTGAATCTTCTACTTCATTATTAGGTAATGCCTTTTTATCAGACTCTATTATTTCTATATTATCTATAGAAAGTTTCATCCGTTTTAATTTCTTTTCTAAGTTAGGAGTAGTAATAATTTTACCTTTATATTTAAATGTTGTTTCCATAAGTAGGGAAAACTGGACTCGAACCAGCGACCACTAGTTCCCAAAACTAGTACACTAACCAACTGTGCTATTTCCCTATATTAGTAGCTCGACTGAGGATCGAACTCAGCTTGCCGGATTTAGAGTCCAGAGTAATAAACCACTATACTATCGAGCAATGTTAGAGCAGTAGACGGGACTCAAACCCGCAACTTTTACCTTGGAAGGGTAACGCTCTATCAATTGAGTTACTACTGCATATTACTAGATGCCTTTCTAGTAATTAGAATAGATTAAATATTATCATCACTGGCTGTATTTAATCTAAAAGTTTCTGTAATTCTTTAATCTTTTTTGAAGCAATATCTTTAGCTTTATTCTTAAATTTAGTTATTACTTCTTTATAATTTTCAGAATTATATAATTCGTCTAATGAATGTAATTCATCTTCTGCTGAAAGAGATTCCCAAACTTCATTAAATAGATTCTGATCTAATTGATTTATCCAATTTTCAAATTCTTTCTTATCTTTATTTTCTAAAATTTTTACTTTAATTGTTAAAGTATCATTTTCTTTCTAAGAATCTATTACAAAATGAGTATCGTTATCCTGATATTCTTGATGTAATTCTTGCAATTTAAATAATTCTTTTACTAATTCTTTTAATATGTTTTTCTGTTTCATAACATGAGTAATTTTTAACAACTTAAATTTATTATATATTTTAAAAATCGAAATTTAATTTTTGTTAAAAATTTTTTTGTTGTAAAAATTTTTTAAATTTTTTTCTAAAATTTTTTTCTAAAATTTGTGAGAGGACGGGCGCACATACGCCGTGGTCCCCCCGGCCCTCGGCGCATGAAAAGTAGTCTGTAAAAATGTGCTATACTACGTAGGGTGTAAACCCAAAATCAATTCACATTATTCACAATTTAATTAAATTTAGCTATGGCAAAAGCAAAATTTACGTTTAGTGAGCCCAAAAAGCTCACTAAGGCAGACGCTGAAAAGCGGGCTGCCGAAAATGATGCAAAATCAAGTAATTTTGACGTCAACGCCGAAACGGGCGAAGTGCTAATTCTCACAGGAAACACCTACGAAAGTGGGTGGACGCGAACTGAAGAGGGCAAAGCCAACCAAACAGGCTTTACCCTCATGGCTGAAGCAAAGGGGGAACACGGGCAAACCGTGAAAATCCCGTTTGGCTTATTTAAGTCAGTACGCCGTCTTGCAAGCGGTGGTAGTGAGATTGATTGCAAAGCTATTTTCTCTAAGCGTGAAACACAAAAAACTATTCTTGACTTTTGTAAAAAAGATACAAAGGTCAAGGTAGCACGCTACCTTTTCTTTCGCGAGGGAAACGATTACGAGACGGAAATAACGAAAGTTATCAACGCTTAAAACTCTTTTCAACAAATAGGGGCACCCGCAAAGGCGCCCTTATTTTTTGTTAGCCTAATATGTGCTTCGCACAGCTTTCGCCCACTATCGTGGGCTCAAAATGTAGCCAAGTGTATAAGGGCTTCACATCTTAGAGAGATAAATATGTATAACACATATTTATTTGAGCAAGTCTTACTCTAGTAGCTCATTCTCTATTTAAGAGTATATAATATAATTAATTTCACAAAAAACAAAAAAATCATGGCAAAATCAACTTTGTCTGAGAGCTCGAAAGCTCTTATTGAGCGCCACAAGGCTGTGGCAGGTACAATGGTCGGTGCAGAAGCACTTGCTGAGTTAGGTAACATTTCAAATGCCGATCCCGATGAGGCTATCTTCCAGAAGGGTGATAAGTTCACTTGTCCTGCAAAGGAGCTCATTGGCGAGTCGGTGTTTGTAGCTCGTCTTGGAACTAGCAAGGTTCCTGCAATGGTGGTTGACATGGCTGGCGGTGGCTCAAAGGTTCTGTATCTCTCAAGTATGCGTAAGCGTGTAGTTGAGTATGAGGAAAGCCCTGAGGGTTTTATATCGCGCCGTAATCCTGCTGGTGCTGTTATCAGTCATTCTGTTGGTGAGGATGAATCCACATCTGCTAAGGCTAAGGCTTTGTACACTACTATTAAGAACAAGCCTACTGCTAAGGCCATCGCTGAGGAGATTGCAGGTAAGACCTTCGAGGTTAAGGATGTTCTTGGTCCATTCCAGACAAGCCGCATTGGTATTGTGAAGGATGAATATGGGAACGAGTCTCGTGGTGTGGTTGGTCTTCGCAACACCAACATTAATGTCTTCGAGGAAGTGTAATGTACACCCTCAAAGGCATTGTGAAGAAAGGTAGGGGTAAATGGGTTCTAAAACTTGAACCCTACCTTTTCTTTCCGATTGAGAATGTTGATGAGATTGACTTTCTTCCACCAAAAGTAGGATTCTTTAATGTAGATTTGCGTATTGCCAAAGGTAAAATTAGGAGCGTAGTTATACGTAAATATTTTTACCCTAAAGGAATTTGTGAATAATATGAATATGAATTGTGAATAATGTTGTGAATAATGTATGAAGAGACCTTAAGTTCGTGAGAATATAGGGTCTCTTTCTTCATAACAAGGATTAAGTGTATGTTTCACGCTTCTGAAGGCATGTTCCACGCAAAATTTAGGTGTGAGAGATATGCTCTGAGGGGCTGGCATTAACGCCAATCAAACCAATGAAAACACAAAAGTCACAATCTCAAAAAGTGGCTGCTTTTATAAAGCAATTATTTGAAATCAAAATTGAGTTGAAAAAATATTCATTTCTGAAGTGTCAGAAAATTTTAAAAAAATATTTTAGACAGCCGACTTGATACCACAAAAATCCTAAAAAAATACTTAAAAATTGTTAAAATCTTTGAAAGTAAAATAAAAATAATACGTTTATATATGTAAAAAATACTTTAATAGGCGATAAACTGTATGTTATATTTAATTAAATCTAGTACATATCTTAAAATTGGATACACGTACAACATTGAAAAGAGAATGGCTTAGTATGCAACTCATAATCCAGATTTCATACTATTAGATACAGCAGAGGGAAGTTTAAGAGATGAAGAAAATTTACATGCTATTTTAAAACCATATTGGATTAAAAATGAATGGTTTTATAATTGTGATGAAGTTATCAAGGTTTGGAATTCTTATAAAAATAATCCATTATTAAAACGTTGTGAAACAAGAATAGAACATGGAATTTTATTTTCTTATGAAGAACAACGTAAGGATTTAATGTTAAAAGAACTTCCAAAATACATAATAGAACTTCCAAATGGAGATAGAATAATAGACTTACGAGATACAGTAGGATGTAAAAGAAGAATTGGTTCTACTATTAAATAGAAACTATGTTTTGTAAATAGATATATAAAATATTTGATTAATTAGGAAATTTTAATTCAATCAAATTTATATCCAAAAGGAATATATATTTATAATATGGACTCTAATTGAGTCCATTTTTTATATAAAGTTGAATATAATCCCATGTTAAAATACCAAGGTCTCAAGTTTGTTCCAAACTTAAGACTTCGTCATTCTGGAAGACGTAAAAAAGGTTTGCTGATAAGGCCAGAACGAAACGAAAAATATATTCGTCCAAACAAATAAAACTTTAACAATATGAGACAAAAAGAAAAATTGACACGTTATGCCATTAATAGATTGAAAGGTCTTATGGCTAAAGAGATTAAACTTATTAGAGTATATCCTTATGAATCTCATTCTAATGATATTCTTGCTGCTACAAGTTATTCAGAAGTAGAAATTCAAAAGGACAGTTCTCTTTATAAGAGACTTCTCGCTATTAGGAGAATTGCAGAATATTTCAACATGAATGACAACAAAATTGTTATTCAAGTTGAAGTTGATTGCGGTGGATACAAAGATTTTTTATTCTTAGGATATTGGGATTCTACTTATTCAATTGGTACATCTGTTAGGCCATGTTTGTATGCTCCAAAAGAGTTTCCATGTAATAATGGTTGGGTAGGTATGAATGTAAAATTCTAGGATTATGACTTGGCAAGAAGTACTCAATTCAAATCATAAGACTGTTACAGTGCAGTCTTATGGTTATGAAGAGAGGTCATTTATTGGAAGACATTTTGAACCTTTTAAAACTAAACGTTCTTTTAAGTTTAGAATTGATAGGAATTTTAAAATGTTAGACCATAATTGGCTTTTCTTAGAAGATCCAGAAGAAGAACTCTTTTTTGAAGAGAAGGATGGAGAAATTATTCTTGATGATCCAGATCTTTGGGCAAGACCATAAAATAGCAAAGCTCCCACCACGTTACAAAAAGTGTGGGAGCGTTTTTTCGTAAAATCAGAAGTATAGTAAGGTTTCCCTAGTCCACAGTCGGAGGGGTTGTGACTCACCATCAATATGAGGGTATGTTTCGTGTGCATTATCATGCGTTCTGAGGTCCTACAGCTCTATTCTGTAGTAACTTAACAATATGAAGACAACTGTTTTCAATGAGACTGAAAAGAATGTGGAAATGTCTTTCACGTTGCTTATTCCAAAAAAGTCTGGTAAACCTGCTGGTTCAGACTTTGATTTGGATAAAGCACGTCAGAGAGGTGTTGCTCTTATGATGGACATTATTGGAGCATTTTCACCACGTATCATTGCATCTTTAGAGAGACGTATGCAAGCATGTCAGTCATTACTCATTGCTCATATTAATGACATTGAGTATAATGACGGTATGCACATCTGTTGGCGTCGTAAAGATGGAACTGGCGGAGATTTCAATATTCCGTCTTTCCAAGCAATGCAAGATTGTGTAAAAGCCTTGGAGCATTCATGTTTTAAGGAGTTTTGCACTAAGAAAGCCTGGATTGACCAGACTTTAAAAGCATTGTTGAACGACACAGAACAAGACCACAGTGATTGCGGTGGATTCCGTTATTCACAACTTGTATCAATTTTGTGCGAACTACAGGTATGTCCTACTGAATACATGCCTAAATAAATGTGTATTGTCATAGCTAGAGAGTAACAGTCTGTGAAGATAGTTACTTTCAAATAATTTTTAAAATTTAACAATATGATTTTTCAGGTTTAAGTTTAATTAAGGCGTAGCCGAACTTCATTCGTTACCAACTGAATGGTGAAGTTCATATGGCTAGAAAGAGGCAGTTGGTCGTTGCACACATGAAGTCTCAACTTTTTTCAAAAGTTAAGACGGCGGACATGAAAAGTAGGATGAAAGACTAGTAAGTGTTGATGTCTGATTCCAAAATTACTCGAAGATGATAGAGTATAAGCAGTATCATCCATTCCTACGTGACATCTTGGAATTCGTAGTGAGGGAAACAAAGTATATAAATCCTCAACAAGATAGGGGTTGGCAGCTCGGAAATAGACGGCAAATTTTAATTAACAATATGAAATAAGTTCACGTCGAAATTTCACTGATGATTACTACCAATTAATGGGTAGATTCACTGTAATACTCTAAGTAGTATATGAGTGGGGATAAACGACGTTAAAGAAATCCCGAAATTGTTAAGTTTGTTTGGTCTCCATCCATAATTGGGTGGGTGGAGACATTTTTAACTAAACAATATGAAACAATTAAACTTTTAACAATATGAAAAAATTAAAATTATCAAACAAATTCCAGGATTATTTCTGGGGAATTATATTCACAATTTCTGCAATATTATGGATATACGTTGTAAGTTTATTCCTTTAAACAGGACGGATCTTTCTTTGTCTCCAGAGGAGTCAGAGAAACTTATTAGAAAAGATTGTAATTCTTTTCTAAAGACTAAACGGGGTTTTCATTATTTAATGATGAAATATCCTCATCTCTCAGTTTCACAAGCTATTAATGAATATGTTAAAGAAGCATTGTGGATAGATTCTATAGTATAATTTATCTATTTAATAACAAACAAACAATATGAAAAGTTCTTATAAAAAAATTAACACAGAAGAAGTCTCTGCAAAATATAATTTAGTTAGAGACAAAAATAAGGGTAAAAAATTCTCAAATGAACAAGTAGTTAAACTTCTTAAAGAAGCTGGACTCAGTGGAAGTATAGCAATAAAGATTGTTGCTAACCCTACTCTTCTTCAGCAATTCAAAATAGAAGGAATGGGTCGTGGAAAGCATATTGGATATATATTTCCATATAATCCAGTCCATAAGTCGTGGTTTGAGAATTGGATTTATCCACCACGTTCAGAAAAACCAAAAGTCTCTGTAGAAAGAGATAAGGATTTTGAATCTGAGTGTGCTGCCTATCTCAAGCAGCAGGGATACCAGCTAAAGAAGTGTATAGGCTTTGACGAGGAAGCTTTTAAAAAGGATTATCCTCAGATATATGTTAAGTATTTAATATACGAAAACGTATGACAGCATTTGAGGCAATTCAAATAGCTCGGAAGTATAATCTTGAGTATGAGATCCGTCAGGAACTTAACTCAGGATTAACTCCTGAAGAAGCTCTTCAAGAATGGGATATTTTATAATATTATATGGAATTGTTGGGATATTAATATATATTTTTAGTATATATTGGTACTATAAAAATCGGTAACCAATCCGAACTCTAGAGTGTTCCGGTTAAATTCTTTTATGGAACTAAAATACGAAAAGGATTTAAGAAGCTGTACCACAATTAGCTACTGTGGAATAATGCAGAGTTTCCAGGTTCTCGGCGCACTGCTCTTACTGGATATTTTATTAATAGCTAAACAAACAAAATAATATGAAAAGAGTTAAAAATAACCTTTGGAATAGAATTTTCCATTCTAAAGCTCTTAAAGAGTATCAAGAATGGGAAGAGAAAGCTCGTTTCATTATAGGATGGAACACGCAATTAAACGAAGATCTTAAGAGAGCTAAAACTCTCCAAGATCTTATCGATGTTCACAAGCATGCATGGCAAGTTGGATATCGAAATCCAAATATTGCTCCATTAGAATGGGGTATGTTTCGTTGCAATAGTATTCCAGAATTAACTTTAGATAATCTCTATTTAGGAGATATCTGGGGTTTATGGACAAACTCAGGAACCTTTTGGGAAAACCATAAGGACGAAAAGTTTGGTCCAAATGGTTTTGGAATAGATGAAAATCTGCTTGTGTACGGATTCATAATGCAGCAATATAGGCAATTGTTAAGATCAAATATAAACTCAATTGCAGAAAAAACTGCAAATGAGTTAGTTTGTAAATAATAAAAGTTAACCCATAATTACCCTAAAAAGGACAAGGCATCCTGTGGGCACACTAAGCTCTCATACACAACCGGTTAGTGGAATGAGTCTGTGTGAAATCCAGATATAAGTACTGGCTAGCAATGAAACTGGAGAATTAACTTTTTGGTAAACAACTCCTCACTTTACTCTAAATATTGTAGAGAGTTTGAAGTCCGTTTCAATAATTTCTTTTGGACTTCATTTTAGCCAGATAGCTCAGATAATATAAGAGCGTTCGTAAGAACAATTAGGTTCGCAAGAAAGGTCGTTGGTGTAAATCCAACTCTGGCTACAATATCGATCTAATAAACATTGATATTTGAGGAGTCGCAATGCTACCGAGAAACAGAATGGACCTAGTGAGTCAATTGATTAATTTTTAAAGTACTTTGGTATCAATGACTGGGCGATACAACCTAATTGCAGCATTATATTGAAGTACTTTTATTTAACAAACAAACAATATGAAATGTCCAACTTGTGGTCAAGAACTTGGAACTGTAAGTTATATCAGTTCCGATGAACGCTCTATGAAGGAACACGGAGAATGTTTTGAATGTTCTCTCTGGCGTAAAAGATTATCTTTATTAGGTAATCCTGATGTAGTAATCATTGACGGTACAATGTATACCATTGGTGATGAAGATGATCCGTCTCCATTTAGAGGATTTGGCGGTGATAAATTTGTTATCAATTTTAAAGATGGCAGAAAAGTTACTACTACCAACTTATGGTGTGGAGGTCATATCTCTGAATACTGGAAGTCCAAATTTCCTAACAATGCTGATTTCGATTGGCAGTGGAAGAAAATAGGTGATTACAATTATCTTATTCCAAAAGAAAATGAGGAAATTCCTGATGAGTTAATTAGTCAAGCTGAAACCCAAATAGGAATGTAAGAATTATGAAAGCAAAAGAAAAGAAATTTGTGTGTGATCTAATTAGTTTGGTTGCAAATGCTGTAGCTACTGGAACTATTCCAGAAGCTGAAGACTACTTATGTGATCATTATCAGGGTGAGGATAATGAGTTAATTGAACATTCACTCAATGTATTAACATCAATTAAAAACAAACAAGAACAATATGAAGTATAGAGTTATTGTAGGCTGGAATCAAGTCTACAAATTCAAAAATTATTCCGAAGCACTTCAGTTTTCATTAGAAACAGGAGGAATTCTCTATGAACAAGTGTTCTTCTGATGAAATAGGGAATTATGTAAGGAGGAGTATCACAGACATCGCACGTAAGTGTGGTGTTTGTGATATAGATGTTATTAAAACAATTAAAAAAATCTATAAGTAATGAAAATAAATTTCACAAAAGACCACATGAGTCGTCTGCTTGACCTTGCAGACGCAGCTTTGTTCGATAGAACAACAGTGGTTACAAAGTTAGGTCAACCACTCAATATTTACGAGTTGCTTCATACAACTTCAATCAATCAACTTAACGAGATTAAAATTAATCTTGCTAAGAAGATTGAAAAAGTTGAAGCAGCTGATGAGTGGGTAGCTCCAGATAATGACAAACTTCAAGCAATGAAAGATACCAAGGAATTGGTAAATCTTATCATTGGTTGGAAGCGTTATAATATGGAGTTGGATGAGAACGCTCGTAAGAAGGAAGAGCTTTCTAAGAAACTTACTGAACTAAAGGAATCTCAAAAGACTCCAGAAGATCGGATTAAGGAGTTGGAAGCTCAACTTAAAGAGTTGGAAGAATTCTAAATAAATTTTATTATGACGGGATATAACGAGAGGTGGCTCTCTCTACCGAGTCGAAAATCAGGGACTTATTAATGGTGCACCAGAGAATAAGGATGTCCGAATAATTGTTAGAAATAAACACACGATAAAATTTATTTAAATTGTTATACTTAACTGAAAATTTTAAGTGGTTAAACTTAAGTACTAGGAGGATGAAGTAACCTCATTAAATATTCTATAGTAAATGCATTTATAACCACTTAAATTATATAAGAGTGAAGCTTGATACCGGGGCGAACATCGGTTCGTGAAGTAGAGATA
>Ga0310694_10002242_pt1 | contig 20222 bp, 22 predicted proteins | sample 174DNAGHGhighgp2_FD_203884 | JGI IMG/M metagenome (GOLD analysis project Ga0310694, IMG submission 203884) | Sheep rumen microbial communities from Palmerston North, Manawatu-Wanganui, New Zealand - 1742 DNA GHGhigh gp2 (v2) (version 2) | ecosystem: Host-associated > Mammals > Digestive system... | reverse complement strand
GAAATCAACGATAACTACGGTCACAAGCGTGGCGACGAAATCTTGAAGGGGACGGCGAAATTTATTCTGGACTGTTTCCCCGACGGGCTTGTGGCGCGCTTGGGTGGCGACGAGTTTACGGTCATTATGGAAAAGCTTGTCCCCGAACACGAAGTTCAGGAACGCTGCAAGGAGCTGGACAAGAAAATTCGCACGTTGTTCCGTGCGACTAGCGACCTGTGGATATCTATAAGTTACGGTATTTCGGTGACGAACGGTAACAGGAGTATCGACGGCCTGTTGCGTGAAGCCGATGACCGAATGTATGAACACAAGAGAAGGAGATCCCCATGACACTCATGATTATTCAACTGCTGATTGTGCTCCTTGCACTTTACGTGGGGTCGCGTTACGGGAGCCTTGCGCTCGGCGCGATTTCGGGAATCGGCCTTGCGATTCTCGTGCTCGGTTTTGGCATGCAGCCGGGAAAGCCCCCTACCGATGTTATCTACATCATTATCGCGGCGGTCACGTGTGCGGGTATCCTGCAGGCATCGGGCGGTATGGATTGGCTGATCCAGCTGGCGGAACGGCTGTTGCGCAAGCACCCGAATCACATCACCATTCTGGCGCCGCTCTGCACGTTCTTTTTGACGGTGCTCGTGGGTACGGGTCACGTGGTCTATACGCTGATGCCCATCATTTGCGATATCGCCCTCAAGAAGGGAATCCGTCCGGAACGCCCTTGTGGCGTGGCTTCCATCGCGTCGCAGGTGGGCATTACCTGTTCGCCGATTGCCGCTGCGGTGGCATCGTTCGTGGTCATCTCGAATGCGAACGGTTTTGAGATTAACAACCTGCAGGTGATTGCGATTACGATTCCCGCATGCATTTGCGGTATCATGGCTGCAGCTGCCGTCTCTTACAAGCGCGGGTTGGATCTCGACAAGGATCCCGCTTTCCAGGCGCGACTGAAGGATCCGCAGATGAAGGAATATATGTACGGTAGCACCGCATCGGTTCTGGACAAGGAAGTCCCGAAGGAAGCGAAGCGTGCCGTGTACATTTTCCTTGCGGCCCTCGCGGTGATTGTGCTGTTCTCCGTTTTCCAGATTGCGGGGCATGACATCCGTCCGAAATTCCCGACGGGTAAGGTTGTCGATGGTGTCGCCCAGATGAAGCCGCTTGCGATGAATGTCATCATTCAGATTGTGATGATTTCGGCTGCAGCATTTATGATCATTTGCTGCAAGGCGAATCCGAAGAAGGCTGTGTCGGGTGCCGTGTGGCAGAGCGGCATGGTGGCCGTCGTCGCCATTTACGGAATTGCCTGGCTTGCCGACACTTACTTCGCAAACTACATGGACGTGATGCAGGGCGGACTTAAGGACATCGTGCAACATTATCCATGGGCTATCGCGATTGCGTTCTTTGCGGTGAGCGTGCTGATCAACTCGCAGGGTGCGGTGGTGGTCGCCATGCTCCCGCTCGCTTACAGCCTCGGCATCGAAGGGCCGGTGCTTTTGGGCGTGCTCCCGAGCGTGTACGGCTACTTCTTCATTCCGAACTATCCCTCGGATATTGCGACCGTGAACTTTGACCGTTCGGGAACGACGGTTATCGGTAAGTACCTGCTGAACCACAGCTTTATGCGGCCCGGCATGACGAGTGTGATTGTCTCGACGATCGTGGGCGTGCTGCTCGTGAAGATTTTCTACTAGAAAATTGTTCGTTTGTATCAAATAGCGGATAAACGATGCTTTATCCGCATATTTTGCCGTTCGTCGCAAATTTGTTTGCGATGTGTTGCATATTTTGTACAAAAACCTAATTTTCAAGTATGAAGATTAGACATGTTGCATCATTTGTATTTTGCACACTGTTCGCGCTGTTTTCCACAGGGTGTGTCACGACGAATATTCATAAGTTCCGGATGAGTGTTTCTGAATCCCCGGAGGTCCATGGGGTGAATACCAAGCAGGAACCTCATTCTGGGGCGTGGAGATTTTCGGGGAATGTCAATTACAATTTTGATAAGAATGTAAATATCACCGAGAATACTTCGGAATTAAAGGATCTTGATGAATTTATGAATGACCTTGCTGTCCTGAAGAGGACGAAATTCCAGAGTGCGGAATACAAGATGGGCGGTGTCGACTTCAGCGGAAAAGTAGACTATCTCTATAAGGCAAGAGGTTTCGTAATTGGCGGCGGCTTGGGCTATAATGACGGAATCATTTCTCATCTTACAATAGGTGCCAACTTTTCGCATTTTGAATTTGGCTCCTTTATCGGAGTGTACGGCCTGCATAGTGATATTGAATATTGGGGAGAAACCAGCGAAGGCTCCGATGGCGTAAGTGTGACCTTCAAAGACCACAATGACCAAACCAATGTAAGTGTTTTTGCGGGAATGTATGCGGGATTGTATTTTGACAAGCTTTTCTTTAATTTGAGCGTAAGCTCTTACAGGCCGAACCCCGAAATGGAAGGAACCGATTTAAGTGTTCCAGGCATTGCGACTGTCTACCTGACCACAGGTTACAGGCTTAATCGATGGTTTGAAGTCAGCGTAGGAGGCATCGCCACCTATATCGATGCTCCGAATGGTTATAACGGGGGCGTTACCAGTGGCATAAGCCTTTACCTGTAAGCGGTTCGTTCCGATACGAAGGCTCCCTGTTTCCTGCGCGAACCAAAAAAAATTTTTTTTAAGGGACGAATTGCCGCCCCTTTGTTGTATATTTAGAGAAAAAAGGCGGTACCTTATGCTGATGGAAAAGATTGCATCCCCTGCAGATGTGAAGAAGATGGACATGGAAAACCTGAAAGCGCTCGCGGCAGAAATCCGCACGGCGCTCCTGAACAAGATTTCAAAATGCGGTGGGCACTTGGGACCGAACCTCGGATTCGTGGAGCCGACCATCGCATTGCATTACGTTTTTGAATCGCCCAAGGACAAGATTGTCTACGACGTTAGCCACCAGAGCTACACGCACAAGATTCTCACTGGCCGCGCCGAGGCGTTCTTGAATCCGGAAAAGTACTGGAGTGTTACGGGCTACACCGAACCTTGCGAAAGTGAACACGATCAGTTTATGATTGGCCATACTTCGACTTCAGTGAGTTTGGCGCTCGGTCTTGCAACTGCCCGCGATGTCTTGGGCGAAAAGGGCAACGTGATTGCCGTTATCGGCGACGGTTCGCTGAGCGGTGGCGAAGCGTTCGAAGGCCTCGATAATGCGGGCGAATACGCGACGAACTTTATCGTGGTGGTGAACGACAACGAGATGTCCATCGCCGAAAACCACGGTGGTCTCTACGGAAGCCTCGCGGAACTCCGCGCCACGCAGGGCAAGAGCGAAAACAATTACTTCAAGAGCCTCGGCTTTGACTATCTGTATGTTGAACAAGGTAACGACATTGAATCGCTTATTGCGGCTTTCAGGCAGGTGAAGGATTCCGCGAAGCCCGTGGTCGTTCACATCCACACGCTCAAGGGCAAGGGCTACAGCTTCGCTGAAAATGCGAAGGAAGGTTTCCATTGGACAGCCCCCTTTGACATTCCGAGTGGTGTCGTGGATTGGGGGAGCGGAGAATCGTACGGCGGCATTCTCGGCGACTACCTGATGAAGAAAATCAAGGCGGACCCGAAGGTGGTCGTGATTCACTCCGCGGTGCCCGCAGGTATCGGATTCTTTGCTGACCAGCGCAAGGAGGCGGGCAAGCAGTTCATTGACGTGGGTATCGCCGAAGAGCACGCCGTCGCACTCGCCTCGGGCCTTGCGAAGGGCGGTGCAAAGCCCGTGTACAGCACGCACAGCACGTTTATCCAGCGCACCTACGACCAGCTTTCGCAGGACCTTTGCGCGAACAATAATCCGGCCACTCTGCTGATTACCATGTCGGGCGCCGACGGCATGAACGATACGACGCACCTCTGCATTTTCGACATCCCGATGATGAGCAACATCCCGAACTTGGTGTACCTTTGCCCGACTTGTGTGGAAGAGGCGATCACCATGATGGATTACGCGATTGACCAGACGGAACACCCGATGGCCATTCGCATTCCGAACGGAGTTGTGCATCGTAATGTTGCATTTGACAGGGATTACTCCAAGCTGAATACGTACAAAGTAGATAAGCGCGGAAGCAAGGTCGCTCTGATTGGTCTCGGCAGCTACTATGCCCTCGCCGAAGATGCCGCCGCGGAACTTGCGAAGCAGGGAATCGATGCAACGATTATCAACCCGCGATTCGCGACAGGCATCGACGCAGAAACGCTCACAAGACTATGCGCCGACCATCAGGTGGTCGTGACGCTCGAAAACGGCGTTATCGACGGTGGCTTCGGTGAAAAGATTGCCCGCTTCTACGGCAACACCGACATGAAGGTTCTCGTAAAGGGTCTCAAGAAGGAATTCTACGACAAGGTTCCCTACGGCGAGCTGATGGAAAGAAACCGTCTCACGCCCAAGCAGATTGTGGAAGACGTGATGTCGGTTATAAAATAACGCCGCCGAAACTAGAATAGTGCTTTTCGCCTGAAATAAGTGTATATTTCAGGTATGTCCATCTCGTGGCACATATTCCGACTGATGCTACCCGCGCTCCTGTGCGGAGTGTTTCCGCTTGCGGCTGGGCCGTTTGTCGGTACCGCTCATGCCGCAGAAATCGCGGGCGTATTCGATGCAGGATGGACGACCGCGTACCAGTCGCAGGATTCCATTACGCACATGCACCAACGCTTGCACGCGCTCGGCCTGGACCAAGTCGTGCTGCAATACGCCACTGTCGAGGCGACGCATTTGTATTACCCTTCGGAACTGGACTTTCTGCAGGATACGCAATACAAGAATAATCAGCTGTTCCCGAAAAGCATCGAGGCTGCAAAAACGGCTGGCACCAAACTTTGGTTTGGGCTCTACTACAATGGAGAAGACTGGTACACTCCACCGAACGCCGAACAGCTCGACATGCTTACAGCAAGGAATCTGAAGGTCCTTGAAGAAATCTATTCACTATATGGGAACGAGACCGTTATTGAAGGCGTTTACATTCCGCAAGAGATTGCGCGCTACTATTGGGACGGCCTGCGCAGCGACGCAACGCCGGAAATGCTCACGGAACATTTCTTGAAGCCGGTCACCGAAGCCGCACAAGCGAAGGGCTGGAAAGTCATGGCCGCCCCATTCTACAACCAGAATCTGGAAACGCCCGAGAAGTTGCAATCGTTTTTCGAGAAGCTCTTTGCCGCAGGATTCAAACCCGACATAATCGCTGTGCAGGATGGCATCGGCGCAAACGATGCAGGTAAACTCCACGCTGAAATTGCAACTGTAGGCGGCTACGAACGCGCCGTAGCGCAAGCCTGCCAAAAGTATGGAATCGGATTCTGGGTCAATATGGAACTGTTCCGCACTGACGACTCGCACGCACTCGCCGACAGCGCAAGACTCTCGGCGCAACTTGATACCGCATACGCCGCGGGTTCCGCAAAGGTTATCGCCTATGACCTCGCCGTGCTCGGAAACGACGGCCTAGACTCCCTCGAAAAATGGCAACTCGGCAAAGGAAGCGGTGAAGCCGCTGCCATTGCAAAACGCCGCGCTCCCCAAACAAATGCGCACTCCAGTGACCGCAAGCAAGCCCCGCTCAAGTACTATAAGCCGGACGGAGCAAGAGCCCAGCCCGGCCAGAGAGTGAGGAAGTATACGAAATAAAAACTCCCCGAACGCTAGGCTCGGGGAGAGGGTTTACTTGGTCGGGAAATCTCATAAAAACATATGTATGCAAACAATTATGCTTGACATTCAAGTTCTTTTTTGTTAATCTTAAAAATGGGGTTTACCAATATGAAAAAAATTCTATTCGTCAGTCTCATCTGTTTTATGTCAGCATTCGCTTGGATTCCCGGTGTATGTGACATAGGAGACGCTCGTCAGGACAGTTTTGGAAAAGCCGAAGACTATTTTTTTATGAAGGAATGCGTTGAAGGTTCCAGCAAACCCATTTCTCTCAATAATTACCGAGATAAGGTGTATTGGTGTGCTTGCTACACGGGAGCCATGGCATGTTATTTCGGAAAGGACATGGGGAAATTGAGGAATGCATCGGGCAAAGAGCTCCAAGAAGCAGACGAAAAGGCATCAAAATTAGCGAAAAAATGTTTCAATAAAATGAAGAACTAAAAATGCCACAAGAGAAACAAACGCCTGAGCAGGATACGTTAAAGCAACAGCATAGTAAACTTGTAGAAAAAATTGACAAGTTTATTGAAGAAAATAAAGACCTAAGTTATGGAACAAGTTCAAAAAAGGCAGACTCTTTTAATTTACTTGTAAAAGAATACAGCAAATCGCTTTCGAAAAAATCAACTGTTGATAGAAATCAGCGAGATTGGAATCGAGACGATAAAACTGTTGAAAGATTCAAAAAATATCGAATACGTGTTGCAGAAACATCGATTTTCCAACTTAACGAATTCTACAAGTTTCTTCTTTCGCTGAAGGGCGATGTCATAGTGCCATCTAGAGGAATACCAAAAGAAATGCACCCCTTGGGCTCAGAAACGCTTGTAGCGTTTCTCCGAAAAAAATCGGCTGAAATTGACATCCCCTCCGATTAGCCTTCAAAGAAATTAATTTTCCTCGGCTACATCATCTTGGTTCTCTGCAGTCTGTACTTTCGGTTCACCAGCACAGCATTTTCTGATATCTTCGATTAGCAATTCTATTTGTTGCAACTGATAAGGAATTCGTTGAATCCTTCTACGCTCTTCATCGATCTTCAATGCATATTCGTAGTTTATCTTTTGAACCGCGGAATCGAAATTTCTTTTCAGCAAATAGTAGCGTGCCGCAAACCACGTTGCTGCCGCTGTTAATGCAATAAATAGCAAAAATACCACAATGGCTTCTGTAGAGATTGTCGAAGGGACAAAGTAGTCTGACATATTCAAAATGCTCTGTTAAATGTATTTGACATTTTAAAGATAATTAAAACCTTGCGTTTTAAAAAGCCGATCCCCCGTATCAGGGCCCTTGTTGCCACATTGTTCCTTAACATTTGAGCCCTCAAAGGAATTCCCGGACACGCGAACCGTAAAGGTTTCAAGCGAGTTGAATCGTTCTATCGCTTTATAGCAAAGGACATTGGTCGCAATTTTGATATCGCTAGAAATACCCTTCAGTTTTTCAACGGCCTTGAGCATGCTCTTGCCCGAATTGATAACAGAATCGACCAAAATCACCCGTCTGCCGCATAGTTGGTCCGCATTCCGTTCAAAGAAATCAGGCGAGTTCTTGTCGTCATAAAACAGGATTGGACAATCCAATTTATCTGCTATTCCTAAAGAAAATGGTAGACCGCCACGCATGAAGCAGACAACTACACCACAGTGAAGTTCCGACCAGAAAGTCTTTGCGAGTTCAAACCCTAAATGATGGTGGGCTTCGCGCAACTGCGTACCGGCTACGTTAGAATTGCTCTTGCAAGTGGCAATCCAATTGTCAGGATCATAGAAACCAGCGGTTTCAACCAACGAGTAAATCATTATACAACCTCGATGTTAGTATATTGAATGTTATTTTGTTTAAACTGTCTGATATTTGTTTCAGAATGGCGATTTATGTATTCCTGCAAGGAAGGACGGACCTTTCCTGGAGCATAAAGCACTCCCTGAGTAGCCGCCTCAAGCATATAGATATCTGTCATGCTGTCGCCACAAGCAAACACTTCGTTATCCTGCGACAGAATTTTAGAGAGATAGCCCTTGACAAAATCTGATATTGTAATACCAAAACAAGGATTGCTACTCAACATCAAGTCTGTCATGCCTGTCTCTTCACGAATCTGATGCCAGATATCGCCAATGCCGGACGTAACACCCACAATAAGGTACCCCTGCTTGCGGAGTTCTTCTATCTTATTCTTGACAATAGGATTAAAATGAATCTGACTTACAGAAGGCAATACAGAAAAATCCCTATACAGTTCTTGATATTTCCAGAACTGATATTGCGTATAGATATCGCCTGCAAACAGCTTCTTGACCGGTTCAATTGATGCATTATTCGCCTCAAAAAAGAGTGTTCCCGTATCTTCTTGAACCAAGGTTCTGTCACAATCAAATAAGGCTATTTTTCCCGAAGAAAAAATCCTGCAGATTTCGGCTAGGCGGGTCGCCTGCTGGTGGGCATCGACGAACCTGAAATTCGCATCATACATATCCAAGAATTTCAGCACATTTTCATAATCGTCGTCAAGGACAATAAAGTCTTTATTATACTTGAAGCATTCATCCCTGAGGCCTGCAATTTCGTTACGTTGCCACGCCGCGATATCTTCTACGCTAAGTGATGCGTACTTCTGATTCTTTTCGGAAACGGCGATACGTTCCTTGACCACATCAGGTTTTGCCATTAAGTAAAAGAAGGCATCGTAACACTTGGCGTCGCTCTCTGTAAAGACGACTTCATAGCGGCCATCTTTAGGAAAACAGAAGTGTCCATCTGCAAGGATGTTTTCTTTTTGAGATAAGTCTGCGGCGTACTGAACACGTACCATATCCTTGTCTTTTGGAGAAAGATCTCGGAAGTTTTTTCCGAAATTCTCTTGAGCCATAAGATTCAGGGTCTCAGAACCCTTTGGATGTTCATAACCTTGGAACTTGCCAGAGGCAAGAAGCTTGTTGATGAAAGTATCCTTGCCACCGCAAGAGATGCCATAAATTGCGTACTTCATATAAGTATCCTTTTAGAGGTTATCGTAATAGCACTGACCATCAGTGCAAGGAGTAATGTGAGAGGCCATATAACGTTCAATTTCGTCAATAGGGTCTGTTGCGTTACCGAGTTCGTATTTGGAGTTTCCAACGAATCGTCCACAGGGGTAAACTTTTCCGTTATCGAAATAGATGTTGGTGCGCCCGACTCCGCAAAGTTGACCATACATAGTGCAGTCGTATTTCTTGGCTTTGAATTGCCTCATTTCAAGCTTGCGAGTTTGGGCAAGTGCCAGAAATTTCTGGAAGTCTTGTTTGCTAATCAACAAACACGGAGATTCAACATCGACAAGTCTTGAAAATGTGACGTTCCTAAAGTTTTCTTCAAAGAAGTCCAAGACACTTTCTGCATGGCGTAAAATTTCGCGGTGAACTGTGGCGTTTACAGAGGGGGATTCGCCAAACACACCTTTATAGAGTTCTACAGATTGCATGATGGTTGCAAAAGAACCTTTCCCGGTAGCATTTACGCGGCACAAGTCGTTAATGGGTTCGTATCCGTCAATTGAAAAGCAGAGCTTGATGATATCGCGATTCTCGAAAAAGAATTGGCAGATATCTTCGTTGAAATGCATCCCGTTTGAGATGGTGTAAAAGCTTAAAAGGTGTTCTTTATCAATGACTTTTACCATTTTAATAATGGCTTTGATGAGCTTGAAACGCAACAAGGGTTCACCGGAGCCAACGAGTCCAATCTTCATATGACCTTGATTGGCTTTTGCGTAATCCAGAAGGTTAAAGATGATTTTCTTGGCGTTGGTTTCGCTGATTTCAACGACACTTTTTTTGTCGATATGCGTGTCAAAATGGCAGTAGGCGCAACGAAGTTGGCATTTGCTAGAGAGTGAAATACAAGCGCGGTCTATCATTATCGATCCTCCTTTTCAAAAACCATTAAAAGGTCCTGGTTATTAGTTTTTAGAGCGTAATCCTTGGCTGTGAGACCTTCTATGCTTCTGATTTTTTTGTCGGTCAGCGGATAAAGAATTCTTGCGCAATCAATTCGTTCTTTTATGCAGGCTTTAATCAGGGCGGTAAATCCGTTAGAATCTTGCTGGTTTGCACATGCGCCCTGTTCGCAAAAATACCGTACTAGCCTTGCTTTGCCATGCCAAGCTGAAATCATCAGCGCTGTATTGCCACGATTACGGCCTTGGGACATGCAATCAACATCGGCTCCTGCCCTAATGAGACATTCCACCAATTTTGTTTCGCCCAATTGCACGGCATGGCTAATCGCTGGTAACCTGTACTTGGCTTCATCGCAAAGGTTCAAGTTTATTCCAGGCAGGTTTGTGAGAAACTCTACCATGGCAACAGACTTGTTCCGGATAGCCTGAATAAGGGGCGTATAGCCGGTAACGGGGTCAATAAAATTTGGGTCAACATCCTTCACAAAGTTTTTTCTTGCATTGTTTAAGTTTCCTGCCTTTACCGCCGCAAAGAACGTTCCAGAAGCCTCCTTATTAAACTTTCCTGTGCTGACCGGAAACTTCTGCTCAAATTTCTGCGGATTCAGAACTTCGAAATTAGAGGCTCTCTCTACAGCAAGCGAAAAGAGTACATCGTCCGTCAGCAGATACACCATGCAGTCTGCATTACGCTTAGCCACCTGTTTTGCGGCAAAAATGATCTTTTGGTCATTGATTCCTTCTGCCTGCTCCTCGTGTACCACAGAAATACGATTCGGATTTTCCTTGCAAAGTTTTTCGATAGAAACCATGGCAAGCCATGCCTGCTGCTTTTTCCCGTGATCCTTCTGGTAGTTCAATTCGTAAACTACCACTTCGGGAATCATCACCTTGCTCACACCCTCTGTTGCTAGCAGTCTCTGCAAAATCCTCGGGCGATTCAAGATGACGCATGTATCAAGAACAAAAATTGTGTTATTCATATATAACCATCCTTTTTAACATCCACGTCCTAAAAAGACAACATTCCTAAGGCCAATATCAGCTTTGAGCTGCTTGACAGCCTGATGGCGGTAAACGCCCTTGATATAGCGATAGGGTTCTGCCGAGAAAAAGATCCTTTCCCCCCTCTTGAATGAAACACCGTTCAGGCTGAAATCGCTATCCTGAATCCATACATGGTCTGTCAGCGAATTGCCCTGTTCGTCCATAACATTCGTCAAGACTGCAACCATCTTCTTGCTAGCGGTCATACCAATGCGGCCAAAATTGGCGCTGTAAGAATGACGGGTAAGTGTACTGCCGAGATTTCTCATAATTCTGTCCTTTTTTGTTGTGACCGCGACTGCGGAGGTTTTAAAGGCAAGGGTTTTCCCCCTTACGATTACAGATTTAGATTTTGGTTTCGGGACAAAACGGGACAAAAAGAAGGAGGATTATTTCGCCCCCTTGAAGAGCCTGCTTGTCGGATTCTTCTGAATTGACCGATTCTTTTGAACTGCAAGGTACTGCTTGTTAAAACCGCTAGTCCCCTTGTTAGTGTTCTTCTGGTTTGCGTGATTGTCACGCGGCGAGAGTTTAGACATAGATGTATCCTTTTTTGTAGGGTTAGAAGCGTTCTTCAACGCCTTGGTTAACGAAATAAGCAAGTAAGTCGTTATCTATGCGGAACTTCACTTCGTAAGGTTCCATAGAATTCACGTTTGGGCTTGCGGACACCTTGATAAAGCAATCCTTCTTTACAAATTCAGCAATCGCTGCATACTTTACATCGCAATATGTTGGGCAATACGACTGTCCCACAGATGTAAACTGCACTTTGCTAGAACAGGGCTGCAAGTACTCCAAATGTTTGCCATATTCTTTCGGGATGATTTCACTACCGTTCTTTGCGTTGTTAAACCAGCTTTCTGGAACAGACTGTACATTCAGAATAAAAGGAATATCTCCCGTTGGGTTCCATAAGGTCAGCATAAAAGCCCCCTTGATGCCTTGCCAAACATAGCCCGACTCCATAGTGTTTTCACCGGCATCTGTCAGCATCATTCCACAGCCTTTTTTCTTCTCGATTAGGCCCTGCTCCGTAAAGAAGTAGATAATGTTTTCAACAGCGGCTCTGCGCGCCATCCCATTATCGGCAAAGAACTCGCGACAAATATCGGTTGCATTGGCCGTCGGGTGTTCCTTAACGCATTCAAGGAACGAGCGAGCCCACATATTTGGCTTGTAGAAGAGGGCTTCACCTTTTACGATGTAATAAGACACATGGTCTTCGATATTGATTCTCATAATAGAGTTTCCTTTTGAGTTGAATTAGAGGTTTTCTAAATTCGTGATTTTTTGAACAAGGCGTCCCAAGGCCCCCTGCCCTTTGCTCATGGCACTTCTGTCACCCACATGCACCATCATGTAGCGGGCGCGTGTAATGGCTACATTCAAACGATTCGGAGCTTCCAAAAAGCAAGTCGGGTGACGGTTGCTGTAACTCAGAAATACCAAGTCTGCCTCGTGCCCTTGGAAAGAATCCACAGACCCAGCGCTAAATGTTACCCACTGCGAGCAACCCCTGAAAACTTCCTGACAGATTCTCTTTAGATCTTCAGCCTGTTCTTTGTAGAACGAAAGAACTGCGACAGACCATTTCTGACTCTTGTTGGGGTGCAACTTTGCAAAGTTGCGGAATGCGGTAAGTTCCTTGCGGATGCATTCCTGCTCCTTTTTATTGCGATTCTTGTGATCGCAATTTCCCTCAACATCGAGCCACTTGACATGTCTTGATCCGTAACGAGAGTATTCCCATTCTCGTTTCCCCTTCATGTGTTCTGAACGCATAGCCTCACCGTCATAGAACTCTTCAGATGCGAATTGGGCAATTTCAGGATGGCTACGATGCTGGTACGAAAGCTTGATGTAGCGTGTCGCAAGCATCTTTTCGGGAATCCCGCGGAAAAGTGCCAAATCCTTGTACTTTCCATAGCCTCTACAAAAAAGTTCCATACACGAAGGCAGGTAAATCTGTTCTAGTATATGGATTTTCTTTTTGCAGGCTTCTTGATCGCCTCCAGGAATGAGCTTGTTAATTTCGCATTCCAACCGGTCAGACGAACTGCGATCCGCGTTGACGATGTTGTCACGCTGTTCGAACTTGCGAGTCAAACGCCATCCGATTTCGTCCTGCCATTCCCTCGGTTCGTTTTCATCGAAACGTTCAAATAACTTTTCTCGATTATAGCGTGCCATAGCGACCCATTCATGCATCCCTTCTTCATGAAGGATTCGACCTGTTTCTGCATCATGAGCCAAACGGACTGTCGTAATACGCGGTGAAAGCAAATCGCGCTTTTTCTTGAACGAATCTATTGACCCTACGATAATGGTTGCGAACGGAAGTAACTTGTCATCTTTGCTGCTATCTGCATCAGCAAAAAGAACATCATTGTTTTTGGCATACTTGCGATACAGATAAGCGTCCATTTCCGATTCTTTTTCAACAAGAATTACCATTTGGCGAAGGCCCTTTCCTGATGCTGCCAGCAACGTATCCGAAGCCACCGTATATTCGCGTGCCAAACCAGAATCTTCGGGATAGCAAATTTTCAGATTTTCTGCCAAGTCCGAATCGCTTACGTAAGGTGGTAACTGCTGAATATCACCCACAATTACCCAATGCTTACAAAGGCATGCCGGAACCAAAAATTCCTGAATAGTCGTCTTGGACGCCTCATCCAGAATTAGGTAATCAAAAGGTGGTTCCGTTTCGCCCTTGTTCATCAACAATTTCATCTCTTCTCTAGATGCTCCGAATGTGGTTCCTGCGACAATTGGAGTATTCGCCATAAGAATTTCATACAGTAAGCCATTATTTTTTACATCGCAATTGTCCAACAATTCCTGTTGTGCATGCGAGCGATTCTCGACAGGGATAGCATTCAGTCGATTCTGGAGCGCTTCAGCCTCCGTTTTTGCAAATTGTTTACCAACAATAAAATTCTTGGCTACTATGCTGACATTCGAATTGTCTTCGGAACCATATCGCTTTACGCAAGCAAGATCCAAATAATCCTTAAGTTTTTCCAAAATATTATCCACAGCAACATTTGTTGATGCTACAAGCAGGATGCGCTTCTTGCGTTGCACGAGCTGGATAATCAATTCCAACAAAGCCGTTGTTTTGCCAGAGCCAGGAGGTCCCACTTTGATTGTGATGTCCGGTGATGAAAGGGCGGTACAAACAAACAAGCGCTGTTGATCGTTTCCCGGGCGCTTCTTGTCCTTAAGAACTACATACTCCTTGTCCGTAAGTTTCTTCACCTTGAAATCCGGAAGATTCATTTCTTCTTTTTTCCATAAAGCCGAAAGAAACGGTGGGATGTTCTGAGGAACCATATGGAGATCTTCAAAAGCATTAACATCGAGACGGGTAACCTCGTTCAAATCTCCCCTATTGCCACATACGTGTTCCATTGCCGAAATTTCAGCTACAATCTGCAAAGTACTTGGCGGAATACAAAGAATATGGTCGCTATTTATATGCGTTTTCAGCCAGAAATATATGACACGTTTTTTCGTTTTTTTATCATTTTCTTCAAGCAGACGATTAACTGTCACCCTGTTTTTGTTTAAAAGCTGAACTCGCGGCACCTTATTTTCTGGAACCTGATACAATTCAAAATCCCCCCCTTTCTTAGCCATTCTAGCAAAAGAATTTTGGATATCTTCAAACTTTGCATTGGTGCGGTTCGATTCCGTCATTTTGTACTTAAGACCGAAATGGTCTTTTCCAAGAAATTCAGCCCCGAAAACGCATGTTTGGAAGCCGTTATGCAAAAGTTCGACCTCTTTATCAAGAGCATGCAAGAAATTTTTTGATTCGCACATAGTTTATTCTCTTTTTTATGGTGATGGTTAAAAAAGGGGAGGGGTCTCTCCCCCAATTCGCAACAAGCGCTACGCCGCACGGCAGTAGACTGGCATCTTCTTGCGAACGCCATCCTTCGTGGTGTAGGACACGTAGAAGAGCTTCTTCATTTCGTTCCGGAGAATTTCTGTCACGTTAATCAGCTGGACCTTCTGGGCGATGATTCGCTCTTTGAGTGAAAGTTCCTCATTGATGCTGAGGACGTGACCGCGATTTTTTAGGCGCACCTTCATCCTTTTGAGACTTGCAATGAGAGAGTTACGCTGGGCCTTGAGGCTACGAAGATACTTTTCCATTTTTTTTTCCTTTTTGTATCCGCGATTGCGGGATTTTTTAACATTCGGGGCTTTTCCCCTTTACGATTACAGATTTAGATTTTGGAATCGGGACAAAACGGGACAAAAAGAAGTGGGGAAAATGGCGTTTTTACGCGGAAATCGGCGTTTTTAAATGTTGTTGATTGAATAAAATGAAACTAATGGAGTAAATTTTTTATATTACTCCATTAGTTGAAAATACAGAAAATTTCTTATGAAAAAAAATATTCTTGTTTTAACATTCTTTGGGCTTATATGTGTTGCCTATGCCGATGTGTATAGATTGCTTGATACGCCCAACAGATGTGTTATTGATTATAATGAGGAGGGACGTATTTTAGATTTTTCGCAATGTGACTTGGCGAAAGATGCTTATTTGGGGGATAGATCTTTTAGCACAGGTGTTGTGTGTACTTATAATGAGGGAAATGATGATATTTATTTAGTACTTCAATGTAAATCTACTTATGCGAATTATATAGATATGACAGAGCGTACAAATTATTCTTGTGAATTGGAGTCTTTTGCATTAAAGGATACAACGTATTCTGCAGATGCTTTTGATGTATTGTTGGAATATAATTATATTCGAAGTTGTAGTATTTCGATTGAAGGAAATGATGGAGTACGAAAAATTTCGGCATATGAGTACGAACAAAAAAAAGATATGGGGAAATCCCATTGTGCATATTACACTCTTGAACAAGAGTACTATTTGATGCAGGCATGTGTTAATTCTTGTGGATCCCATCATGTTGATAAGTGCGCTGAAAAAATTAAAGAGTTTGAGTGTCGTGAAAGAATGAGCTATTCTAAAACAAAGAATAATTTCAATTATTCTTGCCCAATTAGAAATTCTTACGATTATTGATTTGCTTGAAATGACTATGACCGACAATGTTAACGAATGGCGAAAACTGCGCAACGAGCTTGACGATATGTTGAAAGCTCGCGAAATGAAATATGCTGATGCTGTTAGGAAATACTACAGCAAATACCCCAAAGACGCTAGCGAAAAAAAGTCGTCCCGCAAAAAAATCATCAGCAAGAATGTGTCAAAGGAAGATGAATTCTCGTTCGACAACTGCGTTGAAAAAAAATACTGGAAAAATCGCCCTAAAAGCGAAAATGAACTTGCTAATGACAAGCCCGCAGACAACCGAATCGTTCCGGCAATAATCTTCTTTGAAAAACTGAAAAAATTTATCCTCTCACAAGAATGCCAGAAACCAGAACAATGGCTAGTTGAAAACATGGGTCAAGAAATTTTAGACAAGCTCAGAAAAGAAGTCATTGCGGTTGTTAAAAAACAAATAGAAGATGAACAGTATCAGATAAAAAAAGATGAAAATGGAATGGACGAATTTGATTTTTAAAAGTCAAGGACTAATTATGAAGAAATTATTCTATGTAACAATTGTTTTGTCAATGATTACATTTATTTCTTGTTCCAAAGAATCCAAGGAAAACGCAGCTTGTGTAGCTCAATGCCTTTTGTCAGAAGAACGTGGCCAGGATTTTGCCAATAACAACAACGAAGAACTATCTGTCCAAAATGAAAAATTGAACAGAATTCTTAAAGACATGGAGGAGCAAAAAATACTTTTGGACTCCTTAAGGGCAGAAATAGTCGCGACAAATAAACTGCAAGATTCAGCAACGTCTGATAGCGATAGCGTAACACAGGATGCACTTGCAGAAAATCCCTCTACCTATAGCGAGACTCAAGCGGCTGAACCGACATCAGAATCAGGACCCATCTTAGTGGCAGAAGAAAATTACGAAGATAAAATTCCTGAAATTAGAGAAAAGAAAAGTGATTTCAAAGAACAAGCTATATCAGGAACAATCGGCGCTGTTTTCGGAGCTGCAGGTGGGTTTATGGCGGCTCAAAAAATGAGCTGTAAAAGGCTTGATATTCTTATTGAATATAAATTAATGCAGGTATGCGTTAGCAGCTGTGGCTATAATACCGAAGAAAAATGTGGCGCAGCCATTATGAATATGCTCTGTAAAGAAAAACTAGAGGAAGACGAAGTCAAACAGCGCGCAAGCTCCTGCGATATTAAACGCTAGCATACAACCTTCCATTCATTCTACAAAAAACACCTAAAACAGGTTGCCTATTTTAGGTGTTTTTAAAGCTAGCAATCGTTTCTTCCACCTGTTCAGCCATTTTAGTGATGTCGGCTTCATGCATCAGGTGGAAATCGGAAAGGATGCGTTCCAGCGGATAATGAGCGAGTATCATTGAAAAGGGCTTGTTCAATTTCCATTGGCAAAAGGCGATGACCATTCCGCTCCAATATTCAGCTTCGGGGTAAAATGGTTCGGCTGTCGCGTCCTTGATAATTTCATCTGTTAATTTATCAGGGAATGCGATTAAGGCAAGTTCGTAGCCAGATTTTCCGCAAAGATAATCGGGATTGCCCATTTCAATTTGTGTCGGAACATCTGATGCGAGGAATGCGTCTTGAACTTCTTTTGCAGATAGCCTCAAACTTCTTAAAGCTATTTGGAAAAAGAATCCCAAGTTGTTTTGGACAGAAGCCAGGTATATCTCGTCATAGGGATAGTCCATTTAACAACTCCGGGTTACGTACAAGGTCGATCAAATAAATGGATTCACTGGGTTTCTGGTGTCGTAAATTTTCGAGGTATGCTTTTCTTGCGGCGGTGTCGCGTTCCCTGTACTTTGTGTAGTACTTATCCTTTTGGGCGGCCACAGCACCGATATAATTTAACGATGCGAAAGCTTTTTCGGATTTCAAGATGACTTGCATTCCGAGGCTTCCCAATTTCATGGATGTTGCCAGGCTTTGTATGGGAATGATATTTTCAAGAAAATCACTTGCGAAAGAAAAGTAGGAGTCATTTGCACGATAACCACAGATGACATCATACGACAAATAGTCAAGATGGAAGTGTTCTGTCAAGAATTGAAGATTCTGCTGACCAATTGGAGATTTGGGTGCAAAGCATCGATTTTGCATAAGAATTGTGAGCCAATGTAGCAAGCTGAATGGCTCCTTGGACAGATCTAGAATGTTTAGGTTTTGAACGTCGAGGTCATATTGGTTCGCGAATCCGTCCGTATTCTTCTGACATGCCCACTCTTTTGCAAGTTCAACGGATTCCGTGCAATAGAATCCAAGCCCGTAGTCGTTGCGCGGGTTGCCTGCGCCATATAAGGGCTTAGTAATTTTTTTGTCGGATCCGTGATAAAGAATCATAGTCAGAAAATACTTTTTTTTAAAGCGTGCGTCAAGTATTGCTCGTTTACTTCACACACCTAACCGATCTAGCTTCGTCCTTGCCGAAGGCGCTAATCTTGGCGGCCTTGGTGCTGAAATCGAGCAGTAGGTAGTGGGCGAGGCCGTCGGGAGTTTCCGATGCGGTCCAGAGGTGGGCATAGCCGCCGATGCCGTCGAACTTGCCGCCCGTGGCGTTGTTTCCGGCGAGGCGGTAACCGGCGGGGAGTGCGTTAAAGCCGAAATCGTCCGAGCCGTTGCCTTTCTTGAACCAGCCGCTTGTTGACTTGAGTGCATTGCCTGCGACTTCTGTGCCGCCCGCTGCTGAAATAAGTTGTTCGAAGTCGGCGCTGTCTGGCAGGTGCCAGCCTTCGGGGCAAACGGTGCGGGCCATGTCCCAAGTGTAGAGCCGACCATACTTGGAGCAGTTGCGCTTGTCGCCTTCGGGGCAGGCGCTTCCTTCGATTTCGTAATTCAGGTTCTCGGCCATCCAGGTCTGCGAACCGATTTGCACAATGTAGTAGCTTTGGCCGTCGCGCGGGTCGGTGAATGACTCGGAGCAGGCGAAAAGCAGGGCGGTCAGAAGAATCGAAATGTATAGAAGGGACTGTCGCATCAGAATTTTCAGAGGTTAAGTGATTCTACCCAATCGATGTCGGGAGTGGCGTGGAGTGTCTGCAATCCGCAAGATGAGGCGGCTGCGATGTTTTCGGCATTGTCGTCAATGAATATTGTTTCGGCCGGGTGCGCGTTGAGTGTGCGGATCGCTGTCCTGAAAATTTCTGGGTCGGGCTTTTGCAAATGAAGTTCCTGGCTCAAGAAAATATGGCCGAAGAAATCAGCCTGATTGTTGCCGTTTGCGTTGAACCATTTTTGGCAACAGTATTTCCAGTGCAGTTCGTTTGTGTTGCTCAGGAGCGAAACGGTGACGCCTTTCCTTTGGCGAAGTCGGCGGAGTGCGTCCAGCTTGCGTTCGGCGATATTGAGGCAGATGGAATTCCATGCCTGTTCAATATCGAGAGGCTCCGTTGTTGAAGAGCATTTGTCTGCAATCTGCTGGCAAAAATCCTGTGTGCTCAATAGGCCGAGCTGGTAATCTTCCATCCACTTGTAAACGGAACCTCCCTTTTCGAGTTCTGTGGCAGGAAGCCCTAGGGCCATGAATTGCTCGTATGCATTCTGCATACGGATATTGAGAATGACCCCGCCCAAGTCAAAGATGTAATTTTTGAGCATGTGCGAAAAATAGAAAAACGTATCAGTTACTTCACGCACCTGACGGATAGTGCCGCGCGTTTAGTAAACTCACCCCAGTCACTTGTTTGGAAGTTACCGTTCTGTAATCCGTGCAAAAAGAAATAGAGGGCGTGCTCGGAGTCGTTCCGATAGTCTATTCGTTCCGTAGAGGTCCAGAAGAAGGCTTCTTCGCCGACGCCGCAATAGATGTTTGTTTCATATCCGTAGGAGTGGTTGCAGTCAGATTTTCTCATTTCTTTTTCGGCCCTTGCACCGGCAGCGAGCCCCGCAAAGCCGAACCTGTCGATATACTTAATTTCGTATTCTTCGTCTGGGATCCAGCTGTATTTTGCCCTCAGGCTTGCGCTTGCACCTTCGTTACCGTTGTGCGAATCGGCATAGTCGATCATCTCGTTCCATTCTTCTTCACTGGGAATGTGCCAACCGTCGGGGCATATTCCTTGGTGCGCGCCCTTGATTGTTTCGGTATAGGTGACATTTAGTTTGTTGTAGATTGTGTCAAGCTGCATGGCGACTGTCCACGGGTAAAGTCTGCCGTAAATGGCGCAGGAATCGGGTTCGTCGTTGTAGCAGTAGCTAGAGTCTGCGGCATAGTTCAGGTTTTTTGCGAGCCACCAGCGGTCACCGATTTTTACAGTTTTGTACTTTTGGCCGTCGCGGGAATCTATAAGGGAGCCGTATTCGATATTTGCGGGATTGAATACTTCTTCGGATTTTTCTGCGGTAGCGGGATTTGCCCGATAATATTCGTTGTTGTCGCAACCGCATAAGGCCACAAGAGCGAATGTAACGATGAATACA
>Ga0310694_10002241_pt1 | contig 20245 bp, 12 predicted proteins | sample 174DNAGHGhighgp2_FD_203884 | JGI IMG/M metagenome (GOLD analysis project Ga0310694, IMG submission 203884) | Sheep rumen microbial communities from Palmerston North, Manawatu-Wanganui, New Zealand - 1742 DNA GHGhigh gp2 (v2) (version 2) | ecosystem: Host-associated > Mammals > Digestive system... | reverse complement strand
GCTTCAGGGTTTTGTTTACTGGCATCGCACCACCGAAGATGAAGCGGTCGTAGTGCGAATAGGTGAGGTTGATCTTGTCGGCCTCCATCACCTTCTCCATCACGAAGCGCTCACGAAGGGTCTTCGTGTCATAGTGCTTCACATCCTCTGGATGACAAGCCGTCTGGAACTGTACGCTCTGCTGAGCATTGATGCCCAATGTCCCAAGGAACAGGGCTAAAGAAAAAAGTGTTCTCTTCATATCTTTTATGCTTGATTTTGTTTGTTTGCTTTCTCCTCGGCCACGATACGATGACGGTTCCACAACAGCATGCCAAAAGTGATAAGTGTGAGAATGCCGGCCCCAAAATATTTCCACACAGATGTGAACTTGTAAATCACCCATGAGAAGAGCGAAGAGGCGAAATCAAGGGCACCGGCTTCATACTGCACCATTTTGCCCGTGACCTTATCCTTGTATTCTTCAATCTTTGCAGCCTTGTCGCCAGTATTGGCAAAAACATCATTGGCTGCTGACTGGAAATCCTTACCCATATCGGTGACAAATAATAATCCAATAACTATAGCGATGAGGCCGATAATGAAAGTCTTCACCACATTGCCCTTCGTATAAGGAAGGATCATGGGGAAAACGTAGAAGATACCTGCTAGCGATGCAACAGGCAAAAACTGGTTGCCTGGCAGGATAACGGCCATAACCAGGATAACAGGGATTAGCAATACGGAACACACCAACGTAGTCGGATGGCCAATAACCAGTGCAGGCGACATACCTATGTGAATAGTCTTGCCCTTGAACTTGCGACTGACCAACTCACGGGTTTTGTCGGAAATAGGCATCAGTCCATCGATGAACAGCTTGGTGATACGGGGTATGAGCTCCATCACAGCCCCCATGGTGACACCGAGGAAGAGAATGTCCTTGATAATGTATTTCACCCATAGATCGGTCATAGAGAGTACTGCCAAGGGATTGGACTCCTGAAGTTTGGACTCCTTAGCGACACGGAACGCCTCCATGTCGGCAAAATCGTTAATATGAGCCAAGGCACCGATGAGTGCGCCCACGATGACACCCAATACGATGGGCTCGCCCAACACACCGAACTTCTTCTTCAGTCCATCGGCATCAATATTCAACTTCGAGAAACCTGGAATTTTGTCGAGCAGCCAGTTAATGGCGACGGCAAACGGCGTAAAGCCTTGTACGAATGGTTGGGGAATGGAGATACCTTTCAAATCGCTGTAGTAGCCCTGAAACTTCTCTGCCGTACGATCAGCCATTACCAACGTGATGATATAACAGATGATAGCGGCGAAATAGCCCCATGCCAAACTGTGGCCCATGACAAAGTAAACAACAGCCCCTATAAAAGCGAAGTGCCAGTAGTTCCACAAGTCGATATTAACGGTACGTGTACACTTAGTTACGAGTAGTAGAAAGTTTATCAGCAGACATACGGGTATGATAAGTGCTCCCACCAAAGTATTATAGGCCACAGCTGCGGCAGCAGGCCAGCCCATATCAAAGACATGCAAATCTATGTCAAAGACATTGGAGAACTTGTTTATAGGTTCAGGGAAAAAGTCGGTCAACAGTCCTGTAATAACACCTAGTCCTACAAAGCCCACACCTACGTAGAGGCCGCTCTTCATAGATTTTCCGAACTTCAGCCCAATGCAGAGACCGATGATTGTAAAGAGTATCGGCATCATCACCGGTGCTCCCATCTGGTTAATGTAACTAAAGAATTGTTCCATTATTCAATTGTTGTATTGATTGTTTTAAACGTAGTCGGGTGCAAAATTACACATTTTTCTGTCAAAAACACGTAAAATACCAAAAAAAGATTAGTTTTGGTACTTTTTCCTTATCCTCTCAGCTTCTTCTTGACGATGATCGTCAGAGTCAATAGCGTCAAGGCCAATAAGATATTCTTTTCTTACAAGAAAACAATGAATAAGTGAAACAACCCATCCTACACCTACAATCGCCAGAACCACATTCTTAGAGTCGTAAGACAAATAGATAGGCGCATCGTCAGGCACAGTGAGGACACCAACAGCAAAAATAGCTGCATAAATGAGTGCAAAACAAGCCCACACCTTATTCTTCAACTTATTACTAATAATAGCAAAACTAATAAACCCGAAGCCGAAAAAACTCCATAGAATCCAAAGAGAGTGCATTGTTTCCCACTCTTTTGTTCTTCCTTTTACAATAGCCATAATAATCTTATATTTAAAGTTAGTCTTGATAATACACGCGTTTCACTCGGTTTGAGACACCCGTCAGCACCTCGTAGGGAATGGTTTCAAGGACGTCGCTCAGCACGGTGACAGGCAGGTTCTTGCCGAAGATCTCCACACTGTCGCCCTCCTGACAGGGGATGTCAGTAACGTCAATCAGAGCAACGTCCATACAGATATTACCCACATACTCTGCCTTCTGACCGTTTACCAGACAGTAGCAATGACGGTTGCCCAAACGACGGTTCAGTCCGTCGGCATAACCAATAGGAATAGCAGCAATCATACTGTCACGTGTCAGAATGCCCTTACGACTGTAGCCCACGGTCTCTTCCTTCGGCACACGGCGCAGTTGGAGGATGGTGGTCTTCAGCGTGCTGACAGTACTCAGATGGGGCTTATTAGTCCCATTGGCCCCATTAGTCCCATAAGACTCATAGGGATTCACGCCATAGAGTCCAATGCCCAGACGGCACATATCCAGTTGATGCTCAGGGAAGTGTTCGATACCCGCCGAGTTGTCTATATGACGAAGAATCTTGTGCGAGAAGGCACCTTGCAGTTTCTTGCTGGCCGTATCGAAACGTTCAAACTGCAGACGCGAGAAATTGTCGAAGTCATCGCTGTCGCTGCCCACGAAATGTGTGAAGACGGAACGTGGAATGATGGCCGACTGGTGTTTCAACAGGTCTATGAGTTCATCCATATCGTTGTGTGGGTCGAAGCCCAGACGATGCATGCCCGTATCAAGCTTGATATGGACAGGCCATCCCGTGATACCCTCATGACGGGCTGCTTTTATCAAAGCATTCATCAGTCGGAAGGAATAGACCTCAGGTTCCAGGTCATAGTCGAAGAGTGTCTTGAACGATGACATCTCGGGGTTCATCACAATGATATTCTGCGTGATGCCTGCCTTGCGCAGAGTCACACCCTCATCAGCCACAGCCACAGCCAGATAGTCCACACGATGGTCTTGCAACGTCTTGGCAATCTCAACGGCTCCTGCACCGTAGGCATCAGCCTTGATCATGCACACCATCTTGGTATCTGGCTTCAAGAACGAACGGAAATAATTCAGGTTGTCCACCACAGCATTGAGATCAACCTCGAGGATGGTCTCATGGACCTTCTGTTCCAGCATTTCGCTGATGCGCTCGAAACCAAACGAACGAGCACCTTTCAGCAACACAATCTCGTTGTGAAGTGAACGGAACAGACTGCTCTGCAGGAACTGTTCCACATTGTCGAAGAACCACTTCTGACCAATCTCTATCTTCGCAGCCTGACTGGTAATCTCAGGACCAATACCGATGAATCGGTCGATACCACGTTTGACCACCAGTTCGGAAACCTCACGATACAACTCTGCCGACGACTCACCAGTCTGATAGATATCACTCAGAATCAGCGTCTTACGCTTTCCCGTCTGCTCCGGACGCCGGTTCATGAAGTCGAGTGCTATATCCAACGAGTTGACATCACTATTATAGGAGTCGTTGATCAATGTCAGTCCGCGTTGTCCTTCCTTCACCTCCAGTCGCATAGCGATAGGCTCTAAGCGGCCCATACGGTCAGCAATTTCCTCTGGCGTCAGTCCCAAAGTAAGGGCCACAGTAGCACAGGTGATAGAGTTCTCGATACTTGCCTCATCAATAAACGGGATGTCGTAGCTACCCTCTACACCTTTATATACATAGGAGACTTGAGATTTCTCGACACGTCTCACATACATGGGAGACTTGCTGTTATAGCGTGACCAGCCTATTCGCTCGCCCTGATACTGCGAACGACGCACACAACGGCTCACGGTGTCATCGTCAGAAGGATAGATGATAACCTGAGTATCGCGGAAGAGTTGCAGCTTCTCCATACATTTCTCTTCCATATTACGGAAATTCTCCTGATGGGCACTACCCAACGATGTCAGCACACCGATTGTGGGCTGGATGATGTCGTGCAACGCCAACATCTCGTCGGGCTCGCTGATACCGGCTTCAAACAGAGCTACCTTGGTCTGTTCGTTCAACAGCCACACGCTGAGGGGTACACCAATCTGCGAGTTATAGCTCTTTGGCGAGCGCGTCACCTTCATGGAGGGCATCAGCAACTGGTAAAGCCACTCTTTCACCCACGTCTTTCCGTTAGAACCCGTGATGCCTACCACAGGAATATCAAACTCATCACGATGGCGCTCGGCCAAGCGCTGTAAAGCCGCCAATGGCGATGGTACTTTCAGGAAATTGGCATCAGCATACTGGACCTGATAATCCTCCGGCACCTGTTCTACGACAAACGACCGAACCCCACGGCGGTAGAGTTCGGAAATATATTTATGGCCGTCATTGCGTTTTGTGCGCAAGGCGAAAAACAATGTCTGCTCAGGGAAACACAGAGAGCGACTGTCAGTAAGCAACCAACCTATGGTTGTCTCATGATCACCATAACGGCGCGCCCCGATAAGGGTAGCCACCTTCTCAATTGTGTATGTCATCATATGTAGTTTTTAGCATTCAAGTTGCAAAGGTACAAAATAATTTTTAATTCATAATTCATAATTCATAATTATTTTGCACTTTGATACTCGAAGGTACTTTCGCTCGGAAAAATCCAAATAAAATTTGGTTTTTCGCTCGCTTATTCGTACCTTTGCACGCAAATTTCAAAACATTAGATAATCAGGTAATATGATTCTTTTCTTCAAGACCCCACAAAAGAGCGTGATTGCCACGCAGGTGGATCATCAGCTTAACCATGATGAAGTACAAGAACTTTGTTGGCTCTACGGCAATGCCGAACTCGTTGACGCCCAGACGATGGATGGATTCTTCGTTGGTCCGCGTCGCGAAATGGTGACCCCGTGGTCGACGAATGCTGTTGAGATCACACAGAATATGGGCCTCAAGGGCATCAGCCGTATTGAGGAGTACTTCGCGGTGGCGAGCAAGGATGCAGAGCACGACGAGATGTTGCAGCGCATGTATAATGGCCTGAATCAGGACATTTTTACGATTAACATCAAGCCTGAGCCCATCAAGTATGTGGACAATCTGGAAGAATATAACGAGCAGGAAGGTCTGGCTCTTAGCCCTGAGGAGATTGAATATCTGCATGGACTGGAGAAACAGAACGGTCGTCCTCTGACCGATTCTGAGATCTTCGGTTTCGCCCAGATTAACTCTGAACACTGCCGCCATAAGATCTTCGGTGGTACATTCATCATCGATGGTCAAGAGATGGAGAGTTCGCTCTTCGCGATGATTAAGAAGACAACGCAGGAGAACCCCAACAAGATTCTTTCGGCTTATAAGGATAATGTTGCTTTTGCACAGGGTCCTGTGGTTGAGCAGTTCGCTCCAAAGGATCAGAGCACCAGCGACTACTTCCAGGTAAAAGATATCGAGAGTGTCATCTCGCTGAAGGCTGAGACACACAACTTCCCTACAACAGTAGAGCCATTCAATGGTGCCGCTACAGGTACTGGTGGTGAAATCCGCGACCGTATGGGTGGTGGTGTTGGTTCATGGCCTATCGCTGGTACAGCTGTTTATATGACTGCTTATCCACGTCTGACTGACGATGACAAACTGACTCGTGATTGGGAGAGCATTCTGCCTGTTCGCCAGTGGCTGTATCAGACACCTGAGCAGATTCTGATTAAGGCTTCGAATGGTGCTTCTGACTTCGGAAACAAGTTCGGTCAGCCACTGATCTGTGGTTCTGTACTCACTTTCGAGCACCAGGAACCTAACGATACTAAGTATGCTTACGATAAGGTAATTATGCTGGCTGGTGGTGTTGGTTACGGTACCAAGCGCGACTGTCTGAAGAAGGAACCTCAGCCAGGCAACAAGGTTGTTGTCGTTGGTGGTGATAACTATCGCATCGGACTGGGTGGTGGTTCTGTATCATCAGTTGATACTGGCCGCTACAGCAATGGTATTGAACTGAATGCTGTTCAGCGTGCTAACCCTGAGATGCAGAAGCGTGCTTACAACTTGGTTCGTGCCCTCTGTGAGGAGGATGTGAACCCCGTTGTTTCTATCCACGACCACGGATCGGCAGGTCACCTGAACTGTCTGTCTGAGCTCGTAGAGGAGTGCGGTGGTGAGATTGATATGACCAAGTTGCCTATTGGCGATAAGACCCTGAGCTCAAAGGAAATCATTGCTAACGAGAGTCAGGAGCGTATGGGACTGCTCATCGATGAGAAGCATATCGAGCATGTTAGAAAAATTGCTGAGCGCGAGCGTGCTCCGCTGTATGTGGTTGGTGAGACCACTGGCGATGCTCACTTCTCGTTTAAGCAGGGCGATGGCGTTAAGCCATTCGATCTGGATGTTGCTCAGATGTTCGGTCACTCACCAAAAACCATCATGAAGGATAATACTGTAGAGCGCCACTATGAGGATGTAGATTATGCCGGGAAATCCGGAAATCCCGGAATCTCCGGAAAACAACTCAACGAGTACCTTGAGCGTGTGCTCCAGCTGGAGGCTGTGGCATGTAAGGACTGGCTGACCAACAAGGTTGACCGCTCTGTGACAGGTAAGATTGCCCGCCAGCAGTGTCAGGGTGAGATTCAGTTGCCTCTGAGCGACTGTGGTGTTGTAGCCCTCGACTATCGTGGCCAGAAGGGTATCGCTACAGCCCTCGGACATGCTCCTCAAGCTGGTCTGGCTAATCCTGCTGCCGGTTCTGTACTCTCTGTAGCTGAGGCACTGACCAATATCGTCTGGGCTCCACTCGCTGAGGGTATGGATTCACTCTCACTCTCTGCCAACTGGATGTGGCCTTGCCGCTCTCAGGAGGGTGAGGATGCACGCTTGTATGCTGGTGTGAAGGCACTGAGCGATTTCTGCTGCGACCTGCACATCAACGTGCCTACAGGTAAGGACTCGCTGTCTTTGAGTCAGCAGTATCCGAATGGCGAGAAGATCATCTCTCCAGGAACTGTGATTGTATCTGCTGGTGGTGAGGTTTCTGACATTAAGAAAGTCGTATCACCTGTATTGGCTAACGATAAGAATGCATCACTTTATCATATCGACTTCTCATTCGACGAACAGCGCCTTGGCGGTTCTGCCTTCGCCCAGAGTCTGGGTAAGGTAGGCGACGATGTGCCTACCGTGAAGAACGCTGAGTACTTCGCTGATGCCTTCATGGCTATTCAGGAGATGATTAACCGTGGTTGGATTATGGCTGGTCACGATATCTCTGCCGGTGGTTTGATTACCACTCTGCTCGAGATGTGCTTCGCTAACACGAAGGGTGGTATGCACATCAACCTACACGACATTTGTGCCGATGGCGATGTAGTTAAGACTCTCTTCGCTGAGAACCCAGGTGTTGTAATCGAGGTAAGCGACGAGCACAAGGCTGAGTTCAAGGAGTTTATGGAGGATGCAGGCGTTGGCTATGCTAAGATTGGTTATCCTGTTGAGGATGCCCGCACCATCGTAGTGAAGGCTGGTGATGCAGAGCATACATTCGACATCGATGCACTCCGTGACACATGGTATAAGACATCATACCTGCTCGATCGCAAGCAGAGCTTCAATGGCAAGGCTGCTGAGCGCTTCGAGAACTACAAGAAGCAGCCTATCGAGATGAAGTTCAACAAGGACTTCACTGGTAAGCTGGCTCAGTATGGTATCTCAGCCGATCGCCGTCAGCCTTCTGGCATTAAGGCTGCCATCATTCGTGAGAAAGGTACCAACGGTGAGCGTGAGATGGCTTACTGCCTGTACCTGGCTGGTTTCGACGTAAAGGATGTGATGATGACCGACCTTATTAGCGGTCGCGAGACACTCGAGGATATCAACATGATTGTATTCTGTGGTGGATTCTCTAACTCCGACGTACTTGGTTCAGCAAAGGGTTGGGCTGGTGCCTTCCTCTTCAATCCTAAGGCTAAGGAGGCCCTCGATAAGTTCTATGCCCGCGAGGATACCCTTTCATTAGGTATCTGTAACGGTTGTCAGCTGATGGTTGAACTGGGTCTGACAGGTGCAAAGGGTGCTAAGATGCTGCACAACGACTCTCATAAGTTCGAGAGTGAGTTCATCTCGCTGAGCATTCCTCAGAACAACAGCGTGATGTTCGGTTCATTGAGTGGCAACAAACTTGGTTTGTGGGTTGCCCACGGAGAGGGTAAGTTCTCACTGCCTGAGGCTGAGAGCGCTTACAACGTAATTGCTAAGTACAACTATGCTGGCTATCCTGCTAATCCTAACGGATCCGACTATAATGTAGCTGGTATCTGCTCTGCCGATGGTCGTCATCTCTGCATGATGCCTCACTTGGAGCGTGCCGTATTCCCATGGCAGAACGCCTGGTATCCTGCCGATCGCCGCAACGACGAGGTGACACCTTGGATTGAGGCCTTCGTCAATGCACGTAAATGGGTGGAGACATCCTCCCCCAACCCCTCCAAAGGGAGGGGAGAATAGACTCCTGCTATGAATCAACAATTACAGAAAGAATCGAAAGCCCCCCTCCTTTTGGAGGGGTTGGGGGAGGCTTTCATCACCTTCTTTAAGATTGGCATGTTCACCCTCGGCGGTGGCTATGCCATGATACCCATTATCGAGACCGAGGTGGTGGACAGGCACCGCTGGATCTCGAAGGAAGAGTTCTTGGATCTCATCGCCATCGCCCAGAGCTGTCCTGGTGTCTTTGCCATCAACATCAGCACCTTCATCGGTTACAAGTTAATGAAGCGTCGTGGGGCCATCACCTGTGCCCTGGGCACTGCCCTACCCTCGTTCCTCATTATCCTGCTGATAGCAATGTTCTTCCACCAGTTTCAGGACAATCCTGTCGTTGCTGCCATCTTCCGGGGCATCCGTCCTGCTGTGGTAGCGCTCATTGCCGTACCCACGTTCAACCTCGCCAAGAGTGCCAAGATCTCGTGGGTCAACTGCTGGATACCCATCGGTGGTGCCCTGCTCATCTGGCTCATGGGAATATCGCCCATCTTCATCATCCTGGCGGCAGCCATCGGTGGATGGATCTACGGCAAATACATCAAACCAACAGAATAAGCCCATAAGAGATATGTTGTTCTTGGAGTTATTTTACACGTTCTTCGTCATCGGACTCTTCGGATTCGGTGGGGGCTATGGTATGCTGTCGCTGATACAGGGCGAGGTCGTTCACCACTGGGGTTGGATGACCACCTCACAGTTCACCGACATCGTAGCCGTCAGTCAGATAACACCCGGTCCCATCGGCATCAACTCAGCCACTTACTGCGGTTATACCGCCTGTCAGAATGCCGGTATGAACGAGGGAATGTCCATCTTGGGCTCGTGTGTGGCAACCTTCGCCTTGGTGCTGCCCTCACTCATTCTGATGATTCTCATCGCGCGCATGTTCCTTAAATATATGAAGACACCAACCGTCCAGAACATCTTTGCTGCCCTGCGTCCTGCCGTTGTAGGCCTGTTGGCAGCCGCCACCCTCCTGCTCTGTACGAAGGAGAACTTCTCCACGCCCAAAGAGAGCCCCTGGCAGTTCTGGATCAGCGTCTTCCTCTTCCTTGCCACCTTCGTCGGCACCAAGTTCCTGAAGATTAATCCTATCAAGATGATCCTCATGGCAGGCTTTGCCGGACTGCTGCTGCTTTACTGACAGGAAGATTCAAAAGGAGGTTAAAATTACATAATACTGCTTTACTTTCTTCGTGGTTTCGCATCATATCACTATATTTGCAGGCGAATTGCGAAAAAAGTTCGTATAACCATACTAAAGAAAGGAACAAAAATGAAAAAGAACATGTTATTCGTGGCAATGGCTGGTCTCATCTTGATGAGCAGCTGCGCCAGTAAGAAAGACTTGACAAATTGTCGTGACGAGAATAGTCTGCTGACCAACCAACTGATGAAGTCCAAGGAGGATCTGGCAGGCAAGAACGCACGCATCACCGCTCTCGAAGAGCAGCAGAAAGGTATGCAGCAGGCACTGAAGGCTGCTGAGGAGAAGTACGCCAAACTGCAGGAGAGCCTCAACCAGAGTTTGAAGAATGCCAATCAGAACAACGTCAGCATCGAGAAACTGGTGGACCAGATCAACGAGTCGAACCAGTACATCCGTCACTTGGTGGAGGTGAAGTCGAAGAGCGACTCGCTGAACATGGTGCTGACCAACAACCTGACGCGCTCGCTGTCGAAGGAAGAGCTGAAGGAGGTCGATGTGCAGGTACTGAAGGGTGTGGTTTACATCTCGCTGGCCGACAACATGCTGTTCCGCAGCGGTGGCTACGAGATCAACGACCGTGCTGCCGAGACGCTGTCGAAGATTGCGAAGATCATCAAGGACTACAAGGACTACGACGTGCTGATCGAGGGTAACACCGACAATGTGCCCATCTCGCGCCAGAATATCCGCAACAACTGGGACCTCTCGTGTCTGCGTGCCTCCAGCGTTGTTCAGGAGTTGCAGAACAAGTACGGTGTTGACCCCAAGCGTCTGACCGCTGGTGGTCGTGGTGAGTACAACCCCCTGCAGCCCAACGATACCGAGGTGGGCAAGCAGCGCAACCGTCGCACGCAGATTATCATCACGCCGAAGCTCGACGAGTTCATGGAGCTGATTGGCGAAGCCCCCGAGACGGACAAATAAACATTAAACATTAAATATTAAACATTAAAAAAGGATTCCGCGACTTGCGAAATCCTTTTTTTGTTTCTTTTTATTTTTTCGTGGCCAACGGAGCGGGACCGTTCAGCGTCGGCACGACGGGAATGATACGTCCTTGTTTGCCGAACGTCAGGCGGTCGATGCACACCTCGCGATGGATGCCAGGATCCTGATGCAGGAAGTGCTTGTTGATGCGGTGATAGACGATGTACCATTCGTCCTTGCCAGGAATCTGCAGCACGCTGTTGTGGGCCGTGCCGTAGATACCATCCTCGGGTTTCTGCTTGATAACCAGGTAGTTGTTCTCATCGATGCTGATGGGACCGAGGGGCGACTTCGCCGTGCCGTAGCACACGTGGTAGTTGGGTGAACCCGTGTCATCGACACTCCACATGAAGTAGTACGTGCCCTTGCGGTAGAACACGTAGGCACCCTCGCGGAAAGCCCACGTCTGCAGGTTGCCGCCCTGGGGCGTCATGTGGGTGATGGTCTCCTTCTTCACCGAGAGCATATCGTCGTTGAGCTCAGCACCGGCCATGAAGCCGTTGCCCCAGTAGAGGTAGTACTTGCCGCTCTTCGGGTCTTTGAACACATCGACGTCGATGGCCTGTCCGCCACGTGCCTCCTTGGGACGGTCGTTGTCGGTGATGATGGGCGCACCGCTATCCACGAAAGGTCCTGTGGGACTGTCGCTGACGGCCACACCAATCTCCTTGCGGTTCGACTGGGGATTGTGGGCTGAGAAATAGAAGTAGTACTTACCCTTCTTCTCGATGATGCAGGGAGCCCACGCATTGCCCGTGGCCCACTTCACCTGATCGCCCTTCACGTCGAGCATCTTGCCTTCGTCGGTCCAGTCGATGAGGTTGGTCGAAGAAAAAACGCTGAAGTCGTGACCGCCCCAGCCAGGCGTACCGTCGGTGGTGCTGTAGATGTAGTACTTCTTGGTCTTCGTGGAGTAGAGCGCCTCGGGGTCGGCATGGAAGCCCGTGAGGATGGGCTGCTTGTGGTTACCGAAGGCCTTCAGCAGACGCTCCTTCTCGGCACGGGTGATGGGGATGATGGTGCCGTGACGTGGTGTGAACTTACCCTTCGTCTGCGTGTTCTGCACAAACTGGAAGGTCTTCAGGTCCTCCGACTTACAGAACTGGTAGTGGCCGCTGCCATAGCAGTCGTACATGATGATCCAGCTTTTGCCGTCGATGGCCTTGCACACGCCGACGCCCTCTACGGCTTCCTTCGTCTGCTCCACGTTGCCGTCGAGCATCTGCCACTTGTCGGTCAGGTTCTTGGCCACAGCCTGGTAGATGCCCCTACCCGATTCCTGCTTGTAGAAGAGGTGATACAGCTGGTCGGCCTCGTTATAGACGATGTCACCGTCGATGGTAGCATTGCCAGCATCGAAGAGCCACTGGGGTTCGCCCTCCAGGTCGGTGAAGTCGTCGTTGGCATACTGGTAGTAGATCTTGTCGTACGAACGGTGGTCGCTGGTGCGCAGCGAGTAGAACACCATGTACTTCTTGGCCTTGTGGTCGTAGATGGTCTCGGGCGCCCATACGCGGATCACGTTCTTCCACTTCTTCGTGTAGCGTGTGGGGAAGTTGATGGTGGAGTGCGTCCAGTTGATGAGGTCGGTCGACTTCAGCAGCACCATACCGCGGTTGCTCGACCAGCCCAGGCTCGACTTCATGTCGGTGACCACCATGTAGAAGGTCTTACCGTCCTCGCCACGCAGGATATGAGGGTCGCGCACGCACTGGGTCAGGGCGATGGTGTCGCTCTCAATGACGGGCATACCGTCGTTCAGCGGCGAGTAGTTGTAGCCGTCGTCGCTCAGGGCGTAGCATATCTGCTCGTCCTTGGGATCGTTGCTGTTGAAATAGGTGAAGAGGTAGGCCACCATCTCGTTGGGGTCCTCCGTCTGCTGGGCCTTGACGGGGATGGCACACAGGACGACCAGCAGCATGGTCAGTAGGTTTTTCGTTATTTTCTTCATGAGTTTTCGTTAGTTTTAATCTGCTACAAAGGTACAAAAAATATTTTGCGGTTCAAAACATTTTCCCAATTTTTTTTTGGAAAATCACGAAAAAATTGTATTTTTGCAGCAATTAAATTTTGAGTATGAGAAAACATCTTTTTCTTCTTGCAGCGCTGACGATGACGGCGCTCTCTGCATCGGCCCAGAACCCGCAGAAGGGCGACTACGGCTATCTTTACTGTCACATGAGCGACCGCGGTCAGTGGACGGCCTACGCCGTCAGCCGCGACGGTTATCACTACGAGGACATCCTGGGCGGCGACCCCATCATGGACCCCAAGGAGCATGCCCGCATCGAGGGCGGACAGAGGGATGCCTACATCTGCCGCTCGTGGAACGGCAAGGGCTTCGTGATGGTGACCACCGACATGAACAACGCCATGACCAAGGCGCTGGGCAAGCAGAGCGACTGGGACAACTACGGCATCGACCTCCTGAAGAGTGACGACCTCATCCACTGGACGAGCGTGTCGTTCGACTTCCGCAAAGGTCCCGCCATCTTTACGTCTCCCCTCCCTTTGGAGGGGTCGGGGGAGGCTTACAAGGACTGGACGACCATCAACCGTGTGTGGGCACCGCAGATCTTCTGGGACCCCGACTACGTGTGGGAAAACGGCGACCGTGGCGGCTACATGATCTACTACTCCATGTGGAACCGCGCCGAGGAGGCCTACGACCGCATGTACTACTCCTATGCCGACAAGAGTTTTACTAAGTTGACACAGCCTCGTCTGCTCTTCGATTGGGGCTATGCCACCATCGATGCCGACATCAACCTGCTCTCCGACGGCCTCTACCACATGCTCATCAAGAAAGAGGGCGGCAAACCTGGCATCTACACCGCCACCAGCAAGCACCTCACCAGCGGATGGGGCGAACCCGTGGAGGACGACTACGTCTCGTTCGAGGGCAAGAAGAAGTGCGAGGGCAGCAGCGCCTTCCAGCTCATCGGCGACGACACGTGGCGTGTGGCCTACATTCAGTACAGCGACCGTCCTAAGCACTACCGCATCTGCAAGGCCGACATGAACCTGCGCAACTTCCACGACCCCGTGGACATAGAGGGTGTCACCGCACCGCAGCACGGTTCCTTCCTGCGCCTTACCAAGAAGGAGTACAAGCGCCTACTGAAGTGGTCGGAGCGCGAGCGTCATTAACTTCGAGCGTCCGCGTCATTCGTTTCGAGTCTCTGCGTCATTCGCACAAAATAGGCAACATGACCTGACACGACATTTTGTCGGGTCAGCAGAATCAATTGCGAACCTAGGCCATTTTTCGTGGTCATTTGGTCATGGTCATTTGGTCATTTTCGATTTCGGAAATGCGGTCATTGCTCACTATATATAAATATTAATATTTATATATAGTGCTGGTTTTGACACATCCGTTTTCGATTTTGACAAATGACCAAATGACCAAATGACCGCACAAGACAATTTTCCGAAGGAGGGAGTGCAGCATGGAAATCTTCAAAAATTGCCGATTTCATCGGTGATTTTTATCACTTCACGGTTGTAAAATGTAAGGATATTTGATTCCCTAACTGGTCATTTGAACACGAAAAAGCCGCCATTCCGAAGAATGACGGCTATTGTTTTTGGGCCCAAAACGGACCTACCAAGCCAAAACCAACGTCTGACGGGGCTTCAGCTTGTGGTCTTTCGACAGGTCATAGAAGCGTCCTGTAGGCACATCTTTGGCACGACGGGCGTTGCCAATGACCTCCTGATAGCGTGCTACCTCGAAAGTGGCAGGTTTCGTGGTACCGTTAAGAATGGTCATCACTGAGCGACCGCCATACTTGCGTGCAATGACGTAGATGCCGTTGTGGGGGATGAACTGAATCATCTTGCCATTGGTAATCAGCGGGTTGTTCTGACGCCAATGGAGCAGTCGCGACAGCCAGGTGAACATGTCGTTTTCAGCCTTGGTGCGTCCCTCCTTGGTGAAGGCGTTGTGCGTATCGCCAGGGAAGCCGCCAGGGAAGTCCTTGCGCACGTAACCGTCGGTCACCTCCTTGGTGCCGTTCATCATGATCTCGGTACCGTAGTAGAGCTGCGGTATGCGGTTCACGGTGAGCAGCAGGGCGAGTCCCTGTTTCAGGGCCAGCGAGTCCTGACCGTTGCCCAGGAAACGCTCGGTATCGTGGTTGTCGAGGAAGGCCATCACCGACGAAGGATTGGGATAGAGGTAGTCGTAGCAGAACGAGTTGTACAGGCGGTTGTAGCCACGCCACCAGGCGTCGGTCTCCTCGTGCTTGGCCGAGTCGAGGGCTTCCTGGAAGGAGAAGTCCATGACGGTCTTCAGGTACGAGTTGATGTCGCTCAGCTTAGAGTCCTTCTGCCAGGCAGCGGTGTAGGCAGGCACAGTGACCCACGTCTCGCCCACGGTATTGAAGTTGGGATATTCCTCGTCGAGCTCCTTCATCCACTGGGCCATCGGCTCGCGGAAGGCGTAGGGATAGGTGTCCATGCGGATGCCGTCGATGCCAGCGGTCTCTATCCACCAGATGCTGTTCTGTATGAGGTAGCGCATCAGGTGGGGGTTGCGCTGGTTCAGGTCGGGCATCGTCGAGACGAACCAGGCATCCTGGGTCTCGCGTCTGTCAACCTCCGAGGCATAGGGATCGAGCACGGGTGTCAGCTTGTACGACGTCTGCAGGAAGTCGGTACCGCGGGGGTCGCTGGTGCCACCGCTGGCCTTCAGCCAGTCGGAGAGGTTGAACCAGTCCTTCGAAGGCATATCGGCCACCCAGGGATGCTCAAAGCCGCAGTGGTTGAAGATCATATCCATCACCACCTTCAGGCCCTTCTCGTGGCAGTCGTCAATCAGTTGACGGTATTCCTCGTTGGTGCCGAAGCGGGGATCTACGCGGTAGTAGTCGGTGCAGGCATAGCCGTGATAGGTGCTCCAGGTGTCCATCTGGTCGGGTGAGTCGTTCTCGAGAATGGGCGTGAACCACAGGGCGGTGACACCCAGTTCGGTGAAATAGTCGAGGTGATCCTGCAAGCCTTTCAGGTCGCCACCGTGACGCAACGACGGTGCATTGCGGTCTTCCTTGTAGGCGCGCATACCCTTCAGTTGCGGGTTGTGACCGGCCGACTGTGCAAAGCGGTCGGGCATCAGCAGGTAGAGCACGTCGCTGATGTCGAAGCCGCGACGCTCCTCACCCTTCATCTCGCGAGCCTTCAACTGGTAGGCCACCTTAAGGGGCTTGCCTTTCTCGCCCTTGAACTGGAGGGTCATCGTGCCGGGCTGTGCGTCCTTCACGTTCATGTACACCAGGAGATAGTTGGGCGAGTCGAGGCGCACCAGACTGTCAATCTTCACACCAGGATAGTCGGTGGTCACCTGCTGCACATCGCGGATGCCCTGACCATAGACCATCAGCTGCACGCTGGGGTTCTTCAGACCCACGTACCAGTCGGTGGGGTCTATGCGGTCAACGGTCACTTTTGCCTTAGCTGCGCTCATCGTTACTATCTGTCCAAGAAGTACGAAAAGAAAAAATAGTCGTTTCATAGTTATGTCGTTAGTTATGGATTATCAATGCTGACTGTGGTGCCACCTGCACCTTGTCGCCGTTGACCTCGCCCAGTCCCGTCTCGTCAATCTTGCCGTCGCAGCACACCACCGTGTAGCGGCCCTCGGGGATAGCAACGGTCTGTGCCTCGCGGTTGGCATTGAGGATGACGATGATGTCCTTCCACGCATCGCCGCCGGCGTTGTCCTTCAGACGGAAGGCCACCACGGTGTCGTCGGCATCAAGGAACTCCAGGTGCTTCTGCACCAGTTCGGCCTTACCCAGATGGAAGGCGGGATGAGCCTTGCGCAGGGCAATCATGCGGCTGTAGTAATCGAACACCTGCGGATAGCGTTCCTTGTTGGTCCAGTCGAGCTGGTTGATGCTGTCGGGCGACTCAAACGAGTTGTGCACGCCTTTCTTGTCGCGCAGCAGCTCCTCACCGCTGAGCATGAAGGGCACACCCTGCGAGGTGAAGACGGCCGTCTGTGCCAGCAGGTCGAGACGAATCAGCTCTTCCGGGGCTCCGGATTGTCCGGTTTTTCCGGATAATCCGGGGATGCTGGCCATCAGACGGTCCACCAGACACATGTCGTCATGACAGCTCACGTAGGCCATCATCTGGGTGGGCTCCAGGGCGTATGGCTTCTTCGAGTAGTTCACCTTCGCATAGTCCACCTGCGGGTGGGCAATCATACCGGCAATACCTGCCTTGAGACTTTCCTTAGCCTCCCCTATTCCTTCGGCCAGCAGATTTGCAGCCAACCAGCCTGGCTTGGTGTCGTCGCTGAACGGACCACGCAGGGCATCGCGAATATCGTCGCTGAAGGCGGCAATACGCGGCATCTGCGGGATGTTGGCCTTCAGACCCAGCGAGTCGCCAGGCAGTCCGCAACCGCCGGCACTCCATCCCTCACCATATATAAAGATGTCGGGACTGATGCTGTCGAGGGCGGCACGGATGGCGTTCATCGTCGTGATGTCGTGACAGCCCATCAGGTCGAAGCGGAAGCCGTCGATGTGGTATTCGTTGGCCCAGTATTTCACGCTCTCCATCATGAAACGGCGCATCATGGGCTTCTCCGAGGCAGTCTCGTTGCCACAGCCCGAACCGTTGGAGTACTGTCCGTCGGCGGTCTTACGATAGTAATAGTCGGGATAGGTCCTCTGGAAATTGCTGTTGTCGATGTTGTAGGTGTGGTTGTACACCACGTCGAGAACAACGGCGATGTCGGCCTTGTGCAGGGCCTGCACCATCTGCTTGAACTCATTCACGCGACACTGCGGGTCAAAGGGATTGGTGCTGTAGCCACCCTCGGGCACGTTGTAGTTCACGGGATCATAACCCCAGTTGTACTGCGGCTCGTCAAGACGTGTCTCATCCACCGACCCATAGTCGTAGCTGGGCAGGATATGCACGGCGTTGACTCCCAAAGCCTTCAGGTGTTCGATGGCCCACGGTTCGGTGAGTGCAAGGAACTTACCCTTGTTCTGGGCATCCTCGCGACCTACGGAGAAGTCACGGTGGTGCATCTCATAGACCACCAGATCCTGCCAGGGACGCAGCACGTGCTTGTCGGCAGCCCATCCAGCGGGGTCGGTAGCCTTCATGTCGAGCACCACGCCCTTCTGTCCGTTCACCGTCACGGCCTTTGCAAACACACCTGGCGACGACTGACCGTTGACCACAAACTCGTAGGTCTTGTTCTTGTGGTCGCCCTCCACAGCAGCCATATAGACGGAGAGGTCCTTCTGCGTTGTCTGGGTCCAGTTCATCTCAATGCTGTCGCCGTCGAGCACCACACTCACCTTGGCTTTCTCGGGTGCAAACAGCTTAAACACAGTCTCTTGAGGCGAATAGGTTACCTCGTCGAACGTGAACGTTACTTCTTTCTGAGGTTCACAAGCCATCATCAGTATCATTGTACCGGCATAAGCTAATTTTTTGATACGCATAGTATTCTGATTCGATTTTGTTTGGGTTAGTACTATCTGCTTGCAAAGATAATATTTTTTCTTGAATACCAGCAAACTTTTTGTATTCTTTTTTTATTTCTCGGTGGTATAACGATTACTTACGCCAATTACTTATAGTATTGCTTGTACCTTTAGAGCCCCTTGATAAGGGGCGGCTATAATGCAGGGTTATAATACTCTTTATACCATTGAGCGAATTTACGGAGTCCTTCACGCAGCGTAATCTTCGGCGTAAACCCGAAGTCGCGCTCCAAAGCCTCAGCATCTGCGTAGGTCGTGGGCACATCGCCTGGCTGCATGGGCACCAGCTTCTTGTGCGCCTCGAAATCGAAGTCCTTAGGAAGTACACCAGCTCGCACCAGCTCTTCCTGAAGGATATTCACGAAGTCTAACAGGTTCTCGGGCTGACCGCCACCGATGTTATAGACGGCATAGGGAGGAATGGGCAGACCGTCCTCACCATTCTTGCGCTCAGGAGCGCCCTGCATCACACGCACTACGCCTTCCACAATGTCATCGACGAAAGTAAAGTCACGACGGCAGTTGCCGTAGTTGAAAATCTGGATAGTCTCACCCTTCAGCAACTTGTTGGTGAAGCCGAAATACGCCATATCAGGACGTCCGGCAGGACCATAGACCGTAAAGAAGCGCAGGCCCGTTGTCGGGATGTTATAGAGCTTCGAATAACAATGGGCAAACAGCTCGTTGCTCTTCTTGGTAGCTGCATAGAGGCTCACGGGATTATCCACGCGGTCATCCGTCGAGAACGGCACCTTCTTGTTGCCGCCATACACGCTCGATGAAGAAGCATAAACCAAGTGCTCTACAGGATTATGACGACAAGCCTCCAGAATGTTGTAGAAGCCAATCATGTTGCTCATGATGTAAGCATCAGGGTTGGTGATGCTATAGCGGACGCCAGCCTGGGCTGCCAGGTTGACAACAATGTCGAAATGGTACTCGTCGAACAGCTTATCAATCAAGGCTTTGTCGGCAATGTCACCTCTTACGAAGGTATAGTTGCAACCTTCTGGCTTTAGGGTCTCCAATTCTTTTAAACGAGATTCCTTCAACGACACATCATAATAGTCGTTCATATTGTCGATATTCACAATTGTAGCGCCCTCGGTATCTTTAAACAGGCGCTTAACGAGGTTACTACCAATAAAACCAGCAGCACCAGTAACCAGTATGGTCTTGTTGTTAAGATCAATCTTTTCCATATTTTTCTATTGCTTCATAATACGTATCCAAACTACCTATATCAAATCGCCCGGCACTCATGGGCCAAGCATGCATGGTGGTATGCTCCACCATATAATGCGCTAAGTTGCCAGGAGCATCCTTGCCGCAACCGTTCTCTACAGAGTGGCGTACCAAATCCAAGTCCTTCTTCAGGTAGATATAGAATGGAGGCACAGCCCAATGACTCTTTGGCACCTGAGGTTTCTCCTCCATACCCAGCACCTTCATATCAGCATCCAGTTCCACCACACCCGTGCGCTGCAGTTTCTCTATCGACGGCTGTTCGTGACACATGATACACGACGTACCTTTATGCTTGGCGAAGTCCACAAACTCCTGAAACGAGAAGAACAGCAGATTGTCGGCTGCCACCACCAGCATATCGTCATCGATACTGAGTTTATCCATCGCAAACAGCAAATCACAGACAGCACCAAGACGTGTCTCGTTGGTTTCCGTGCCGTCATCAACCACTGTGATGGGCTTTTTATATTTCGAACACGAATTACTCGAATTACACGAATCTTTTTTATTCGTTTGATTTGTGAGATTCGTGTTCGTTTTAACCC
>Ga0310694_10002239_pt1 | contig 20273 bp, 14 predicted proteins | sample 174DNAGHGhighgp2_FD_203884 | JGI IMG/M metagenome (GOLD analysis project Ga0310694, IMG submission 203884) | Sheep rumen microbial communities from Palmerston North, Manawatu-Wanganui, New Zealand - 1742 DNA GHGhigh gp2 (v2) (version 2) | ecosystem: Host-associated > Mammals > Digestive system... | reverse complement strand
CCACGCATGGCCACTGCAGTGCCTTCAACCTGCCCGGGGCACACTCGCGCAGCTACAGCCAGCGCCACGGCTTCGACCCACGCCCCGAAGGCTACCTCTACGGGTGGAACTTCGCCGAGCAGTGGGAGCGCGCCTACGAACTCAACCCGCAGGCCGTTTTCGTGACCGGATGGAACGAATGGATTGCCGGACAATTTTTCCCGCACAACAGCACGTGGACAGGCCAGCCCTTCTCGTTCGTAGACGAGTTCGACTGGGACCACAGCCGCGACCTCGAACCCGTAAAAGCATGGGGCGAACGCGGCGATGTGTACTATCTGCAATTCGTAGACCGCGTGCGCCGCTTCAAGGGCACTGCACAGCTGCCCCGTCCCTCCGCGCCAAAAACTATCCGCCTCGGCGACTGGGCAGCATGGGAGGACGTCGAACCCGTCTATGCATCCTATCGCGGTAACACGCGACACCGCTACTCCCGAGGCTGCTGCCAGACGCAGTATGCCAACTTCAGCGGCCGCAACGACATCGTCTCGGCACGCGTGGCACGCGACGCAGAGTATCTCTTTTTTTATGTCACCACCGACCAGCCGCTCACGCCAAAGACCGACCGCAACTGGATGATGCTCTTCATCGACGCGGACCGCGACAAGGCCACCGGCTGGCAGGGATACGACTACGTGGTCAATCTCCAGCCGCCGCGCGGAAAGAAGGTCTTTGTCTCACGCAGCTACCAAAATAAGTGGATTTGGCAGGAACAGGGCGAAGGTCTGATGAACGTGAAAGGAAACCAGCTGATGCTGCGCCTGCCGCGCAAGGTGCTGGGAACCGAAGGACGGCTCGACTTCGAGTTCAAGTGGAGCGACAACATGCAAGACGAGGGAAACCCCATGGACTTCTACGTAAACGGAGACACAGCCCCGGGCGGACGCTTCAACTACGTGTTCAGCGAATAAACTAACGGCCAAGGGCAGGAGCCGCACCGGTGCCAAACACCATTCTGCCCCGAAAGGCAGGCATTTTCTGTGGCGAAAGTTTTGAAGGCTCGTTTTTTTATGTTACTTTTGCAGCGTTAAAAATACCTAAATATAGTGATTCAATTAAATATCATTAAATCAAATAACTAAAATTTCATTCTTATTATGTGGTTAACAAACTCTTCTATTGGTAGGAAGGTGGTAATGTCCGTGACGGGGCTGGCACTTATCCTATTCCTGACGTTCCACGGCTGCATGAACGTGGTGGCGCTCTTCTCGGGCGAGGCTTACAACACCATCTGCGCGCTGCTGGGTGCCAACTGGTATGCCGTGGCGGCCACGCTGGGACTGGCTGCACTGGCCGTGCTGCACATCGTGTACGCCTTCATCCTGACGATTCAGAACCGTCGAGCTCGCGGCACGGCACGCTATGCAGTGACCGACAAGCCGGAAAAGGTGGAGTGGGCCAGCCAGAACATGTTCGTGCTGGGCATCATCATCTTGCTCGGTCTGGCGCTGCACCTCTACAACTTCTGGTACAACATGATGTTTGCCGAGCTCATGGGTTGGGAGACGCTGGCTCACTCGCCGGCCGACGGATTTGCATGGATACAGGAGACTTTCTCTAATCCTGTTTTCGTAGTACTCTATGTAATTTGGATTGTAGCCATCTGGTTCCACCTGACTCACGGCTTCTGGTCTGCCATGCAGACGTTGGGATGGAGCGGCAAGACGTGGCTCGACCGTTGGCGCTGCATCGGCTTCATCTACGTAACGCTGTTGCTGCTGATGTTCCTGGCAGTGATACTGGCATTCGCCTTCGGCTGCGCTCCCTCGTTGGGAGTCTCTTGTTGCGGTGAATTGTAAATGATAAAAAGGATAAACGACACAATACTGTTATGGCTAAAACGATAAATTCTCGAATCCCCGAGGGACCAGTGGCCCAGAAGTGGGAGAACTACAAGGCTCACCAGCGTCTGGTGAACCCGAAGAACAAACTGAAATTGGATGTCATAGTCGTAGGTACGGGCTTGGCTGGTGCCAGTGCTGCTGCCTCGCTGGGCGAGATGGGCTTCAATGTGCTGAACTTCTGCATTCAGGATTCGCCCCGCCGCGCTCACTCCATTGCCGCACAGGGTGGCATCAACGCAGCAAAAAACTATCAGAACGACGGAGACTCCGTATATCGTCTTTTCTACGACACGGTGAAGGGCGGCGACTATCGCGCCCGCGAGGCTAACGTGTACCGTCTGGCCGAGGTGTCGAACAATATCATAGACCAGTGCGTGGCACAGGGCGTACCCTTTGCACGCGAATACGGTGGCATGCTGGCCAACCGCTCGTTCGGCGGCGCACAGGTGAGCCGCACATTCTATGCCAAGGGGCAGACGGGGCAGCAGCTGCTGCTCGGTGCCTATTCGTCGCTCTCGTGTCAGGTTAACGCTGGCAAGGTGAAACTCTTCACACGCTACGAGATGGAAGACGTGGTGATTGTGGACGGCCGAGCACGCGGAATCATAGCCAAGAATCTGGTGACTGGCAAACTGGAGCGCTTCACTGCCAACGCAGTGGTCATAGCCACTGGCGGGTATGGCAACACGTACTTCCTCAGCACAAATGCCATGGGTTGTAACTGCACCGCAGCCGTGCAGTGCTACCGCAAGGGTGCCTACATGGCCAACCCCTCTTACGTGCAGATTCACCCCACCTGCATCCCTGTGCATGGCGACAAGCAGTCGAAGCTGACACTGATGTCCGAATCGCTGCGCAACGATGGCCGAATCTGGGTACCCAAGAAACTGGAGGATGCCAAGGCACTGCAGGCCGGCACAAAGCAGGGATGGGAAATTCCGGAGGAAGACCGCGACTACTATCTGGAGCGCCGCTACCCGGCCTTCGGCAATCTGGTGCCGCGTGACGTGGCAAGCCGCGCAGCCAAGGAGCGTTGCGACAAAGGCTTCGGCGTGAACAACACCGGGCTGGCCGTGTTCCTCGACTTCTCTGAGAGCATCAACCGCCTGGGACTTGATGCCATGAAACAGCGCTACGGCAACCTCTTTGACATGTACGAAGAAATCACAGACGTCTATCCCGGCGACTTGGCAAACGAAATCAACGGCGTGAAGTACTACAAGCCAATGATGATCTACCCCGCCATCCACTACACAATGGGCGGCATCTGGGTGGACTACGAACTGCAGACCTCCATACCGGGACTCTTTGCAATCGGCGAATGCAACTTCTCCGATCATGGAGCCAACCGCCTCGGCGCCTCGGCCCTGATGCAGGGACTGGCAGACGGATACTTCGTGCTGCCCTATACCATACAGAACTATCTGGCTGACCAGAGCATCTGGCCCAAGGTGAGCACCGAACTGCCCGAATTTGACGAGGCAGAAAAAGGCGTGCAGGCCGAAATCGACCGCCTGATGAACATCAAGGGAAACCGTTCGGTGGACAGCATCCACAAGGAACTGGGACACATCATGTGGGAATACGTGGGCATGGGACGCACCGCTGAAGGCCTAAAGACTGGCATACAGAAGATGAAAGAACTGCAGAAGGAGTTCGACACCAACCTCTTTGTGCCCGGCACGAAGGAAGGCCTGAACGTAGAACTCGACAAGGCCATCCACCTGCGCGACTTCTTCACGATGGGCGAACTGGTGGCACACGATGCTCTCTCGCGCAACGAGTCCTGCGGCGGCCACTTCCGCGAAGAATATCAGACCGAGGAAGGAGAAGCCAAGCGCGACGACGAGAACTTCTTCTATGTCGGCTGCTGGGAGTATCAGGGCAAGGATGCAGACCCTGAACTCATCAAGGAACCGCTGGAGTATGAAGCTATTAAAGTTCAGACAAGAAATTATAAGAACTAACGACTATGGCAAAGAATATAAGTGTTACAATAAAGTTCTGGAAGCAGAACGGACCGAAGGAAAAAGGACACTTCGATACACACGAACTGAAGAACATTCCCGACGACACTTCGTTCCTCGAGGCACTCGACATCATGAACGAGGAACTCATTGGCGAAGGTAAGGAACCATTCGTGTTCGACCACGATTGCCGCGAGGGCATCTGCGGCATGTGCTCACTTTACATCAACGGAACGCCTCACGGAAAGACAGAACGTGGAGCCACCACCTGCCAGCTCTACATGCGCCGCTTCAAGGATGGCGATGTCATCACCGTAGAACCGTGGCGCTCGGCCGGCTTCCCCGTCATCAAGGACTGTATGGTAGACCGCGCTGCCTTCGACAAGATTATGCAGGCCGGTGGCTATACTACCATCCGCACCGGACAGGCGCAGGATGCCAACGCCATTCTCATCCCGAAGGAAGATGCAGACGAAGCAATGGACTGCGCCAGCTGCATCGGTTGCGGCGCCTGCGTAGCTGCCTGCAAGAACGGCTCCGCCATGCTGTTCGTCAGCTCCAAGGTGAGCCAGCTCGCACTGCTCCCGCAGGGCAAGGTAGAGGCTGCCCGCCGTGCCAAAGCCATGGTGGCTAAGATGGACGAACTGGGATTCGGCAACTGCACCAACACACGTGCCTGCGAAGCCGTTTGCCCCAAGTGTGAGACCATCTCCAACATTGCACGCCTCAACCGCGAGTTCATCTGCGCCAAACTGGCAGACTAAAGTCAAGACCGAGAGGAGACCGCGGAGCCAAACACTTTGCGGTCTCCTTTCTTTTTATGTACACAAACCTGAATGACCCATCACTGCAACCTTTTATCCATGAAAATGAAAAAGAATCTTATGACCCTCGGCCTTTCGGCAGCCATGCTGTCCACCACGCTGCTACACCTCAGCAGCTGTAAAGAGTCGCCACGCGAAAATCCGCTCCTGCTGGAAAGCACGCTCCCATTCGGCGCTCCCGACTTCAACAAGATACAAGCCGCAGACTTCCTACCCGCCTTTGAAGTTGCCATTCAGCAGAAACGCGACGAGATTGCTCAGATAACAGAGAATCCCGAGCCAGCCACCTTCGAGAATACCATACTGGCACTCGAAGAAAGCGGACGCACACTAAACCGCGTCTCGCGCATTTTCAATGCACTGACCGATGCCGACAAGACACCCGAAATAGGCGAGACGGAAAAGCAGGTGACGCCAATGCTTACAGACCTCGAAAACGAAATTTCGTTTAACAAGACACTCTTCGAGCGCATCCGACAGGTTTACGAACAAGAGTTCGACACCCTTCAGGGCGAAGACAAGAAACTCCTGGAGGAGACTTACAAAAGTTTTGTCCGCAAGGGAGCCCTGCTGCCCGACGACAAGATGGCTCGCATGAAAGAGATAAACCTGCGCATCTCCGACCTGCAAATCCAATGGGGCGACATGCTGCCCAATGCCACCAATGATGCAGTGGTCTGGGTTGAGAAGAAAGAAGATCTGGCCGGCCTGAGCGAAGCCGACATTGCACAATGCCAGAAAGACGCAGAAAGCCGCGGAGGCAAAGCACCCTATGCCATTGTCATTGTCAATACCACACAGCAGGCACTCCTCTCCAGCCTCGACAACCGCGAGTTGCGCCGGAAGGTTTTCGAAGCCTCGGTGCATCGTGCCGACGGCACTGGCAAATACAACACCTTCCCAATCGTGGTGGAAATAGCTAAGCTGCGTGCCGAACAAGCCGAGATAATGGGCTATCCCAACTTTGCCTCCTACTCGCTCGAAAAGACGATGGCAAAGACGCCCGAAAACGTCTATGCCTTCCTCCGCAACCTAATAGCACAATACACGCCGAAAGCGCAAGCCGAGACAAAAGCCATTGAGGACTACGCCCGCAAGACGCAAGGAGCAGACTTCCAGCTGCAACCCTACGACCGCTTCTACTACTCAGCAAAGATGAAGAAGGAGCTGCTGGCCATTTCAGATGACGAAGTAAAGCCCTACTTCAATGTGGACAGCGTGCTCATCAATGGCGTCTTCTATGCCGCCAATCGCGTTTACGGACTGACGTTCAAGCAGCGTACCGACATCCCCACCTATCATCCCGACATGAAGGTGTTCGAAGTCATTGACAAGGACGGCACCACAAAGGCGCTCTTCTATTGCGACTATTTCCGCCGCCCGACCAAGCGAGGCGGTGCGTGGATGGACAGCTTTGCCAAACAGAGCCGCCAGCGCCAGCAACTGCCCATCATTTTCAACGTGTGCAACAACGCCAAGGCACCCGATGGACAGCCTTCGCTGCTCACTTGGGACGAGGTATCCACCATGTTCCACGAGTTTGGCCACGCTCTGCACGGAATGCTCTCCGACTGCCAATACAACCGTTTGAGCGGTACCAGCGTAGCTCGCGACTTCGTGGAGATGCCTTCGCAGTTCAATGAGTCGTTTGCCACCATTCCCGAAGTGTTCGATCACTTTGCCCGTCACTACGAGACAGGCCAGCCCATGCCAGCCGAGCTGAAGGAGCGTATGCTACAGAGCATCAACTTCCAGACAGCATATTCACTTGGCGAGAACCTTGCCGCCACCTGTACCGATATGGCTTGGCATATGCTTTCGTCCGACCAGATTCCTACTGCTGAACAGGCCGATAACTTCGAGACGGAAGCCCTGCGGCAAGTTGGGCTGCTCGATGCACAGATACCACCACGCTATCACACCAGCTATTTCAACCACGTCTGGGGCGGCGGCTACGCCGCAGGCTATTACAGCTATCTGTGGACCGAGGTGTTGGCCGTGAACATTGCCGACGTATTTGCCCAGCGAGGAGCACTGCAACCCGAGACGGGTCAGGATTTCCGTGACAAGATACTGAGCCGTGGCAATACGGGCGACCTCATGCAGATGTTCACCGACTTCACTGGCATGCAACAACCCGATGCTTCGGGCTTGCTCCGCGCTCGGGGACTATAGAAAACACAAAGGCCACGCTCAGAGACTTGAACTTTCGAGCGTGGCCTTATATATATAATAAGGTATGCATAAAGTATTTCTTTTGTGTCTCGTCTTTCCTGCCACTCTTTTCGCACAGCAGAACAAATGGCGGCTTGTGTGGAACGATGAATTCGACCGTGACGGGCGTCCCGACACCACAAAGTGGAGTTACGAACACGGATTTGAGCGCAATCACGAAGCACAGTGGTACCAGTCTGACAATGCGTGGCAAGAGGACGGCCGCCTCATCATTGAAGGCCGTAAGGAACACAAGCCCAATCCCACTTACAAGGCCGATGGCCGCTATTGGGGACAGCAGCGACCAAACATCGAGTACACTTCGGCCAGCCTGAACACACGAGGCAAGTTCGAATTCCTGTACGGGCGACTCGAAGTCTGTGCCCGCATTCCCACCTCGCGTGGTGCGTGGCCAGCCATCTGGACGTTGGGACGCGGCATGGAATGGCCTTCGTGCGGTGAAATTGACGTGATGGAGTTCTACCGCATCAAAGGCGTGCCGCACATTCTGGCCAACGTAGCTTGGGGTAGCAACAAGCGATACCAAGGCACGTGGGAGACACAACGCGTGCCCTTCTCCTATTTCACAGACGGTGACCCCGAGTGGAGCCAGCGCTTCCACATCTGGCGAATGGATTGGGACGAGCAAACCATCCGTCTCTTTCTCGACGATGAACTGCTCAACGAAGTCAAACTCAGTAAAACGGTAAACGGTGAACTGGGGCACCACATCAATCCTTTCCATCGCCCGCAGTTCATCCTGCTAAACCTTGCCATGGGCGGAAAGGCTGGTGGCGAGATTGACGACACAGCCCTTCCAATCCGTTACGAAATCGACTACGTCCGTGTCTACGAACGCGTGCCATAAGTTTTTAGGTTGTAGGAGATAAGGTGGCGTTGCTCTTACGTTTTAAGGTGAACCACCTTCCTCCATAAATTTTTTCTGTGAAAAAACCTACATCCTACACGTTTTCCTGTTTATGGTGCTGGTTAGCAGCGCGTTGAAGGCGTGTAGGTTTGCGTGTAGGTTTGCCTAAAATGTGTAGGTTTTGACACGTCGCAGAAATAAGTTGATGGTTTTTTCCTTGTTCAACCGCTTGTGCTTTGAATTATTCTTCATACCTTTGCAAAAGCATAGGTGCAAAGTATGTGCCTTTTGCCGACTTATTGGAAAAACGAAGCGTTATGCTCAACTTGCGAATGGAAACGTAGGAAATTTCTGTGAACTGCAAGGGCGATGTAACGGTTCGCGCGTATGCGTGGACTGGTTGCTACCTCTCAGTTCAAGGTAATTCCTACGACCTCCATTCGAAGATGTGGCATATCAGCGCCACGCTTCTAATTTATAACAGCCATTGAGGCGCGAAAAGGCAGATCACAAAGATGAAAAACTGTTATCTTTCATTAGGATTACTTATCCTATTTACAAGTTGCTCCTCAAATAGTCCAAAAGCAGAAGCATCACAAGCAGAAAATAGTACGACAATTGAAGAGCAGTCGGCCGCCACAAAAGAGACTCCTATTGATTCGTCTTGGATTGAAGGTATTCGGGCGCAAACATCAAAGGAAGTTTGTCGGAATGTACTTGAAACAGACTTTAAAAATCGATTCAACGCACGAGCAACCATACTCTCGATAAAAAATGCCGAACTTGTTACGGCTGGAATCGGACACAACAATATCAAGGTAATAGCAGAAGGAAGAATGCGCGGAGTTGTGCGCGGAGAGAAAAATGAATATGATTTTCTTTCTTATCTGAAGTTTGCGGATAATGACATTGCAAATAGTGGAAAAGTAGACCTTCTCCAGCTCCATCATAAAGGAAAACCTACGGAACAATTCTATGATTGGTCAAACGGTACATTGATATCTGAGAATATTATCAAGTCGCAATTTCATTTTCAAGGCATATCTATAAAATGTATCGGGCTACGCGAAGCGGGCGTACGATATATTACTTCACGCAAAATGACAAGAAATGAAATCGTCAAGTTCGTAACAGAAGAAACGGACATGAAACGAAGCAACTACTACTTCCAACGCTATGAAGGAGAAGCCGAATATGCATCATTCTCATGTGACAGATTGGGAACCTCCGGTCAACTATATATGTACGACAGCAACAAGATTTACGATGTTTCGATTAACGGTACACAATATTCTTTCAAAAGTATTTTTTAATCTATTACACTAATCTTCTTCACTATACTAATTACTCTTCTCCTTCTTGAGCGCACGCCAAATGCACCAGAGGCCGAGGATGACGAAAGGCACGCTCAATAGTTGTCCCATGTTGAAGAACATGCCGTTCTCGAAGTCCACCTGATTCTCCTTGGTGTACTCGATGAAGATGCGTGCCGTGAAGATAAGCGTCAGGCAGAGTCCGAAGAAGAAACCTGTGCCAACGAGTTGCGGACGCCGCCGATAGATAAACCAGCCTATGAAGAAGAACACCGCGTAGCAGAGGGCTTCGTAGAGTTGGCCCGGATGGCGCGGCAGCATGTCCACGCGTTCGAAGATGAAAGCCCAAGGCACCGAAGTAGCCTTGCCGATAATCTCAGAATTCATCAGATTGCCCAGTCGGATGGCACAGGCACAGATGGGAGTGACAATGGCTATGTTGTCGAGTACAAACCGCAAACTGAGTTTCGTCTTTCGCACGAAGAGCCACAAAGCAAGCATCAGACCCAATGTACCGCCGTGGCTGGCCAGCCCTTCGTAACCCGTATAGTGCCATCCGCCCTGCAAATCTTGTTTCATGGGAAGAAGCATCTCCAATGGGTGCTGCAGATAATACGACGGCTCATAGAACAGGCAGTGGCCGAGGCGTGCACCGATGAGGATGCCAAGGAAACAATAGATGAAGAGCGGCTCGAACTTTTCGTCCGGCACGCGCTGCTCTTTATACAGCCGCTGCTCCAGCAACGTTACACTGATTATGCCTATGGCCCAGCACAGCGAGTACCATCGCACGCCATACGAGCCAATATGGAAGGCAAAGATATCGGGACTCCAGTGTATGAATAGTGTATTCATCGGATTAGACATTAAATCTGAAATGCATGATGTCGCCGTCCTGCACTTCGTAGTCCTTACCTTCGACGCCCATCTTTCCGGCTTCGCGTACTGCAGCTTCGGAGCCGTAATGTATGTAGTCGTCGTACTTGATTACCTCGGCGCGAATGAATCCCTTCTCGAAGTCTGTGTGGATCACACCTGCACATTGAGGAGCCTTCCAGCCGCGACGGAACGTCCACGCTTTCACCTCCATCTCGCCGGCAGTGATGAATGTCTGAAGGTTCAGCAGGTGATAGATGGCCTTGATGAGGCGGTTGCAGCCGCTCTCGGTGAGACCCATGTCTTCGAGGAACATTTGCTTCTCTTCGTACGTCTCCAGTTCGGCAATGTCAGCCTCTGTCTGTGCGCTGATGATAAGCATTTCGGCCTGCTCGCCCTTGATGGCCTCGGCCACGGCTTGCGTAAACTTATTGCCCGAGGCAGCCGACGTGTCGTCTACGTTGCAAACATAGAGCACGGGCTTGGTGGTGAGCAAGAAAAGGCTCTTGGCTGCAGCCAACTCGTCTTCCGTCTCGAAAGTTACGGTTCGCGCGCTCATTCCCTGCTGCAGTACCTCCTGATAGCGCAGCAGCACGTCGAGTTCCACCTTTGCCATCTTGTCGCCGCCCACACGCGCTTGCTTTTCCACCTTCTTGATGCGGTTTTCCACCGTCTCCAAGTCCTTGATTTGCAACTCGGCATCGATGATTTCCTTGTCGCGCACAGGGTCCACCGAACCGTCCACATGCACAATGTTCGGGTCTTCGAAGCAGCGCAGCACGTGGATGATGGCATCGCACTCGCGGATGTTAGCCAAGAACTGGTTGCCGAGTCCCTCGCCTTTGCTGGCACCCTTCACCAGACCTGCTATGTCCACAATGTCGCAGACTGCAGGCACGATGCGTCCGGGGTGTACCAGTTCGGCCAGCTTGGTGAGCCGCTCGTCCGGCACAGACACCTGCCCCAGTTGGGCGTCGATGGTACAGAACGGAAAGTTGGCAGCCTGCGCCTTGGCGCTGGAGAGACAATTAAAAAGGGTAGACTTACCCACGTTGGGGAGTCCCACTATTCCTGCTTTGAGAGCCATATCTTGATACGATTATTAGCGTTTGACGTGCAAAGGTAAGAAAAAATGTTGAGAAACCTCAAGGATTGGCACGTAAAGTTGCAGCGTCACGTCCTAGGCTGTCGGGCTGGCAGTCGGTGGCCGCAGTGCCAAAAATGTGTTCGCAGATGCGTCCTCTGTTGCGCTGTTGCAGGAGTTGGCGCATGGAGCTGCGTATGGCATCGCGCCGCTGGCGTTCGACGTCCGTGAGCAAGCTGTCTGGCTCGTCGACGGGCAGGATGCGATACTGATGGCGGTGTCCGTTGTCGTGCGGGCGGCTGACCCAGTAGAGCATGTAGTTGCAATCGGAAAGCGTCGTGAGGGAGTCGCGCTTGCTGAGCTCCATACGTACCATGTAGCCGCCATACGTGTTGGGATTCGACTGGTTGCTGATAACGTTGCCCAGCGACCAAGCCACAAGGTGACAGCTGTCGTCGCTCAGCTCCAAGGGTTGCGCCACGTGCGGATGGCCGCCGATTATGTGGTCCACACCGTGCTCCGTCAGCCACTGGGCCATCTGTCGCTGCTCTTCGCTGGGCAGTGTCTGATATTCTACGCCCCAGTGCGGAAGGGCTATGATGGCATCGGGCCTCATCTGGCGTGCCACTTCCAGGTCGCGGGCTATCTCGGTGGTGTCCATCATGTTCACCATGTTGGGTTTCTGCACGGGGATGCCATTGGTGTCGTACGTGAAGTTGAGCAACACCACGCGCAATCCGTTCCGCTCGAGCAGGAAGGGATAGTTCTGACGGCGTTCGATGCTGTCGCGATACGTGCCCAGATGCGAGATGCCGAGCGAGTCCATCATCAGTATCGTGCGCTCCAGTCCTTGCCGCCGCGTATCAACACAGTGGTTGTTGGCCGTGAGCAGCACGTCGAAGCCTGCACGCTGGATATCTCGCAGGTAATCATCGGGGGCGCTGAAGCGCGGATATCCGCTGTATGGCGGCCCGGCCAACGTCACCTCGAGGTTGGCAATCGCCACGTCGGCCCACTCTATCTCGGGTCTCACGCGCGAGAAGCACTCCTCGTAGCTGTACGTCCCGTCGGGTCTTCGGGCGGCAGTAATCTGCGGCATGTGCTGCATGAGGTCGCCGGCAAAGAGCAGGCGCAGGCAATGCACCTCGGGCAGCGAGTCCTGAGCCGCAGTGTCGGCAGGTGGCTGCTGAGCGCAACAGCACAGGTTGGCCGCAAGTATCAGCTTACACAGTAGCCAAAGATGTATCCCTCGCTTCATACGCTTCGTTCTTTGTTTCCTTTTATTCCCTATCTGCTGTGGCATCAATGCGCCTCGAGCCAGTTGCTGCCCCATCCGCAGTCGGCAATCAGCGGCACACGCAGCGAGCAGGCCGATTGCATCTCCTCGAGCACCAGGGCCTCGAGGCGCGATTTCTCCTCGGGCAGCACGCTGAAGTTGAGTTCGTCGTGTACCTGCAGTATCATCTTCGAGCGGAGCCCTTCTTCCCGCAGGCGACGATAGACACGAATCATGGCAATCTTTATGATGTCTGCCGCGCTGCCCTGGATGGGAGCGTTGATGGCGTTGCGTTCGGCATATCCGCGCACCACTGCGTTGTGGCTGTTGATGTCTGGCAAGTAGCAGCGGCGGCCAAAGATGGTCTCGGTGTATCCCTTGTCGCGTGCCATGGCGATGCTGCGGTCCATGTATTCCTTCACGGCGGGGTACGTCTGGAAATATCCGTCGATAAGCTGCTTAGCTTCCTGCCGCGAGACGCCCATTCGCTCGGCCAGACCAAAGGCGCTGATGCCGTAGATAATGCCAAAGTTGGCCGTCTTGGCCCGGCGGCGCTCCTCGGTGGTGACGTCGGCCAGTGCTTTCTTGAAAATCTTGGCGGCCGTGGCAGCGTGTATGTCGTGTCCCTGTCGGAAGGCGTCTATGAGGTTTTCGTCCTCGCTCAGGTGAGCCATGATGCGCAGCTCTATCTGGCTGTAGTCGGCACTGAAGAAAATCTCGCCTTCGTCGGGTATGAATGCCTTGCGCACCTCCTTGCCCTGTGCATCTCGCACGGGAATGTTCTGCAGGTTGGGGTTGCTACTCGAGAGACGGCCCGTGGCAGCAATGGTCTGATTGAACGAAGTGTGGATGTGACCCGTCTGCGGATTGATGAGCTGCGGCAGTGCGTCGATGTACGTGCCCAGCAATTTCTTCAGCCCGCGATGCTCCAGGATTTTCTCCACGATGGGATGGCGCTGACGAAGGCTCTCGAGTATTTCCTCGCTGGTGACATATTGTCCCGTCTTGGTCTTCTTGGCTTTTTCTACGATATGCAGGTGGTCGAACAGCACTTCGCCCACCTGCTTCGGCGAGGCGATGTTGAAGTTAAGTCCGGCCAGCTGGTGGATTTCGTCCTCGAGGCTTTGCATCTGTGCCGTGTAGAGTCGCGAGGTCTCGCGCAAGCCATCGGTGTCGATGCGCACACCATTGCGCTCCATGTAGGCCAGCACCGGCATCAGCGGCATTTCGATTTCGTGGAAGAGACGCTCCTGACCCTCGGCTGCCAGCTGTGGCTCGAAGAGTTTGTAGAGGCGCAGGGTGACGTCGGCATCCTCGCAAGCATAGTCGCAGACGGCCGCCGGCTCCAGTTCCGACATGTTCTTCTGCGTCTTGCCGCGGCCTATCAGTTCGTCAATGTGTATTGTCTGGTAGTGCAGGTAAGCCTCTGCCAAGTAGTCCATGCCGTGGCGCATCTCGGGGTGCAGCAGGTAGTGCGCTATCATGGTGTCGAACATCGGCCCGCTCAGGTGGATGCCGTAGTTTTGCAGCACCTGCAAGTCGTACTTCAGGTTCTGTCCCACCTTCAGCGTGTCGCTGCGTTCGTACACACCGCGGAACTCCTCGACGACGGCCTGTGTGCGGCACGGCACGTACCATGCCTCGCCTTCGCACACAGCAAAGCTCAGTCCCACCAGCTCTGCCTGCAGCGGGTCGGTGCCGGTGGTTTCGGTGTCGAGGCACACCACATCAGACTCATCCAGCCGTCGCAACAGGGCGGCACGCGCCTCGGGCGTATCGGCCAAAGTGTACTGATGAGGAACGTCGCGCAAGGTCTTCAAACCGCCACGCGTCGCATCGTCAATTGCGACGTGTGGCATCGCGTCACGCGACGTGTAGTTTTCGTCGTTCCCACGCGTCGCATTTTCGGTCGTCTCGGCAAAGCCGCTGAAAAGGTCGCCCTGCACGGCTTGCGCCGGCGCTTTGACGGGTGCCGACGGACGGGCTATTTCCTTCCGCCGCATCAGCGTCCGGAACTCCAACTCCTCAAACAGCGCAGCCAGCGCCTCTTCGTTGGGCTGCTGCCGCAGCAGGGAATCCATGTCCAAAGCGATGGGAACATCGGTTTTGATGGTTGCCAGCCATTTGCTGAGGCGTATCTGCTCGGCATTCTCCTCGACCTTTTGCTTCAGCGCACCCTTCAGTTTCTCGGTTTGGCCCAACAGATTCTCCACACTGCCGAACTCCTGTATCAGTTTGGCAGCCGTCTTCTCGCCCACTCCCGGGCAGCCGGGAATATTATCCACGGCGTCGCCCATCAGGCCAAGCATGTCGATGACCTGTAGCGGGTGCTGCAGACCCCATTTCTGCGTCACCTGCTCGGGGCCCATCACTTCGGCCTCGTTCTTTCCCACGGGAGGACGGAAAATCCGCACGCGGCTGGTCACCAACTGGCCGTAGTCCTTGTCGGGCGTCATCATGTACGTCTCTATGCCACGCTCGTCGGCTTGGTGAGCAAGCGTGCCGATGACGTCGTCGGCCTCGAAGCCCGCCACTTCGAGCACTGGTATGTTGTAGGCCTCCAGCACCTTTTTAATATACGGCACGGCAAAGCGGATGCCCTCGGGCGTCTCCTCGCGCTGTGCCTTGTATGCCGGGAATGCTTCGTGCCGGAACGTCCCGCCTGCCGGGTCGAAAGCCACGCCAATATGCGTGGGCGACTGATTCTGCAGCACGTCCTCGAGCGTGTTTACAAAGCCCAACACGGCAGATGTGTTCTGTCCCTTGGAGTTAAACCGTGGGTTCTTTATGAAGGCGTAATAGGCCCTATATATCAGGGCATAGGCATCCAATAGAAATAACTTCTGCATAATTTCTTCGTTTTGCCCGTAAAATTAAGAAAAAAAACTGAAACGTTCGTCTTTTTTCCGTAACTTTGCACCCTGAAAGACGTTGAACGTGGACAGACTACAGCAAATACAATCGCCCATTGCCGCAGAACTGGAGCAATACACCGCCCTGTTCAGCGAAACCATGCACACAGAAAATCCGCTCCTGCAGAAAGCGCTCTCGCATCTGCTGCAGAAAACCGGAAAACTCATGCGCCCGACGCTGACACTACTCTCGGCACGACTGACAGGACAGACGAACGAGCAGGTCTTCCACGTGGCGCTCGCACTGGAGCTGCTTCACACGGCCACGCTCATACACGACGATGTGGTGGACGAGAGCGACATGCGGCGCGGACAGGCTTCGATAAATTCACTGCTGGGCAACAAAGTGGCCGTCCTGACAGGTGACTTCGTGCTCAGTTGCGCCTTGCAGCACGCCGCCCTCACACACAACACGCAGGTTGTAAGCGTGGTTTCCGAACTGGGACAGACGCTGGCCGACGGCGAGCTCTTTCAGCTACACAATACCACATCCGAAAAAATAGATGAGGCCTCGTACTACGAAGTGATACGAAAGAAGACAGCCTCGCTCTTTGCAGCCTGTGCTCAACTGGGCGCCCTTATGTCTGGCGCCACGGCAGACGACGTAGAACGGATGCGTCAGTTCGGACAGTTGGCTGGCATGTGCTTCCAGCTGCGCGACGACATGTTGGACCTCTCGTCGTCGGACGAGCTGGGAAAACCCACGGGCAACGACCTCAGAGAAGGCAAACTCACATTGCCCGTCATTCACGCACTGAAACAGACCGGCGACAGCCAGATGCTGGAACTCGCACTGAAGACACGCCGCGGCGAGGCTTCGGCCAAGGAGCAGGACACACTGGCCCGCTTTGCTATCGAACATGGCGGCGTGGAATACGCCCAGTGGTCGATGAACGAACTGCGCATGATGGCCAACGGCCTTATCTTCGATACTGAAGAACCTGACGTCGCAACTGCACTGCGTGGCTACATCGATTTCATCGTAGACCGAAACCGCTGATTTTCCCACGGCCGACAACCACAGATACGACACGCAGTTTCGCTCGAAACTACAGCAAGAAAATAAAAAAGTGCAGGTCGGAAATCAGATTCCGTCCTGCACTTTCTATCCTGTCGCCTGCCGGCGTGGGATTTTTAGTCAGCCTTAATAATTCTCAGCCTTAAGCTGGAAGTAAGCTTGCGGATGGTTGCAAACGGGGCAAACGTCGGGTGCCTGCTTGCCCATGTGAATGTGACCGCAATTGCGGCACTGCCAGATGCAATCGCCGTCGCGCGAAAAGACCAGCTTGCCTGCCACGTTGGCCAGCAACTGGCGGTATCTCTCCTCATGAGCCTTCTCAATGACAGCAACGCCCTCGAACAATTCAGCTATCTCGTCGAATCCCTCTTCGCGCGCCTCGCGGGCCATGGTGGGATACATGTCGGTCCACTCGTCGTTCTCGCCGTTTGCTGCGTCGAGCAGGTTCTCTTCCGTCGTTCCTATGCCGTGAAAAAGTTTGAACCACATCTTAGCGTGTTCTTTCTCCTGTGCCGCTGTCTCCTCGAAGAGGGCAGCAATCTGCTCGAAGCCGTCCTTTTTTGCTTTCGAAGCGTAGTAGGTGTACTTGTTGCGTGCCTGCGATTCGCCGGCAAATGCAGCCATCAGGTTGGCTTCTGTCTTTGTTCCTTTTAGTGACTTGCTCATAGTTACTTCTCTTAGTGAATAAAAATGTTATTACCTTTGGTTTAAAATTTCCCGGATGAGTCGGTCTGACTTGCCCCAGTGCTCGATAAGGAAAAGCACGAAGCGAATGTCCACTCCGATGCAGCGTTGCAGACTGTTATCAAAGCTGATATCGCCCGACATGGCCTCCCAATTTCCGTCAAACGCCAGTCCGATTAATTCGCCTCGGCCGTTGAACATGGGGCTACCACTGTTGCCACCGGTGATATCGTTGTTCGAAATGAAGCAAAGGTGCATTTGGCCCGTACGTTTGTCGGCGTAGCGACCCCACTGACCGCGCTTCATAAGTTCTACTATGTCGGCCTCCAACCGATAGTCCTCCACTTCGTTTTGCCGCTCCGCCTTCGCCAAAAGACTGGGTGCGGCCGTATAGAAATCGAAATGCGTACCGCCGACCGTGTAATCCTGAATGAAGCCGTACGAAAGGCGCATGGAGAAATTGGCATCGCTGTAGTGTGGCATCTCCTGATCCATCTCGAGCAAAGCCTGAGTCAGCAGGCGTTCGCCCTGCCCTATCACGTTGTTTTGCTCGCGCATGGAGCCGCCAATCTTCATTGACATGTCCGGAATACCCTGTTCGTACAGCAGGGCCGGGTCGCTGTCGCGCAAGGTACTGTCGGCGAGAAGCGCGTCGAGACAGGATATGTCCTTACATATTGTGCGCTTAAACAGGTCGGCAGCGTAAGCCCTGCAGTCGCCGCCGAAAAGGCTGTCGATGGTTTGGTAGCATGCGGGCTGGTATTTCGCAGAAGTCACCTGCTCGCGATAATTTTGCAACAGGACGGCCATCGTCTCCTCATCTACACGCGGCTCATAATCCTTGAAGAACTTTTCGAGCGACTGCCTTGTGGCGGCAATCTGCGACGAGTCGGCATCCTGCGGCAGACGGTTCAGTTTCTGAGCCACACGCGCTATCTCTATGCCTCGCACGAATGTCTCGTTGAAGAAACCGCTGGCGTGAACCGCTTCGCGACGCTCGGCATATGCCTTTTCGAGCTGCGGGAAAACATTTTCGAAGCGTCGCTTCAGGTCTTCGCGCCCTTCGTACCACGATTTTATCTGCTGCTCGGTCTGCTGCTTCAGGCCGATGACGCCGAGATTGGCTATCGCCTTGTTCATTCCGATGGAGTTCTTCCAGTAATTGCTGCTGCCGGCCCACTTGCTGGCATACTTCAAAGCGATGTTTCTGTCGGCTTGCATCCAACGTTTCCACACGTCCTGCTTCTTGCCGCGAACTTGGATAACCGAAATATTGCGGTCCTCCACTCGCTCTCTGATGCCCCACGAGCTGAGGTATCGGCTGGTGCTTCCGGGATAACCGACCGTCATACAGAAGTCGCCGGCCTCGTAACCGTCCAGGCTCACCTTGGCGTATCTTTTTGGACGCAAGGGCACATTTTCCTTGCTATAGGGCGCCGGCTCGCCGTCGCGGCTTGCATAAATGCGAAACACGCTGAAGTCGCACGTCTGCCGCGGCCACATCCAGTTGTCCGTATCGCCGCCAAACTTGCCGAGCGACTCCGTAGCGGTGAAAACCAAGCGCACATCCTCGTAAACCTTATAGAAGGAAATATAATATGCATTGCCGCCATAGTAACTTTTGAGCTGACAATCCAAGTCGGGGTGCGCCAGTTGGTATTCTTTCTCCACGGCGTTGCAGATGCTATCGAGTTTGTCGCGGTCAATTTCACGCGCCGGAACTGTTGGGTTGGCACGATAAATGCTGTCCAGCGCCATCATGACGCGCGACGAACATTCCTCAGTACGCAGCAGGAAACGCACGAAAAGTCCCGGCACGGGCCGTTCTTCCTCGTAGCACTGCGCTACGAATCCATTTTTCAGAATGTCGTCTTCTGGGGTCGAGAGGCTTTGTATGGCACCATATCCGCAGTGGTGATTGGTGAAAACAAGGCCGTTGGGACTCACTACGACGCCCGAGCAGAAATCTCCGAAGTCCACCACTGCATCCTTCAGGCTTTCGCCGTTGGGATTATACAGGTCGAGTGGTGAAAGTTTGCAGCCCAGACTCTGCATTGCCTCGGCCGTCTTGGGGTCAATCTTGTTGAGCATCCACATGCCTTCATCGGCCGCGGCTTTCGTAGCGAAGGCCAAAACGAAGGCCAGCCACAGGTACTTTACTTTGCAATTCATGTTGTATCGTGTTTTCTTACTTTCCTTTCTTGGGTTTCCGCCTTGCCCATCCCTCCTCGCTGAAGTCGGGAATCTCGCCCTTCAAGCCGTCGGCTGCAGGTTTCTCGGCCTGTTCGGGATGGAGGAACTTCATCCAATCTTCCTTGGCAAACTTTTTTCCTCGCGGTGCCACATATCCGCGCTCTTCGCGCGAAGGCTTGTTTTTCTTTTTCTCCTTGGCAGGCGTTTCCAGCCATGGCGACGCACTCTTGCCTTTGGGCTTACGGCGCGACGAATCGACGTTTTGCGCAGGTTTTCCTGCGGCCGACGTCTCTTCCATCAGTATGCTGCGGCCTTTCACCGTAACGCCGTGTCGCATGGCCTTCACCACGCGCGCTGCGTCCTTCTCGGCCACTTCCACAAAAGAGAAGTTGCGCATCAGGTCGATGCGGCCAATTTCCACCTTGTCGCCTTTCACATGACTGTTGATAAGTCCTATTATTTCGCGGGCAAACATGCCGTCTATCTTTCCGGCGTTGAGGAACAGACGTACGTAGCCTTCCTCTGCCGTGTGGTCGCCCTTGCGCTTGCGGCTGCCGCGCGTCTTACCGCTCGCCTCGCCCGCATCTTTTTTTGCCGTACGCACGTCTTCTATCTCCGGTGCGTTGGCGTAGTAGCGCAGGAAGCGTCCGAACTCACGACTCAGCACGCGGCGGATAAGGTCGTCCTTGTCGAGCCATTCCCATCGCTTCTGCACTTCAGACATGAAAGGCGCTATTTCCTCTTCTTCCACCTCCACGCGTTCGATTTCGTCAATGACGTGGTAGAGCTGCTTGGCGCAGATGTCCTTCGGGTCGGGCAAGGTTCCCTGCACAAATTCCTTGCGTATGACTTTTTCCACCTGTCGGATTTTGCCTTTCTCGCGCACGTGTATGATGCAGATGCTGGTGCCTTTCTTGCCGGCACGCCCCGTTCTGCCGCTGCGATGCGTGTAGTTCTCCACATCGTCGGGCATACCATAATTTATTACGTGCGAGAGGTCGTCCACATCCAGTCCGCGTGCTGCCACGTCAGTCGCCACGAGCAGTTGCGTGCGGTGCTGGCGGAATTTCTGCATGGTGAGGTCGCGCTGTTGTTGGCTCAAATCGCCGTGCAGCGCATCGGCATTGTATCCGTCCCGAATGAGGTTGTCGGCCACTTCTT
>Ga0310694_10002238_pt1 | contig 20279 bp, 18 predicted proteins | sample 174DNAGHGhighgp2_FD_203884 | JGI IMG/M metagenome (GOLD analysis project Ga0310694, IMG submission 203884) | Sheep rumen microbial communities from Palmerston North, Manawatu-Wanganui, New Zealand - 1742 DNA GHGhigh gp2 (v2) (version 2) | ecosystem: Host-associated > Mammals > Digestive system... | reverse complement strand
TTGCAATGGTCTATCGCGCCAAAGGAACGGTGCAGGATATGGAGTTTGTGCAATTTCACCCGACGGCTCTCTTCCACCCGGGCGAGACGCATCCGGCCTATCTGATAACCGAGGCTATGCGCGGCTACGGCGGCATTCTGCGATTGCCCAACGGCGAGGAGTTTATGCACAAATACGATGAGCGCCTGAGCCTTGCACCACGCGACATTGTGGCTCGCGCCATCGACAAGGAGATGAAAATCCACGGACTGGACCACGTCTGCCTCGACGTTACCCACAAGGACCCCGAGGAGACAAAACACCACTTCCCGAACATCTACGCCAAATGCCTGAGCATTGGCATCGACATAACCAAGCAGTACATTCCGGTTGCACCTTGCGCCCACTATATGTGCGGCGGCATCAAAGTCGATTTGAACGCCTGCTCAAGCATCAAGCGGCTCTATGCCGTGGGCGAGTGCTCGTGCACAGGCTTGCATGGCGGTAACCGTCTGGCTTCCAACTCATTGATTGAGGCTGTGGTTTATGCCGACGCCGCCGCAAAACACAGTCTGGCGCACATCGACGAGTACACGTACAACGAGAGCATCCCCGAATGGAACGACGAAGGCACTATGACCAACGAGGAAAAAGTGCTTATCGCTCAAGATGTTAAAGAAGTAGGGCAGATTATGAGCACCTACGTGGGCATTGTGCGCAGCAACCTGCGCCTGAAACGCGCCTGGGACCGTCTGGACTTGCTCTACGAGGAGACCGAGGACCTGTTTAAACGTGTGAAGGCCACCCGCGACATCTGCGAGCTGCGGAACATGATAAACGTGGGCTATCTGGTTACCCGCCAGGCCATTGAGCGCAAAGAGAGCCGCGGCCTGCACTTCAATGTCGATTATCCGCCGTTGCAATAATGGTTGGCCACCACCGCAGATTGCACAACGTTTTTGTTTGCCATGTTGCGGCTGTTTGATATTTTTGACCGATTTTTAAAAACTAACAATTATGAATTTAGCAATAGGCAGCGATCACGCTGGTTTTGAGACCAAACAGATTTTGGTTGAATATCTTAAATCGAAAGGACACACAGTAACCGATTTCGGCACAAACTCGCCCGAGAGCATGGACTATCCCGATGTGGCCCACCCGCTGGCTGAGGCCGTCGAGGCAGGCAAGTTCGATTTGGGAATAACCCTTTGCGGAAGCGGCAACGGCATCAACATCACCGCCAACAAGCACCAGGGCATACGCTCGGCTTTGTGCTGGAACACCGAGATTGCCGCTCTTGCACGTCAGCACAACAACGCCAACATCTGCGCCATTCCGGCACGTTTCATTTCGGTTGATTTGGCAAAGCAGGTTGTCGACACCTTCCTCAGCACAGGCTTCGAAGGCGGACGTCACCAGCGCCGCATCGACAAAATACCGGTAAAACATTGATTTGTTGATTAACTGAACGCGCGAATGAGCGGGATACCACCATTCTTCAGTTAACCAATTCTTCAGTTATCAATCCTTGCCATGTCCATCGAAATTAAGAATCTGACAAAGGTTTACGGCTCGCAAAAGGCTCTCGACAACGTGTCGTTTTCTGTGGGCAGCGGGACTATTGTCGGTTTTTTGGGACCCAACGGCGCCGGCAAATCAACCCTGATGAAAACCATCACTGGGCTTGTTGCACCAACGTCGGGGCAGGTTTTGGTAAATGGTGTTGATGTGGCCGAAAACTCGGCTGCCGTGCACCGGATGATTGGCTATCTGCCCGAAAACAATCCGCTGTATCTTGATATGTACGTGCGCGAATATCTTGCGCATGTGGCACAAATATATAAACTCGACAATGTTCGGCAGGTTGTCGACAATGTGATTGAGCGCACCGGACTATCGCCCGAATGCCGCAAGCGGATTGGCCAACTATCAAAAGGCTACAAGCAACGCGTGGGGCTGGCTCAGGCCATTATCCACAATCCGCAGGTTCTTATTCTCGACGAACCAACCACCGGCCTCGACCCCAACCAAATTGTCGAAATCCGCAACCTGATAGTAGAGCTCGGACGCGAAAAAACCATTGTGCTCTCCACACACATCATGCAAGAGGTGCAGGCCATCTGCCAGCAAGTGGCCATTCTCGACCATGGCGTGCTGGTGGCCAATTGCGACACAAAACAAATCGAGCAAACCGCCGGCAACAACCTCCGGCAAGTCGAAGTTGAATTTAATTTGCCTGCCGATGAAAAATTGTTGCAACAAATTGCTAATATTGTTGCTGTCGAAAAAACGGGCGCCAGCACTTACGTTTTGGAGTCGGACACCTATACCGACATAAGGCAGGACGTTTTCAACTTTGCCGTACATCACAATTTGGTGGTGTTGGCAATGCAAGTGAAGCAGAAGTCGATGGAAGAAGTTTTTCGCGAACTGACAAGGACTAACAATTAAAAACGGAACACAATGTCAATCTTAGATGCAGCAAACAAACCGAAGAACATTCTCGAACTGTTGTCGTTCGACCTCACCAAATTTTTTGCTGACAACGACTACTGCGAGATTCAGAGCAAGGATATCGAAGGCGTATTCATGGTGGAATTCGAAAAAGAGTTTCCGCTTGTCGAGCTTGGAATGTTCGAAAAGGTGGTTTTCCGCCTCTTCAACGACAAAGACAACATTAACGGCAGCAACCACATCAACGTTACTCTGCCGGCCAACAGCCGCTATGTGAGCAAATCGAATGTGAAATCGCTTATCAACCAGCTATACTCCATCTATGGTTACGACGATGACCGTAAAGGCGAATGGGACGAGAATGATGCGCAACTCTTCCAGACAAAAGACCTGGAGCGCCAATGGACTATCGGCAACGACAAATGCGTTTATGCTGTTAAACTTTCGTACACCGAAAAACACGGGCTCTATCTGAAAATATTCTTCTTCAACCGCCTTGTCGAGGCCATAAAGAAAGAAGATGAGCAATCTTATTATTGATGAAGGCAACACCTTGTGCAAGGTGGCTGTGGCCGAAAATGGCATCATCCGCGAGCTATCGGCCACACCCGACATCACTCCCGACTATTTGCGCCAGCTGGCACAAAAACATACCATCAATAATATAATAAGCATAAGCACGCGGCGGGCTCGCATCGAACTTCCGTCGGAATGGCGGCACATTCCGCACATCACACCCGACGCCTCAACAAATCTGCCGATAAAAATAAACTACTCCACACCGCAAACGCTCGGCCTCGACAGAGTTGCCGCCGCAGTCGGCGCATCGGCGCTTTTTCCGAAAAACAATGTGCTGATAATTGATTTGGGGACAGCCATAACCATCGATTTTTTAGATGAAAACGGTGTTTATCAAGGCGGGGTGATATCACCCGGACCGGCTATGCGGGCAAAGGCTCTGCATACATTCACCGGCAAGCTTCCATTGGTCGACCTTCCACAAAGCAGCCAATTGACGGGCAAAACAACCACCGAAGCCCTGCAATTTGGAATCATGAACGGCGTTTGCTTTGAGGTCGAGGCTTACATCGATGCCTACTCCAAGCGGACAAAAAAACTGAAAACAGTTGCCACAGGCGGCTTCGGCCACATAATAAAGCACCCATGCGTTGTGCACGAACCCAACCTTGTTATAATAGGCCTGAACAGGATTCTTGAACACGCAGTGGGCTTATAAACTGGCAGAAAACATCTGTCGTTACCACCAAAACCACCCTCTCCAACACAAAAAAACGGCATCTTATCAAAGTTAATTTAACAGAAAGGCGTTGGTGAAGGGCTCACCTATTAAAGATTTATTACATTTGAGGCGGAATTTTAATACTAAAAAAATGAAAACGTTTGCTTATAAATTTGGTGTTTTGGCAATGTCAGTATTGATGATGGCCGGCACCACAAATGCTCAACAGAAAAAGTACTTGTCTGACCCGAAATACGGTCCCGACAGTGCGGCTCGTGAGGCGTGCGCAATGCACATATCGCTCTACGGCGAATTCTACAAACAGAAAAACTACAAAGATGCCGTCAACGACTGGCGAAAAGTGTACCAAAACTGCCCCGCAGCCAGCAAAAACACATTCATTCGCGGTGCAACCATCTACAAGAGCCTGATTAAGGATGAGAAAGATGCCGCAAAGAAAAACGCTCTTATAGACACCTTGATGCAGATTTACGACCAACGCATTGTCTACTTCAAACAAGAAGGAGCCGTGCTGGCCAACAAAGGCGTCGATTTGTACTCCTACCGCGGTAAAGATGCTTCGGCCGACGTTTATGGAATGCTCAAAAAATCGTGCGAGCTCGAGAAAGGTGAGACTGGCGCAGGTGTTGCCACTGTTATGATGCAGAGCGCTGTTGACCAATACAAAGCCGAAGAAATTGACGGAGCAGAAGTCATTGCTGCATACGAATTGGCTATGGCAACCATCGATTTGGCTATTGCCAACAACAAGAATATTGTTGCCAGTGGCGATGCCAAGAAAGTGCCAGGAGCACAAAAAGAACTCGAGAATCTTGATGTTGACGTGAAAAACGTTGAGAACCTCTTCTCTGAGAGCGGCGCCGCAACTTGCGATGCACTGATTGCAATTTTCGATGCAAAATATGATGCCAACAAGGACGATGTTGAATGGCTGAAGAAGGTTACCAAACTGCTCGACAAGGCTGATTGCAACTCATCGGCACTGTTCGCCAAATCATCGGAGGCGCTCTACGCTTTGGAACCATCGGCAGTTGCAGCCCGCAACCTTGCCAGACTGTTCTACAACAAAAAGGAAATATCAAAAAGTTTGGAATACTACTCGAAAGCATGTGAATTGCAGGATGATCCGGAGCTTAAGTCACAGTATTATGTTGAATCGGCATACATTGTGCTTGGCGAGGTGAAGAACTATCCTAAAGTTCGCGAGCTGGCCAACAACGCATTAAAAGCCAATCCGTCAATGGGCAAAGCTTATATAGTTATCGGCTTGGCTTATGCTTCTGATGCTCAAAACATTGGCACTGAAAAAGTGGAGCACGATGCCGCTTATTGGGCCGCTGTCGATAAGTTTACGAAAGCCAAACAAGTTGACTCATCGTGCGAGGAGGAAGCCAACAAACTCATTAGTTCCTACAAAAAGTACTTCCCCAACAAAGAGGAGGCCTTTATGTTCGGCATTCAAGAAGGCTCAACTGTAACCGTGGGCGGATGGATTAACGAAAAAACAACCGCACGTTATTGATTGTGAGCGCAGTACACAACATAGGATTATTTGCTAAGGCTCTTCTTGCAGGAGCCTTAGTTTTTATTCTGTCGGACTGCAAAAACGACATGAACCACGTCAATTCGCTGACTATCACCCCCGATTCGGCACAAATAAGCGGCTACGATTTTGAACTGACACGCTCGCTAAAGGGTTTCATTTCGGTCAGAATGACAGGCCCCGAAATGCGGCAGCTCAGCTCCAACAACGATGCATACGAATTCCCGAAAGGACTTGAAATATTCATGTACGATACATTGGGCAACGTAACATCGCACATGTCGGCCGATTATTCGATTTATTACGATAAAGAAGGCATTTGGGAAGCCAAAAACAACGTTGAGGTCAGCAACGAAAAAGGCGACAAACTTAACACCGAGTATTTGGTATGGTCGCGCGAGAAAGAAACCATTGAGACTGACCAATTTGTGAAAATCGCCTCGGCCGACGGCATCATTTACGGCGATGGAATGGTGGCCGACCAACATTTCGACAACTGGGAAGTGAAAAACGGCCGCGGAGTGTTCGATATTGAAAATGAATAAGGTAACAAGAACAATGAAAATAGTTGTGGAGTGCATGTGGTTTGCACTTACCATCTTGTGTTTGTTTGTCACCATTAAAGAACTGTTCCGGCACAACACATCCAACGCTCTCATGTTTGCCGCGCTGACTCTTGCCGCACTTTTTTTCTTCCTTCTGCGCCGAAACCAGCGTAAAAATCTCGAAAACAACAAATAATCCCTATATTGCAACTCAATAATTAGGAATTATCATTGAAAACCAATGACCGAAGAATTTCTTCATTTCCTTTGGAAGAACGGGCTTTGCCAGACATCGCTCAAAGAGTTCTACTCGGGCGAGCCTGTTGAAGTGCTGAATCCCGGCCTGCACAACCGCGACCAAGGCCCCGACTTCTTCAACGCCCGTGTCCGCATTGGCGATACGGTTTGGGCGGGAAATGTTGAGATTCACCTACGCTCGAGCGACTGGCTGCGACACCGCCACCAATCCGACAACCACTACAACAACGTGATTCTGCACGTTGTAGGTCAGAACGATGCCGAAATCAGCGACCAAAGCGGCCGGCTGATTCCCGCAGTCGAAATCAGTTGCCCCGACGGAATGCTTGAGCGCTACCAGTTCCTAATGACCACCGACCGTTGGCTGCCGTGTCAGTCGTATATTGCTGATATCGACCCGTTTGTGATGCAGCAATGGTACGAGTCGCTGACCGTTGAGCGGCTCGAGAACAAAACGACCGCCATTGCCGAAAACCTGCGGCTCACGCAAAACAATTGGGAAGAATCGTTCTACTACACAGTGGCGCAATCGTTTGGTTTTAAGACAAATGCGCAGCCTTTTCTTATGCTTGCACAGTCGCTGCCGCTCAACGTGATAGCTCACCACAAAAACAGCCTGACGCAAGTTGAAGCTCTGCTTTTCGGTCAGGCGGGACTGCTGCCAGCCGAGCCTTCCGACGCCTATACGCAACTGCTCACCCGCGAGTATAATCACTTGAAAATCAAGTATCGGCTTGAGCCAATTCCGAGCCACGTGTGGAAATTTGCCCGAATGCGGCCAGGCAATCTGCCCACCGTGCGCATTGCACAGTTGGCGTCACTTATCAGCAAATCGTCGGCATTGCTATCAAAAATGGTTGAGTGCCAAACAGTTGACTGCGTAAAGCAACTTTTTGCGACCAGCGTATCCGAATATTGGCTCACACACTATGTTTTTGAAAAAACATCGGCGCGGAAGGACAAGAATTTAGGCGATGCATCGCTCAATCTGCTTGTTATCAATGCATTTGTGCCGTTTATGTTCCACTACGGAAAGAGCATCGGCAAGACCGAACTCACCGACCGCGCCCTGCAGTGGCTCGAAGAAGTGCCAGCCGAGCGCAACACCATTATCAGCCAATGGGAAAAGTTCGGAATCGAAGCCAAATGCGCGCTCGAAAGCCAGGCGCTCATTCAGTTGGCCAACTGCTACTGCCAGAAAAAACAATGCCTGAAATGCCGCGTCGGGCGGCAGGTTATCTCACGGTTATAAGGCTTTAACCGCACAGCTGAACCCCGCTGGAATCTTCAGTTCAACCACGCATCCCTGCGGCTCGCCGTTTGTGTTTCCGTTGGCCGAATAGTTGACGCTGATTTTCTGCTCGTTCTGAGCGTTCAACTTATCAATCAGCGCATTAGCCACATTTGTGTTGTGTGTTTGGTTCGCCTTGTCGGCAAGATTACGGTAAAGCCCATCGTCCGACACACGGGCGATAATCGTTTTATCGGTCGGGTCTTCGTCGATATTGACCACCACATTTCCGCCGTCGGCTTTCGACAAAACGCCCTTTTTCAGCGCGTTCTCGACAAAGCAAAAGATAAGAAACGCTGGCACTTTGGCCATATCGTTCACATAAGGCATCACCTTCACCGTATAGTTGAATTTCTCGTTGAAACGAAATTTTTCGAGTGCTAAATAACTCTTAATGAACGATATCTCTTCGCTCAACTCGTGGCCGAAACCATCGATATCGGTGAGAGCGGTGCGCATCAGTTTTGTCAGCGCAGAAAGGTTTTCCTGGGCCGTGCCGACCTCGTTTTTGTTCATCGAGTACGAGACCGAATTAATGGCGTTGAACAAAAAGTGCGGGTCGAGTGAGCTTTTTATCAGATTGATTTTCAGTTGGTAAAGCTCGGTCTGCTCGGCAAGAGCCTTACGGGTTCGTTTGGTCTGAACAATGTGATAAATGTAGAACGCTGCGGCCACAAGCAACAAAACAAATATCTTAATGGCAAAATAATCAACCAGATATGTTGCTGCAACAATAATCAGCACAATTGCCAGAATCAGGTAAATCCGCTTTGCTTTTTTATCGTCAACTGCACTCATTTTTTTCGCGATATTGTGTAATCAATCAAATCGATAAGCGATTGGCGGGCCGCGTTTTCTGGCGTTTCGGCCAGCACTGCTTTAGCTTTTTCAACGTAATCGGCCATCACCGTTTGGGCGTGCTCTATGCCGCCGTGTCCGCGCACAAAGTTCATCAGCGTGTCGATGTCGGCATCGGTTTTCACCTTCTGACGCAGGATTTTTATCATTTGCCGACGCTCGCTCGGTGTGCTGTTTTGCAGGGCGTGAATCAGCGGCAGCGTGATTTTGCGTTCGCGAAGGTCGTTGCCCGCAGGCTTGCCAAAAATGCCATTTACTTCATAATCAAACAAATCGTCACGAATTTGGAAGGCAATGCCAATGTATTCGCCCAGCCGTTCCATCCGCTCAACATCGGCTTCGGCCGCACCCACCGAGCAAGCGCCCGCAGTAGTGCAGGCAATCATCAGAGCTGCCGTTTTCTTGCGGATAACATCAAAATATGTCTGATTATCAATGTTCAAATGCCGAGCCTTCTCAATTTGCAGCAGTTCGCCTTCGCTCATCTCCTCAACGGCGCGCGACACAATCTCGAGTTGGCGGTATTCGGTTTTGTTCACCGCCAGCAGCAGACCGCGGGCCAGCAGATAGTCGCCCAAAAGCACCGCCACCTTGTTCTTCCAAATGGCATTCACCGACCAGAATCCGCGCCGCTTGTCCGACTCGTCGACCACATCGTCGTGCACGAGCGAAGCCGTGTGCATCAGCTCGATAAGCGCGGCGGCGTGGTAGGTGTGCTCGTTAACGATGCCGTAGAGTTTGGCCGTCAGAAACACCAGCATCGGCCTGATTTGCTTGCCTTTCTGCTTCTGCACGTAGAAAAGCAGCAGGTCGAGCAGGCGCGTGCCACTACGCAGAAAATTGCGGAAAAAGGGCTGAAACTCGTCCATTTCCGCCTTGATGGGTGCCTTGATAGTCTGCAAATCAGCCATTCGTAGGTTTTTCGCCAAATGTATAACAAATTGCCGTCGCGCGCACAGATAGCGGTGTTTTTTATCGATAACTGATTTTTGCCCGCAGGCGGATAGCTTTTAGTTTTACTCCCGCTCGTCGGGAAAATCAGAGAGATATCGTTTTGTAAAAATGCGAATCGGGTACCACGATGCCAGCAAACCAATGCCCACAACCGTTACCAAGACCAATACAAAGTCGGTCCAAATCATTTTTACAGGGTAGTTGTTGATGACGAACGACCCCATTGAGTCGAGCTTCAAAAAACCGAACGTCTGCTGAAGCCAGCACACAAGCAGGCCCAAAAGCAGCCCCACCACGGCGCCTCCAATACTTATCATTCTGCCCTCGGCCGCAAAAATGCGACGGATTCCTTTTTTGCTTAATCCAATATGACTCAGCGTTTTAATGTCGTTTTTCTTGTCGATAATGAGCATCGACAAAGAACCAATCATGTTGAAACTGCCAATGATTAGAATGAAGGTGAGAATCAGATAAATGGCGAATTTTTCCGATTTCATCACCTTGTAGAGCATCTCGTGCTGTTGGTATTGAGTACGCACAACATACTCGCTGCCAACCGTTTGGGAAATCTGCTCATACGATTTTGCGGGGTCGCTGCCCGGCTTGAGTTTTATTTCCAACGCGCTGGCTTGTGTGGGATACTCAAGCAAATTGCGCACAAAATCAATAGGTACAATCATATAGCGTGTGTCGATTTCCTGCTGAATGGCAAAAATCCCCGACGGATAGATATACGACTTGTTGACCGCACGTTCGGGGTTGACCGAAATTCGGCCGCTGCGCTTGGGAACATAAATGAGCAACGGATTGACAAAGTGGATGTTGACCGACAGATAATAGGCCAGTCCGGCGCCGACTACGGCCATTGGCCGGTGCCCATCGTTGAGCGTGTAACTGCCGTTGATTACTGTTGTGTCGATGCCTGTCAGTTTGTTGTATTGCTCCGACACGCCCTTTATTATGCCTGGATTCATGTGCTTATCATACTCAAGCAGAACGTTCTCCTCGAGTGTCTCGCACACAATGTCGACACAGCTTAGCTGGCTCACTTTCTGCAAATTAGGGTCGGCGGGGTCGAGGACCTTCCCTTGTGCAGGCGTTATTTTAATGTCGGGGTCGAAGTTGCTGAACATCGACTTTATGAGGTCGTCGAAACCGTTGAACACCGACAGCACAATGATGAGCGCCATGGTGCACACCGCCACCCCCACCAACGAAATGCCCGAAATGACATTTATGATGTTGTGCGATTTTTTTGAAAACAAGTAGCGGCGAGCCACAAAAACCGACAGGTTCATTGCTGATTTTTTGATGTTTACGACTGTTTGTTCTGGTCGCCTTTCAACAGTTTTTCAATGTTTTCAAGATAGTCGAGCGAGTCATCGATAAAGAACGAGAGTTCGGGTATGATGCGCACCTGATGACGGATGCGACTGCCCAACTGATACCTTATCTCCTTGTTATGAGCCGAAATAAGAGACATTATCTCATCGCGGCGGCTGTCGGGAAAAATGCTCAGATAGCACCTCGCCACCGACAAATCGGGGCTGATGCGCACCACCGACACGGTAATAATCGAACCCTGAAACCAAGTGCGGGCATAACTCTGAAACATTTCGGCCAAGTCTTTCTGTATCAGGCGCGAAACTTTATTCTGGCGTGGTGTCAACTCTTCCATAACTATTCTGTTTTTTTCTGATGCGCAAAGTTAGCATTTTATAGTTGTATGACACCACTTGGCACCGTATGGCATAAAAAAGGTTATGCGGAACAAATCGCCCCGCATAACCTTATTTTCTTTCGCCTATCCGTGTCCGGTCGGCGCAACTTGTTCGTATTCAATTATTTGTTGTCGCCAGCCCACGGCTCAATCCACTTTTTATAATCGACGTTTTTGAGTGTCGGGGTTATTTCGCGAATAGTGGTGTTAGCCGTTGGATTGTCGAACATGAATTTAGCCACAAAAGCTTTTACCGCCTCTACCTGAAGGTCGGATGCACGGCAGTGCGGATGCTTGCCATCGAATACGTAACCAAAGCGGTCGGAAATGCCGAATGTTTTATAAACCTCCTCGGCGGCGCGGCACGAAACATAGCCCGAATGGTCGCAAAGCCACTCATAGTCGGCGTTGCCCAAAACCAGCACGGCGCGCGGCGCACACATGGCCAGAATCTCGTGATGGTCGAACGGCAGGCGCTCAACACGGCCTTCAAAATGCTCTTTCAAGGCTGGCATAAACCATGTGTAGTTGGTGTTGCAGATGCGCTCCACATTGGTGTCGGTGCGTGCGGTAAAATCGTCGCTCACGCGCCACGAGTTAATGCCGCCACCACCCGATTCCTGCACAATAGCAAGCGCTATGCGCTCATCGAGTGCGCTCGAGTACATGGCCATTTTACCTGCATACGAGCAGCCGGTTACACAAATGTGGCTAAGGTCGGCGTTCAGCTGGTCGGCCACTATCTCGAGACCATCAATAATGCGGCTCACTCCCCACGCCCATGCGCTGTAGTTGCCGTTTCCGCTCAACTCAGGATACATCTGATAGAATGGATAAGTGGTGTCGCGGTCGTTCATGCTGTATTTGGCCACCTGGTCGTGGTCGAACGGAACTTGAATGCAGTTCTCGAATAAATCGCGGCGCAAAGCACCGGTGCCGCTGAAGCGCCCCATTCCAATGCTTACCGGGAACGGTCCGTAACCCTCTTTGGGCACGCGCATGCGGCTGGTGAGCGTCACGGTTTTGCCGTTGTGGTTCACAACAACGGTCAGCACGGTGTCGTTCAGTGTGGCTGTAATGTCCTCGGGCCTGTCTGGTTTGACACCTATCTCATAGAATTCGATTTCCGATTTAATCTCGTTGCGGCGCTTCTCCCAATCGTCAAAATTTGTTGAGCGTCCACTCCCATCCGACCAGGCAAACGGGTCGGGCAGAGTTGGGCACTGCGGCAACTCATCGGGGTTCACATAATTGATTTTCGGCAGTGCGGCGCCAGTGTTTTCGGTGTCGTAAACCAACGGATGCTGCTGGAACGAAGTACAGCCGACAAGCATTAATGTGCTTGAAATCAGTAATAAGTTAGCTTTTTTCATAATCGGTACGTTTAATAGTTATGTTTCAGTATGCGAACATAATCAAAGAATTGGAGCAAAATGCCACACCTGCGTTTTTTTTGATGGAACGCGACAAAAAATCGGAAGGCATGGCTATTTTTGAGGCATGGACACACTCAATCTACCCGACTACTCGCAACAACTGCGTGTCAATCTGAAAACCATGCAGATTTTCGACCCTCTGCGACGCAAATTTGTCGCTCTGACGCCCGAAGAGTGGGTCCGGCAGAACATTGTACAGCACCTTGTTGCACTGGGTTTTCCGCCAGGGTTGATGGCCTCGGAGCACCCCATAACCTTCAACGGACTTCAAAAACGCTGCGATGTGGTTGTTTTCAACCGACAAGCCAATCCTTGTCTGATTGTTGAGTGCAAGGCACCCCAAGTGGCTATCACACAGAAAGTTTTCGACCAGATTGCCACCTACAACATGCAACTCAACGTTGGTTTTTTGATTGTTACCAACGGCCTGCGACACTTTTGTTGCAAGATTTCAGGAAACGCTAAAGCTGAGTTCCTGCGCGATTTTCCTAATCCTGCCGAGGTGATTGGTTGAGAATAACGGAAAATAGGGTGGCTGTTTGTTTTGCTCCTCTTTTTTTCAACAAAAAAAGCCCGGGACTCGCGCCCCGGACCCATCATGAGGAAAATCACGCCAACTTTTTCTGCATCAGCGTTTTCTTTTGAAACGGAAGCATCGTTGCCGGTGCCCCCGTTTTTCTATCTATTAATAAACACGCGTTTAGCCACGTTCCCAACCTTCACAATGTAAACACCGGCGTTGTTCATGCGGATTTCGTTGCGGGCACCCAATCCGTCGGCGGTAGATGCGTGGCGCGCCGCGTCTCTACAAACCAATGCGCCCATAGCGTTGTAAACGCTGATTTCTTCCGTTGCATTCTCAACCACAATCACGTTCTGGTAGGCGTAGATGTTGACTGCGTTGGCAGCATCTTCGTCAACAGCGGTGTTGTCGTCGTCTTTGGCGCTGACGTTTACATCGAATGTTGTGGTGAGCGTTGAACTGACAGCCTCGAACGTTACAGTAAGCGTCTGTTTTCCAACCTTTTCTGAGTTAAAGCCGCTAACCCAGTTGGGCAGAATCTCGTAATCATCAGTCGATTGGTCGGTGTAGCCGATGGTGATTTTGCCACCCTTCACATCGAGAGCCTCGCCCTGCCTGTACTCAACCTTGTTGGGTTTCGATGCCAACTTGATTGTCTCAGCCACTATTTGCGGCACCTTAACAGTGGTGCGGCTCAACTCAACGCGGCAAACCGAGCAATAAACAACCGAATCGTAAGAGCCAGCGGCGGTGCGTGTTGCCTCAACAACGTTCTCGATGGCTACGCTGTCTTTATGACCTGTGGCGGGAACATCAACCTTTGTGCGGCTGAACTCCTCCTTACAAATTGAACAATAAACCACTGAATCGTGAGAGCCCGGTGTGGTGCAGGTTGCGGCTACAACATTCTCAAAACCAACACTGTTGTTATGTGCAGAGAAGATTGCTGTAAATGACTCACTGCCTGTTACATTAACAATACGCGGATTGTCGGTGTTGTTATCGCTCCATTTAACAAAATGTGCTGCTGGCGAGGCTGTTAGCGTGTTGGTACCATTGGCGGTTGCTGCCAAATACCAGAATGAGCCATCACTGCTTTTTACAGCATAATTTTCTCCATTGGCAGTAACATTCCCTATCTCTGAGCCTTCTACAGCCACACGCACCACCTTGCATCCCCACTCCACAGAACAATATATTGATTGCCAAGATGATAACTTATTCCAATTCGAACTCCAACCTGAGGGTTTTGATGATTCTTCAAACTCGCAATACAAGGTAACATTGCTGCTATAGGCGAATACATTGTCTCCAATAATTGTAACTGTATTGGGAATGGTTACTGAAGTCAGGTTGTTGTCATTTTCAAACGCATAGTCGCAGATGTTTGTAACCGAGCTCGGAATGGCCACGTCACTATCACTGCCTATATAAGCAATAATCGCAGTCTTTGACTCATCGGAATAAATAAAATCGCCATCAACTGTTCCGTTTAAATATTTTGCTCCCCATGGAGCTCCCGGAAGATTGCCCGAATATGTAACGTTGATAACATCAACACAGGCATTATAGCTGAAAGCATTATCGGCAACGTTGGTAACCGATTCGGGAACAATTACATTTTTGCAGAAGAACGTATAAAACGGACTACTGCTAATGCTGGTGATACTTTCGGGAATTGTTAGTGTTGTCAAACTAGAACTCATAAATGCTGCAGCCTTGAGTTCTGTAACCGTCTCGGGGATAACGTAAGAGCCAGATGACCTTGGGCAGCAGTAAATCAGAGTGGTCTTGTCTTTATTGAACAGAACGTTGTCCTCGACTGTAAATGCAGTGTTTCCTTCGGCAACAATTATTTCTTCCAACCGGCAACCCATAAAAACATTTTCGCCAATGCTGGTGATTGATTTAGGAATAGTTAACGATGTTATGCGGCTACTTGAAAGGGCATTATTTTTGATTGCTGTCACGTTGAATGTGTTTCCCGCAGTAACAGTTTCAGGAATTATAAATGATTCGCCTGAATAAGCATTCCAAATGCTTGAAAATGAAACAGTTTCTTGGTCTAATACCATATATGAAATATCATCTTTCTTGAAAAACAAACTTGCATCGCTGTAATCGACATTATTGTTTATTGTTACCGAAGTCAGGTTGTTGCAGCCAGAGAAGACTTCTTTGCCAATGCAACTAACGTTTTGGGGTATGGTTATCGATGTTAGTCCGGTGCAACCATAAAAGGCACGGCTGCCAATTCCTTCAATACCTTCGTGGATGGATATCGAAGCCAAGCTGCTGCAATTATAAAAGGCACCACCTGCAATAGCTTTGCATTTGCTGTTTATTTCACAAGATGAAATGCTTGTCGCAGTTGCTTTCATCAAGATTTGATATTGATTCTGATTAGTGCCTAAATATTGAGCGTTGTCAAAAGTATTATATGTCAGAGAGCAACCATAGAATGCATTATTGCCGACACTTGTTACCGATTCGGGTAATGTTATCGATGTCAATTTGTTGCAATTATAGAACGCATTGTCGCCAATGCTTGTAACAGTTTCTGGAATAGAATATGCCCCGGTTTTACCGGCAGGGCAACATATTAAAGTCGTCTTTGCCTTGTTAAACAAAATACCATTTTCAGATGCATATTCTATATTATTGCCATTCACGCTTATTTCAGTCAATTTGCTGCAACCATAAAACACCTGTTCACAGATGCTTTTTACGCTTGCCGGAATGGCTATCGTTGTTAGAGCTGTGCATTTAGAGAAAGCATATTCACCAATACTTGATAGTTGTGAGCCTTCGGCAAAAGTCACCGAGGTCAGGCTGCTGCATCCATAAAACGAATTTTCGCCAATGCTTGTGACACTTGCGGGAATGGTTATCGATGACAATTTGCTGCAATAATAGAATGCCATGTAGTCAATATTTGTAACATTTTGGGGAATGTTTATAGATGTCAAATTGCTGCAATAAGCGAATGCCCAGTTGCCAATGTTTTTTAGTTGCGAGCCTTCGGCAAAAGTTACCGATATCAAGCCGCTGCATTCATAGAATGCTTGACTGCCCATGCTTGTAACAGTGTATTCCACACCATCGGTTTCGGGGTAAGTAACCTTTGCTGGGATTTCAAGAGCACCCGAAGGTTTGTTTGTGCCTTTGGAAACCGAAACATTGGTTCCATCGGTAACCGTGAATTTCAAGGTTCCAGCCTCGTTTTCAAATGTGGTTTGTGCCCATGTGGCTGCTGTGCTGCAAAACAGCGTGGCCACTGTCAGAAATAGTTTTTGTAATGTCCTCATAATTACTTAATTTTTAAATGTTTATAGAAATGTTTATTTAATTGTGTTCTAACAGATTTCACCCAAAATGCAGCAAGCGGCCACAAGCAGCACAAGTGTGCCTATAAATATGCCGGCGAAGAATTTTGTTGTGTCGGGCTGTTTCATTGCTTTTGCCCCGTTTGCCATTTTCAGTTCGTAGTTCATAATTGTATAGTTTTAAGTGTTTAATTCTTAAATGCGATACAAAGGTTAAATCGGGGCATCAAAAAAACAAGGATGACTTAACGAACGGCGGGTTTGACTTAACGAACGGCGAAAATCGACCAAAAATGACTGGTTATTGTTAAATAGAAATGGCAGAAAATGAAATTGTGAACAGGTGAATTTTTTGAATTCTGAGCATAATTTTTCCAAAATATGCAATTGAGCCAACCGATTTTTTCCGATTCGAGCAGAATTCTATCCGCAGGCGGATTGTTTTCGCACAGAAAACACTGATTTTTCAGAGATTTTTCTCTAACCAAACTTATCCGAACGAAAACCAAATTCGTTGGAATTCATTTGAGCCCTTTTGGTTAGCACCCAAAAAACTGATTATGAAATCTTGCTTCATTTTCCGCCCGATAGGGCGAGCAATCAAAAACGCGCTGAAAGCGCAAAACATTATAGCCCAACGCAGAGTGAGCGAAGCGAACGGCACGTTGGGTGTGCGTTCCCCACACCACCCCGACGCGCTGAAGGCGCAAAAGAATGGGTATTTGTGAGTTGCCCTTACAGGGCGCCGTTTTCCGTTGTTGGCAACAATACCCAAGGCGCCGCTTCGCTTGCCTTGGGCTATGTGTGAATTGCCCCTTCGGGGCGTTTTTCTTCTAATCAAAACATCCATTTTTTTGGGGATTCATTTGGGTTCATTAGGTTAGCGCCAGAAAATTGAAAATATCCCCATAGGGGATAAATATCGGTAGAAACCATAGCCATCAATTGTTTTCTACGCCGTAGGCGTTGCATATATACGTGCGCTATGGCGTTTGTTATGTAACCCCTGACGGGGTTGTCGCGGCGGTGGCATCTGCTCATGCTACCGATATGAATGTCCTCCGGACATTTTTTGTGTGCGTACAAAGGAAACGCCTAGAAGGCGTTGACAATCATAACCGTATGCAAGCGCAGCGCAGCTTACGGAAGGTTGCGGAAAAAGGCGTTCGCCTGAAAGGCGATACTATTATGTTGTTCCGCCTTTCAGGCGAATTGCCGATTATGGGCAGCTGGCACGGCATGATAAAAACGCGCCGTAGGTGCGCAAGATTGGTAGAATTTGCCATTTTATTGATTGTGCGTGCCGTAGGTACGCTACCCTTTTATTGTGGCGTACCTACGGCACGCTGTTTTTCTTTTTAGGCGCACGTTTCTACCAATCTGTTGTCCCTAACGGGACATTTTCCGCCCGCCAGGGCGAGCAATTAAAAACCGCGCTGAAGGCGCAAAACATTATAGCCCAACGCAGAGTGAGCGAAGCGAACGGCACGTTGGGAGTGCGTTCACCACACCGCCCCGTCGCGCTGAAGGCGCAAAAGAATGAAAGTTGGCGAGTTGCCCTTTCAGGGCGCTGGATTTGTTGTTTGCAACAATACCCATGGCGCCGCTTCGCTTGCCTTGGGCTATGCGTGGATTGCCCCTTCGGGGCGTTTTTCTTCTATCCAAACTAAAACAAAAATTTTTCGGATTCGTTTGGTTAGCAACAAAATGATTGGTTATTAGATTTTTACACTTTCTGCTTTTTCAAACTCCGTTATAACTTCACAATAACCTCCTCGCCGCTATACCGCACCGTTTTGTCGGCTTTGGCTTTGTAGCTGAGTGCAATGGGCTTTTCGCTTGTAACCAACACAATATTAAACTGTTGCGACTTTGGCATTCCCGAATATTGCCCCTCGCGCGTGCCAATGGTGAGCGTGCGGCTAGCATCGGTGTAAGTGAGGCGCACGCGTGCAAACTCGCCTTTCTCGTAGTTGTAGTTCACGCCCTCGTCGTTGTAAAGGTCGAACACGGCATCGGCCCCGGCGTACACAACCAAGGTTATCGGCTCGGCCTCCTTCTGGCCGGTATATTCAATGTCGGGGCCAACCGGAATTATTGAGCCTGCCTTTGCGTAAACGGGTATGCGCTCATATGGCGCGTCAACTGTAATTTCTTGTCCGCCTTGCAGATACGCACCATTGTAAATGTCGTACCAGCCGGCGCCCTCGGGAAAATAAACTTTGCGGCTTGTAGCCTTATACTGGCATACGGGATTGACAATCAGCCCTGGCCCGAACATATATTCATCGCTGACATTGAGCACTTTATGGTCATCGGCGAAATCCATCGGCAAAGGCCGCATCAAAGTGTAATCATCGAAATGAATCCGTCCGGCAAGCGAGTAGATATAAGGCATCAGGCTGTACCGCAGTTTGTGGTAGAGCAAAATCGACTGGTAGGCCGGGTGATTCTCGGGCGCAATGTTGAATACCTCGCGGAACGGGAATTGCCCGTGGGTGCGGTAGAGCGGCACAAAAGCTCCAAACTGGTGCCATCGTGCGTTCAGTTCGCGCCACTCCTTAAGGTCTTCGTTCTCAACACCTTGCGCATCGAACAAGTGTTGGGCGCGCTCATAGCGTTTCTCAACGCAGAATCCGCCAATATCCATTGTCCAGAATGGCAGACCGGTAACCGAGTAGTTCAATCCGGCGGTTATCTGCGCCTGCATATCCTCCCAGCGTGTGGCAATATCGCCGCTCCAGGTGGCTGTGCTGTAGCGCTGCAGCCCCGAAAAACCCGACCGTGTGAGCAGAAAAACGCGTTTGTCGGGGTCGGTTTGGCGCTGGCCTTCGTAAATGGCTTGCGCATTGGGCAGCGAGTAGGTGTTGAAATACTCTGTTGAAGACCCGATTGCCGTCGGACCCGACAGTTTTTTGCGGTATCCCATACTTGCATTCGACAGAATATCAGGCTCCGAAGCGTCCATCCACCACGCGTCAATGCCAAGGCTGAACAGATTGTCCTTCATCTGCCGCCAGAAAATATCGCGCGCCTCCTGCGAGTAAGGGTCATAGAACGAACCTATGTAACCAGCTCCAATCCAGTCTCTTACGCTGTCGGTTATGGCTTGCTGGTAGATAAATCCTTTGTTGTTCAGCTCCTTGAAGTTATCGGTGTTGATATAATATTTTGGCCAGTGCGAAATCATTATGTGACCGTGCATTGCGTGTATGTCGTCAACCATTTTCTTCGGGTCGGCAAACCGCGCCGGGTCAAACGTGAATGCGCCCCACTGGTCCTCTTCCCAATAGCTCCAGTCCAGCACAATATTGTCGATAGGAATGTGCTTGTCGCGAAATTGTTTGAGTGTGCCAACTATCTCATTCTGAGTTTTATACCGCTCACGACTCTGCCAAAATCCCCACGCCCACTTGGGCAGAATAGGCGCACGGCCGGTGAGTGTCCGGTAGCCGCTTACAATACTGTCCATCGATTGGCCGTAAACAAAGTAGTAATCAATCATTTGCCCCATTTCCGACCATATTGCCATTGTATTTTCCTCACTTTGGGGCAACGGGCTCAGAAATTTCAGTCCGATATATGACACGCCACCATCGGGGTGCCACTCAATGCGGACGGGCACGGGCTTTCCGGCCTCCATTGCAATGCTGAATTTGCGTGTGTTCGGGTTCCAGGCGGTGCGCCAAACCTCGTCGCCAATCGGTTTGCCGTCAACAAAAACCTGAGTGTAGCCGGCGTAGTAGAGTTTGAATTTGTACTCGCCGCTCACGGGTGCTGTCAGCGTGCCCTCCCAAGTAATGGTCGAAAAATCGAACGGAAATCCGGCCGGAAAATTCTTCACCGTCTCAAGGTTTTCGTAGTCAATGGTGCTCTCGGCGCGTGTGACAAAAACCTCGCCCCGGGCCGTTGTGTAGGTGGCTGTCAAACCTGCCGAGCCATCGTTCCCGGTTGGGTTCAGGTCGGTGAGCTGCGCATACGGCCGTGCATCGCCAAAGCGCGAGTAAGAGTAATTGTCCCACAACAGCCCGTAGTTTTTGTTCGACATCACAAACGGCACCGACACTTTGGTGTTGTATTGATAAAGCTCTTCGTTCTTGTCTTTGTAGTTCCACTCGCCGCTCTGGTGCT
>Ga0310694_10002237_pt1 | contig 20289 bp, 40 predicted proteins | sample 174DNAGHGhighgp2_FD_203884 | JGI IMG/M metagenome (GOLD analysis project Ga0310694, IMG submission 203884) | Sheep rumen microbial communities from Palmerston North, Manawatu-Wanganui, New Zealand - 1742 DNA GHGhigh gp2 (v2) (version 2) | ecosystem: Host-associated > Mammals > Digestive system... | reverse complement strand
ACACTTGAAACACCTGCATCTTTCATTTGCCGCTTGTTGAGCATACTTGTCGCTTGTCTTTTCGTCGATCATCCCCACTGCCGGTTCTGATGGAATGTTGACGGCTTTCCAATACTTGATTGCAGCCCCGTTGCAGCAATGGAAATTTCCTACTGGGAGATCGTAGCAGAGAGCATCGCCTTCTTTGTTTTCAGTCCATGTGAGGGACTTGGCTGGGTGCATCTTGGCGACGATGACTGCAGGTCTGAGTTTTTCGGGGTCCATCCTGTCTTCTAGCAGGGCGAAGATTTCCTCGTTGAGTGGGATTTTCGTGTTGGATGCATCGTTCCAGTCGTTGAATTTCTTCATTGTGTTTAATGCATCCTTGCCCCTTTCGGCAAGAACCGCAGCGACTTCGGACAGGAACTTGTCCATCTCTTCTTTCTCGTATCCGGCAACAAACCCATCACTGTTGTTGTGTCGGAATTGCAGTGCGGCAGGTTTCTTCAGTTCGCTCATTGTCTTTTTCCTTTTATAGTTGCTACATTTATGTCCGGCCACGGAATCCACGCCAGCGCTTTCCACTGTTCCATGTCGAACTTGTAGCCGTGCACGTCGGTGAAGCCGGTTCCGTCGAAGTTTACTCTCAGTGGTGACGGGCATGCGTCAAATATAAACACGTAGTCACCGGGACTGGCCACCTTCTTCCATTCATCCAACCCAGGGAAAGCGTTCCATGTAGGACGGATGTTCAGCTTGATTTCGAGGGCAACCTTCTCGGCATAAAGTTCGTTCTCGCGTTCAAGTGCCGCATCCAGTTTCTTCTCCCAGATTTCTAACCGCTTTTCCGCAGATACCGTGTTCTCCTGGTCATATTTGTCCAGTTCGGACGCCATCGGGCCCCACGGATTGCTATCCTCGGTGTAACCTACGAGGATGCGGTCACGGTCGTCACCCGGGAATGTGATGAGGAACCCCTCGGTATCGCCGGACCGGTATTCCTCCAGCGAGAACGCGGTTATTCCGAGCCACGTATCCGTGACATCGATTGACTCGGCCCCGTCCCTTTCCACTACGGACGACTCATAGCGGTCCTCGTAGCCTTCCTCGATAAGGAAGTCGAACGACTTCTTGATTTCTTCCATTGTACACGTCATAGTAATAAATATAGCATTGTTTCCTCCTGTTGGCAACCGGGAACATTTTTGCTACATTTGTAACACCCAGTATAAGGAGTAACCATGAGCAACATAGTAATACCCAAGGAACTGCCGGACTTAATCGACCGTTTCCACTTCCTGTGGAACAAGCTCCGGATCATCAAGAACCAGCGTATAGATTCGGACAGGCATGCCCTGCTTGAAAAGCTCAGGAACATCAAGGCGCCAAGCGAGCTTGAAAAGCGCCTCATTGAGCAAATCGAGGGCGAGGAGAAGGCATGCCTGGATAACGGCGACAAACTCGAAAAGACATACCGGGAGGAAGAGGCCAGCCTCTATGAAAAGGTAAGGAAGGCATGCAAGGACATGCTCCTGGGTAAATACATCAAGCACATTACCGCATGGTACACCATATACATGCGGGTGGACCAGGTGACAATGACCGGACGCACCGTGTCCATTTCCGGCAAAAGCATCAGCTTTTACAGGGAACACAACAATTTCCAATGGGCGTGCGTACAGCATTATGACTTATTCGACATCAGCCAGGTCATATATGGGAATGCAACGCCTACACTGGAATCCCTGGAAACCGAACTGCAGCATTTTGAAATCATGAGCCGTGAAGAAGTAATCAACATTATGAAAGAGTACAAGGACAAGCTGGTAAAGGAATGCGACCACATCATCGACTATGCCGAGAAGATGGAAGACGACCCGATGCCGGAAGATGTACCGGTAGATACCAGCAAAATGGAGTAAAGGAGAACACCATGGGCAAGAGCAAGTATTGGAACTGGTATGGAAACGACCCGATGCCTGAGGTGGCAGAACGGTACTACGACCTTCTCGAAGAGGTGAACAACTCGTTTCCCGACGAGATGTGGGATGCCGACAAGGTACCGGGCGTGGAAACCGGACGGTACGAGGGATACGTGTCCGTCTACCATATATGCCATGACGGCCCGGAAGACATCCACCTCGACATTGACAAGGACGATAATGGCAAGTGCACCGTAGCACTATGCTCGTTGCGAGACAACGGCGCCAAGAATTTCTGGGACTTCCCGAAAAAGGTGCACTTGAAGTACAGAGTGCCATACGAGGTGCTAATGGATCGCGACTTCGCCTTCAACATCCTCGTACTCTTCGCCGGCGCGAAGAAGGGATATCGCAAGGAGATGGCGAAACTCATCACCAAGCACGGCGGTAAACCGACTAAATAGGAGATTGTCATGACCAATATCCCCCTTATTGTCCAACTGGGTGACGGCTGTGTCGTCGTTGGCACGCTCGTAAAGTTCGAGCAGAACCTGCCCGTGCCGGCCTTCTTCGACAGTGCCATCCACCAGTTACCCGAGGCATCATGCAGTATTGGCGTGCTGACCGATACCATGGGGACCCTCGACTTCAACGCAAGACACATAGTCAAGATCGGGACCGACAAGGACCACATGGTCAATATCAAGGCGGCAATGGATGTCGTACTGTACCTTACATCACTGCTGAACCTGGATCGCAAGGTCGAAAGTTCCGTTGAACAACTCTTACAGCAAATCTGCCAGGATGCCTCCGCATGACCGGTCTTGATGATTTCGAGCGTCTCTATGACGAACTTTTAGGACACCGCGAGGAGCCGCCCCAGTCGAACGAGTACAACCCGGACGACCCGCTTGGGCTAAGCTCCGGCAGGGTGACGTGCACTATGGCGACACTGATTGACCCCTGGGAGGAAGCAATATCCGAGGCATTCGTCCAGGACGGAAATGGCAACTGGATAATGGACGAGGAAACCCGGAATAGAAGGGACATGCTCATCAGGCAGTGGCTTTGAGCCAGGCATCCACCGGGCCAAGTGTTTGCTTCCATTCCATCATTTCCGTTTCCCGCTATGTGTACGACGCCATTCGTTGGATTCGTGCGCAAAGTTCCTTACAATGATTGCGAAATTTTGCTTGTTGTAGTAGAACTGCCACCGTCCCCAGAGGCCAATCCAGTCGAATACGGTGACGAAAAAGATTAGCCACACGTGTTCCCTGAAAAAGTCACCCACCGCCAAGGCGGACAAGGCACCGATTACGGCGCCGACGTTACTCATCAGCCGCTCGGCGTTGGAATGGTTCTGGTAGTCTATCTGGTTCTTGTACAGGCTTTGCTCGAAAACGTCCCCTATGCTCGGTATTATCATTTCCGTTATGAACCGCACTATCCTCAGTAGCAGGTCATGGGCGAAGAATAGCCGGCATACTCCTTCCCAGTCCACGGTAGGGTCATACTTGCCTATCATGTAAGCCAGGAAAAATGACAATTCCACCACGGTAAAGAACAGCGTTTCCGAAATATCTATTGCCTTGAAATGACAGAATACCCAGCGTTTCTTGTTGACGTCGCTGGCTATGTAGGCGCTTACCAGGCCGATAAGGCAGCTGACTATGAGCTGGATAGAGTACACTCGGCTACCTAGCCCTATGTCCAGCATAAGGAATGTCGGCATTAGCATGCCGTATATCACGCAGTTGAGCATCAGCGTGAACAAATATACCGTTTGCTGCCTGCTCATGAAAAGCGCATGTATCCTGTCGAACATAGGCTTGCTACGGTTAGATATTGTTAATTTCCTCTATTTTCGCCACGTGATGTACAGGTTTCCGGATGATAAATCAGGCGGCCGTCTGCGGTCATTTCAAAGGCGGGGTTCTCCCTGCAGATGGCCTTATATATGCCACATGGCTCGCGGTAAGTGACTTTATTGTTGATATGTTTCATGCAGAAAATATAGCAAATTGGGGCTATCGGTGGCAACCGGTGGCGGTCGCAAGTCAAGATGCGGCGACTCGAGGCTACACTTGGGTCATTTGGTCCGGCTACCATGTTCGATGTCAACAGGCACCTGTGGGCCCGGTGGGGCATGGAAGACGGGGAAGTGAGGCTCGACTGCCGGTACTACACGGAGAGGCCGGGGAAAGTGGAGGAAACCGGTGAACTGATTGTGGAGACGATGAAGGAGTTCATAGAGGGTCTTAGGCTGAAAGGTGACCCGAAGTCGCATGTGGGGTTCCCGGTGACCGGGTTAGATAGGTCACACTACTTGCCATACTTGTTAGATATGGGACCGTGCCCAGATTTTTAGATATAATGAATTATTGTTCTACAAACCATACCGGTGCAACCTGTCCTAACCCTGATGCATTTTCATACACCGCATACTCATGGGTATCCGGGTTAGTTACAATCGCAGAATAGTCACTTAGCCAGCATAATAGCCATTCAGGACCAACAATAAGTGGCGCAAACTCATAAGAATTCAGGACACCCGATTGTATTAGACTTAAAGCTTGCTGCTTAGACGGAAGCTTTAATCCCATCGATTGCATTTGGATTTCCTTAGTAAGCGCGTCCCAATACGTTAATATATAGTCATCACCGGCATCACGCTGCCATGCATGAAAATGTATCCCATTTATGTCAAATTGAATGAATCCAGGCAGCTTTGACGATTTAGTAATTTCCATTTGAACTTCCTTTGAAGCATTTACTACATGAAATTTAGCAAAGGCATCAATCGATGGCAACTCGTTTGGTGTCGTTTTTATTTGGATAGATCCATCCAAAGTGTTGCTGGGCCGGTCTAGCAGCCTTAAAAGTGCCCATAACCGGTGGCGTTTGGTGTGGGAAATGATATAAACTCTCATTTGCACAACGGGAGACAGCATGGTAGAGAAGAATTTCTTCACGGAAGTCGTACTGCTTACCAAGAGCTACAACTTGCAGGACTTCAAGGATTGGCTGCACTGGCACATTGATATCATCGGGTTCCAGCGGTGCCATGTTTTCGACAATGAATCATCTGTGGACATCAAGAGTGAATGCCAGAAGTATGGCGACCAGGTGACCTATGAACTGGTCAAGGGATGGCCGAACCAGTACGCCCTGTACAACCGGTACATCAACAACGAAAGTCCAGCCTGGTGGGTATTGCCTATTGACGATGATGAATTCCTGTATGTGAGCGATAAGTACAAGCATAACGTGAACCGGTTTATGTTGGATAATGCCAAGAAGCATCCCGACTGGTGCAAGGTATGTGTCGGGTGGCGTAATATGTTCCCCGAGAAGTTCACCGAGGAGCGCACTAATCCGCACATGGTACTGAATGCCACCGGTTGGAGCAATGAAGCAAGCGCTATCTGGCAAAATGGAAATGCACCAATCAAAACCTTCGTTAATACCATATATCAATATGAATGGGCAGATAAGGATAATCAACACAGAACACATAATCCATTTGTCATAGGAAATGACCAACCCGGATATACTGTATCCGGCGAACCCATTTTAACATGTAAACAAGCCGGAGATACAAAGGGCACCGAAGATATATTATTATATCATTATCAATTCAAATGCAATAGTGAGTGGAAAATGAAGTGTGCAAAACGAGGGTCCCCTGGGGCAAAGTGGTTTAAAAAGAATTTTCCGGAAAAATATACCGAGTTGTACAATACGAAGTTTCACATTTCTATTGATGAAAGGATAAAAACTTTATGGAATGGCTAGATTTATGCAAACAATATATACCAGAAATCCAAGCGACCTATTTAAAACGAATGGGCAAACCATTGAATTTAGATAATCCGCAAACGTTTACCGAAAAGATGCAGTGGTTAAAAATTTATGATAGCACATTCCTGAAAACCTATTGCACTGATAAAATTACCGTGCATCGATACTGTGCGGCAAAATTAGGCCGCGATATATTTATTCCTATACTCAGAGTGTTCGATAATACCGAGCAGATAAATCTTGATAATTTACCAAATGGAATTGTATTTAAATGCAATCACGGCTCCGGTTATAATATAATATGCAGACCAAATGAGTCAATAAATATAGTCTCAGTAAAATCGAAGCTATCTAAATGGTTAAATGAGGATTTTTCAACTCGAAATGGTGTTGAATTGCATTATAAATTGATCCCGAGGAAAATTCTTATTGAACCTTACATGAATGATGGGCATTTAGATTTAGTAGATTATAAATTTTATTGTATCAACGGAACACCCATATTTTGCCAAGTCATTTCAGATAGAAATACGCATGAAACAATATCTCATTATACTGATGGTTGGAAATATGCACCACAGTACGATTGGGTTGAATACGATTCATTGCCTAATATACCACGTCCAGATTTCTATACAGAGATGCTTTCCATTGCATCGAGAATAGCGGCAGATTTTAAATTAGTTCGAGTGGATTTTTATGTTATTGCAAATACCCTTTATTTAGGTGAATTAACATTTACACCAAATTCAGGGTTTCATCACTTCAAACAGCCAAGCATAGATATTGAACTTGGAAATATGCTTAAACTGTAATTATTTTAGCAAATAATTCCATGTCTTGCTGACGCCGCTCTGGATGAACGGCGTATTCTCTTCCTATATTGATTGGCTCAACTGTATCATGACATGCAGCAATCGATTTTACATTGATACATATTCTTGGAATATGTAACTTATCGGCAGCTGTCACATAAAATAAATCATCATTAGGACTAATCTTATATATTTTTTCGATGTTATTTATTGTTTTATGACCAAAGATATTTGGTGGGAATAAATATCCCCATCCACTACCTTCACCTGGTGAACAATAATATATATGGGCGCGTTTCCAATTATTCATGTAAAACTTATATAATTCATCCGCATAGTTTACCCCATATAAGCAATCATCATCCGCCGTAATAATAGGAACCTTCGGATATTTCATTCCCGCAAACACCCATTTCTTGAACGAACGCCAATTCCTCTTGCACCACAGAATCTCGAATACCCCGGCCCTGTTCATGAGCACCAGGTCCCTCGGTAACTCCTGTTCCTTCTTGGGAAATTCCTCTTCGGCCAACGTGAGAACAATGTGATAATCGGGACCGCAAGTCTCGAACAGGTTATAGATGGTCAACCCGACCGTATTTATACGCTTCTTCCAGGACGTAAGGGCGATACATGCCTTGATGTTCGGTGCCAGTGTCCCTTGTTCAATGTGTTCAATCATGTTCCTTGGTTCCTATGGGCCACCGGGGTGGCCGCAAATTACAGTTTATAACTACAGTTTATAACCCTTGAATATGCCACCGATATATGGGCACAGGACCACGGTGTCCTTGGGGACACTGGCCTTTATGATCCTGATGGCCTTCCTGATGTCCCCGTTGGCGCCGGGGACCGGCCTGATGTCTATTGCACTCATTTTATCACCTCTCCAAGATATTCTTCCCTGTACCGCTTCTCGTCAGCCACCGAAAGTTTCAGCCGTTCATACTCCGGAATGGAAATAATATGGATTGGCTCCTTCCGTTTCTGCTCGGCGAGTATCCTATTCCACTTCTTCGTCTGAGTCATCTATTTCCCCTTCCGCTTGCGGGCAGGTTTCCTGTCAATGTTCGGGTTCAGTATTCCGTTGTTAAGCATGTCCTGCAGGACCAGTGCGCTAAATGCGCCAGCAGAGGACATCCTCGGGTCAATTTCATCAAGTTTCTTGGTCTTCTTCATAACTCTTCTCCAACATGTTCAATTCTGCTATAAGTTCATCGCACTGTTCCTTGTCGCGGCAATCATACCACTTATCCCCTATACGATACAGGTGATAAAAGTACGGGTAATCTTTCGCGAATTTGACCGCATCCCTAATAGATTGCTTAATCGCCGTCATGTATTTTCTGCCACGATATTTAACCATGGGACGGTCCAGAGAATATGTCCTAGTGTCAATCCACTTACACCCCTCGAAAACCAATACATTAAGACATGTCGTCATCCTTCGTCTCCGATGTTATTTTAACGTTTAGTTACACCTTCGGCGGAGGTACCATGCATACATGCAAGTCCACATGGCATAACCCAGGCCTGCGCTGCCTCGTAAAAAGTATATATAAGTCTAGGTTGAATTACCTATGGCTTAAACATAGCAATTTACGGTTGCGTTGGCAACATGGTTCCGTAGACGGTCAAAGAACTCGTCCACCAGTGCCGCCCTACCATCCCTGGCAAGTATGCACTGAGCATCCGTCCCGCAAAGCTGCGGGATTTCCTCGGTAGTTTCACCACATCCCGAAAGGGATGTGGCCAGAGCCACCAAGTCCGCTGGCGTGAATTTCCGACGGGCAACGTCGGTATTGAATCTTATCTTGAGTTCACAGAACAGGGCTTCCGCGAGGATGTTGATTGCCGCATTGACATCACGATCAATAATCAATCCGCATTCCTCGCAGACGTATTCCCGTTCGGACAGGGAAAGGTCCGCTTTCCGTCCACCGCAACCGGAACAGGTCTTGCTTGACGCGAACCAACGGTCTACGATCAGAAGCAACGTTCCGAGCTTCCTGCACTTATATTCGAGAAATCTCCTTATCATCCCGAACCCACAGTCCGCTATCGCGGAGGCAAGTCTGTGGTTAGCTAACATTCCCTTCACGTTCAGGTCCTCGATGGCAATTACCATGTTGTCGCGAACCATCTCCGTAGTCGCCTTGTGAATTGCATCCTTACGGTAGTTGGCGACGTACGAATTCTTCTTGTTGAATAGTTTCTTAACTCTTTTGTACTTGGATGATCCCTTCCTGCGACGGGACATCCTCTTCTGGTACCGCTTCAACGCCTTCGCATGCTTGCGGAATATCTTGACATTCAGGTAGGTGGTGCCGTCGTTCTTGGTAATCAGGGTCTTAACGCCGAGGTCGTACCCGGCTATCCCGTTTCCAGTGAGTTTGTTATGTATTGCGGTCTCGTCATAAGTATAGGAAATCGAGACGTACCACTCCCCGTTGCTTTCCCTGGAAATCGTATAGTTGTTTATCTTTCCGTCAAGACATTCCTTGCATACCGACTCTGCCAGCTTCACCGGAGTCTTTATCATCGGCAGCTTTATGGAGTTTCCACCAGCAATGTGTGCATGATCATTTTCGATATAGAACGAACGCTTCGATGTATATTTCTTCCGTTTCGGAAAGCCGAATTGTTTAGGGTTCTCGTAGTGCCGCTTCTTCGCCTGGCAGAAGTTCTTGATCGCCTGGTCCATGGATCCCTTCGGACTCTCGTACATCCACGCCAGCTTCTCCGCGTTGAATTCCTTACGGAGTTCTGCGCAGCTCACACTTTCCTGGCCGGCCTTCTTTTTCTCGAACCACCGTTCTCTCGCCCAGTTATATGCATAGCGGGCACAGCCGCATGCACGGTTAAGCACATGCGCTATCGAACTGTCCGTCCTTAACATTATCTTTTGGGCGCTTGTCTGCATACAAAAGTAAATGTCCCGGCAACGCCTATTGTGGTATTTAACGCTGCCGGGACATCCAAAACTGTTCAGTATTCAATACAAGAAATACCACTAACTTGCATCAATACATAGAGTTTATATCTTTCTATTGGTAAATATAGCTATTTTACTTTGGCTTAACACTTACATTTTTCTTACATTTCAATATATTTATATATTGTTTACCGCCTCCTCGGGAACCATTTCAAGCCGTGTCGCATTGGGGTCAAACAGGACATTCATGGGGCTGTTGTCACTCATCCGTGCCTCCGTTGCGCCCTGTTGCGGATGTCGGTGTCCGGCTTGTCATAGAGGTACCTGAGGGAATAGTAGATGTTCTCGTAGTTGGTCATCGGGCGAACCTTCACGAAGCCGTCCGGGCTCAGGTTTTCCAGTTCCCATGCCTTGTCGGCAAGTTCGTGGGCAATCTTCCTTTCGGCTTCCCACTTGGGGTACATATCGTCGCCATCGAACATGCAGTAGTGATACATGTCGGCCAGGGTAGGTTCACCGAGCAGGGGAGGGAACATGCGCTTGGACAGCGGGAGGTCGCTCTCGGTCATGCCCTTGGCAACAAGTTCGGCCTTCCATTCCTGGTATTCCTTGCTGGCCTTCTGCTTCGCTTCCCAACGCTCCTTTACACGCGCTTTCAGCTTCTCGGCATATTTCGCGGAATCACAGATGTTTTTCAGCTTCCAGTCGCTCACTTCCTTGGCGACATAGTAGACCGGTTCCGGATCCTTCTCGTGCGCATCGAGCCATTCCACCTCGGCATCGTAGTCGTACTTGGCGCGGAAGTGACCAAGGAAGAACCGGAAACCGTTAGGGTAACGCTTGTAGAGGGCGTAGCAAATATTGCCTGGCCACAGGACGTTATCATCGAACTTTTCAATAATGATATTGCTCATGCCAACCACCTATATATTCGCGATGTATTGAATAAGGTCATACTTCATGGTTGCCAGAAGCATATTGGATACATCATCATCGTCGAACATGCCAAACGGGTCCATGGACATATCCTCGCTCGTATGGAAATACGATTCCATCTTTTCCGGCATTATCTTCTGGACAATGTCCTTCAACTTCCCTGCACGTTCCTGCTTTGTCTCAGTATGCTTCGAAATCGCATCGCTTACATTCATCAGGTCGCATATCAGCATATTCTGCTTGTCGTTCAGCATCGTTTCAGGCGATGTCACGCCCAGCAAGGTTTCCCGCAGAGACCCCGGTCCATTCGTGCTGCACACCGCTTCCAGTGCTTCAAGGCTAATCTTGAACGGAATTCCGTCCCTAGAATAGCATACAGTGTATGACATGTCGTCGGTGTTGAGCTTAATAGACAACTCTCCGCCTATCTCATCAACAGCCGACTTGAGTTCTGCAAGGAACTTGCTTTCGTTGAATTCTGTCTCCTGTGTCATCCTTCGAATCCTGTCTCGTTAATTTGGATAATGGTATCTATCTGCCCAATGAACATCCTGTCTGCATCTGTGAAATTCCACCAGCCGCGACCGGTCATGGATTTCCTGTTCGCGGTCATCTTGGCCTTTGCGGCCCCGAGAGTGGCAAAGTGGGTAGCCTGGTCGATATCGGTTTCCCATCGGCCACCGCCCTTGCCTCCCCAGTAATGTATTTCCTGGTTGTTGCGGTCAGGACTGGGAACCCAGCAGAGTACCCATGTTTTTAGTGGCGCTTCAATCATTTACTCCTCCATACGACGGTGACCGATTTCGGTACCGAACAGGCTTCCCATCTGTTCGCCAAAAGCCGAATGGCCTCATCCATTGTCTCGAACGATTCGGGTGTCCAACTCTCGTAATACGTTGTCCATACATAGTGCCACCACATGAACCACACCTGTGGGTAAAAGATGCCGTTTTCCCGCTTGATGACCCGCTTGGGCAGTTTCCTCATTAGCCACTTCCACATATTTACCTCTGCAATACGCCAGTACAATCACATGGCCCGATTTCATCCCATTCAACTCGCCGTTTACCATGGCGCTTCACTATCCTGGCCTTGCACTTGACCGTATAGCAATGAGAATACCCGAATTCCGGGTGATCTTCGCTCCTGTACTCAATCCTGTACATCAGAACTCCTCACTACCCATTGTTTGACATAGTGCTCGTAGGCCGCATCCAGGTTGAATATGAGCATCGCGTCCAGCGGGGGGATTGGAACCTCGTAGAACTCGCCTGTCTTGGCGTCATAGCCCGATACCTTGATGCCGTTCACACCTAAACCCTGGAAGATCTTCGGAATGCCATCAGTGACATAGTATTCCAGGATTTTCATCAGGGGAGTAACGCTAAGCCAGGTCCCGTCGAAGTAGGACAGCTTCCGGTAGTTCTGCAATACGGCGAGACGGATAAGTTCGGCTGGAGTTATCTTGCCATCACGCCTTCCCGATATGGTCGCAAATGGAACATCTTGAAGGGTGAGGCCGAAGGACACGGTATAGTATGACGGTGTATGGACCTTCCGGGCAATACGGTCGGCAAAGTCGTCATCAAGGTGCGGGGGAGCAAATTGCTCGATGCCGGCCTTCCTCATGAGGGCGACATGCGACACCCAGGTGCTTTCCAGGTCGAATTCCTTGGTCTGGTCGCCGTTGCACACAACCAGCACGGGGTTGCCGCGTTTGTTATTCTTCACCTCCCTTACTTCCCCGTTGAATACGAAGAACACGCAGTTGAAGTGATGGTTGATTGAGACCATGTCGCCTACGCCGATTTTTGGCAATCCTTCTTTGGTATCCATCTTAAAATCCTGTGGTTGCGGTGACCGGCGGTCGCCTGATGTACACGATTTCCTGTAGCTCGATGAGTACATGCTGTGGCTTGTCGGACTGGTTGACGATGACAATGTTTTGTTTCATTTCGTTTACAGTATATTCCTGCTCGCCGAAACGGAGCTCGTAGTCCAGTGAACCCTCGCCTTTCTCGATATCCCAGTCAGAGGCCCATAGAATCCGGGTGTCGCCCTTCGCACGGACATTGGCAAATACGTCAGTTCCGTTGCACCAGCTGTTCCTGATTATCTTGGCGGTGTTAGGCTGCACATCAAACGAAAATCGTGCCATCGCTTACCTGTTGTAAAGACTATTGATGTCCACCGGCGCGTAGTCGATGATAATCTTGTTGCCCCGGAACACGGCATTGACCAGGAAGTAGGTCTTGGTCTCCCTGGGCTTCTCCTTCATGGCCGCACTCATGACCTCGTTGCGGAACTTTTCGTACAAAATGCTGGAAGTTCCCGAAAGGAGGGAAGGCTCACCGTTTTCCAGCCTATACAAGGTGCTTATGAACCTGGTCGCAACGATGAAGGAGTTGTTGTTCAGGCACACCACTTCCGTATAGGGGTTATAGTGCTTGTAATCCTGGTATGTCAGGAACGCCGGCACCCCCACGATCAGGATGGCTATTACGATTAAAACGATTGCTTCTACTGTCATAACATCGTCTCCTATGCCCTAAAACTAGCCTTTTGTTGCCATCTTGTCAATACTTTGCTACATTTTGAGCATGCGAATTATCGAACCACCATTGGCGAGCATCTGCCAGGACATGATTGACTGTATCGGCAACAAGGATGCCGAACCGGAAATCGTTACATTCTTCTACCGGATGCAGCAGCTGTACTTGAAGGGATGGCGCGAATGCGGTTTCTGCAAGGGAACCGGGAGAGTTACGACCGTCTATCCCAACAAGTGGGGCGCCACGGAAACCGTCGAACACTCATGCCTTACATGCAATGGTCTTGGTTTCTACGACTTCAACGCGATGGTCAGGGAAGCCGAAGAACGCCGGAAGAAACGAATGGAAGAGGGGGAATAGATGGAAAGAAGCGAAACCAAGTTCATCATCGTGAACTACAGGCGCGACCAGGCGGTGCAGAACTGGTCATTCGCCGACAAGAAACACATCATCTACTGCAACAGCGCCGAATGGGCGATGAAGTTCGCCGACAAGGCGGGCGCCAAGCGCACCCTGGACTACCTGAGGAAGAACTTCCCCGGCCAGGACCTCAGCATCGTGGAAGCAACATTCTACACAGACGTTACGTTCAAGGAGGTCAAATGCTAACATTCTTCGCATTTATAGGAATCATCGGTGGTGCCATCGCACTCATCTTTGGCATCATGCTTCTCGTCGAGTTCCTCTATGACAGTTTCATCAACTCGCGCCGTCACCGCATCAAGGTAATCGCCACATATCGCCGCGACTACCCCAAGATGCACCTGTACAGCGTGGATCCTACCGATGGCATGTTCGGTCCCCCGTTCCTGCATTCCGACCCGGATAAGGGGTACAAGTTCCGCGCATACAACAGCTACCATGCTGCTGAACGGTACTTCAAGAGCTACCGCCGGCGCAACAAGGAAATATCCAACCACGAGGACAGCGCCAATCACAAGTGCAAACCCATGTGGGCACACCTGCGCGTGAAGGACATGACAACCGGTTTCACCTATTACCTCGGAAGATAACATGAACCTTGAAAAACTCTCAAAGGAAATCTCCTACGCGCTGCGCCATGCACCGTGGGAATACGAACTGGAACTGGACGAGGAAGGCTTCGTGCCCATCGAACAGCTCCTCCATGCCCTCAATGAAGGGGGCAACTACGTGGACGACCGTCCGGTCACCAAGGAAGACCTGGAAGAAATCATCCGCACTTCCGACAAGAAGCGCCATGAAATCGTAGGGGACCGCATCCGCGCCCTCTATGGCCACAGCGTCCCCCAGGCCATCAAGAAGGAAATTGGTACCCCTCCGGACATCCTGTACCACGGCACCAACGAGTTCTGCTTTGGGGCAATCGAAAAGGACGGCCTCCTGCCCATGGCCCGCCAGTATGTCCACATGTCCACCGATACCCAGATGGCGGAAACGGTGGCCAAGAGGCGCAAGGGGCGAGTGCTCATCCTAAAGATTGATGCCAAGCAGGCAATGGCCGACGGTATCGAGTTCTTCGTGGGCAACGACAGTGTGTGGCTGGCAAAGCACATCCCACCCCAGTACATTTCGGTCATCATGACGGAGGGGAAGGGCGACTTATGATAATCACGTTCAAGAAGAACATCGGAACTGCCGCCTATGACAGCGATGCCATCGTTAAAATGGAATTTAGTCCAAACTGTGGCCTGGAAATCACCTATGCCGCATCCGGCAAAGGGAACGCCACGCCTGTCATCCAGACCGACCGTCATTACATAACCGAACCGGAATACGAACAGGTTCTCGAACAATGGAAGAAATCGAAGGAGACCTCCAAATGATGAAGAAGGTACTTGACACGGTGGAAGACTTGGTCATGTTCAAGGCGAAGCCCACCCCGGAACAGCAGGTCAAGGAACTCGACGAGCAGATCGAGGACCTGAAAAAGAAGCGCCAGCTCGTCCTTGACGGGGTGGACAAGAAGTACGTGAACAAGATGCTATCCCGCATAATGGGCCAGTGGGTCATCGTGGGCGGGTGGAGCGATGACGACGAGCATCCGTTCCACGGGCAGCATTACACCATCTACAAGGTCGTGAAGGCCCTGCAGTGGGAAGGCGGGAACAGCTTCCGCATCATCGCGAAGCACATGATGTACCTGTCCGCCGAAGGATACCTGAACGGTGGCATCTACGAGGTGGATGTCAACCGCCGTGTCAAGGACATCGGGAACCTTGCCGTCATTTCCGCGGAAAAGGTCGCAAGCATCATCAGGAATGCCCGCAAGGCCGTGAACAAGCACCTTGACAAGGCATTGAAGGAAGCACAGGGGGATATCTAGCATGCAGCCGTATAAGGAATACATCAAGAATGTCAACCGGGGAGTAATAGAAATCACCAGTGCCGAGCGCATCCAGGAATGGATCGACGAGAGGATGAAGGACAATGATTATGGCAAGGTCCTCTTCTCCGTACTGGTCCTCGACCCGGCATACGAGAACCAGGTGGTAGAGCTCATCAAGCGCAACTATCCGAAGTACACCCGTTGCGACACCAAGCTCGGATGCTGGTGTCTCAATGACGACTGGTACGAGTTCTACGCAGACGCCATCACCGAATACTGCGGTGTCTACCCAATCAAGTGGAACATCGCCGACGTGGTGTTCCTCGAAGAACTGTACCTCAGGCGCAAGATATACATCGATGCCGCCTGGGTGACCAAGGACGGCCATCTCCGTCCAATCCACTAAGGAGCAACCATGAGCAAGATTACAACAGAACAGATTACCGCTGCCGCAAAGGCGGCATGCAACAGCTTCCCGTTCTTCAAGCACGGGTTCTCCGCAACACCCCCGCACGACATCACCGAGGACCTAGACGCGGCCATCAAGGTCAACGAACTGCTTCCGGACATATTCGACAATGTTTCCTGCGATACCGCCAACAATATCGTAGGAACCTTCAAGTTACAAGGCATTTTCAAGAATAGCAAGGGGAACAATATCCCGGTGCAAGTGCATGTTGACCGTTATGATGTCTCATTCAGCGCATGGCCCAGTAACATGATAGAAATGATGCAGGCCTACCTGAACAAGGAGCCACGTTCCCCGGTAGTACCGGTCGCGACCTATGCCGATGTCGTCCAGCGAGACGGTTAACCTACTATCCGGCAAAAAACAAGGGCTCCGAAAGGAGCCCTTTTCCGTACTACCCGATGGCTAGGATGCGCCAGTTAATCTTGGAGTTTTCCAGGAGGTATATGTATCCGCGCCATCCTATCCGCTGCACAATCTCGTCCCGGTTCCAGCACCGGATCCACGCGAGGTTGCCTTCCTTGTCCTGGGTCACCAGGACCACCCGGACCTTGTTGTCGAAGTCGCATGACGGGTTGGTGTCGGTGAACAGCAGGGTGAACAGGTGTCGCCCGGGTACCCCCGCGCGAAGCCTGTATCCGGGCATGTAAACCACGTTTACGCATGACCCCGGAAATGTAAACGGAAGTTTACTCAGGATGACATGCGGACCGGGTACATATTCGACCAGATTGTCCTTTTCCACGCGAACGGTGATACCCTTGTATGGATTCACCGGGAACCCAAGCAGTCGCTTTACTTTTTCGAACATCCCGGATTCCCCGTGTTATCGCTGTCTAGCCGGATAACCTCGTCACCGTCAGTGATGTTCAGCTTGCCACCCAGTGCGGTAGTCCCGTCCCATTGCGCAACGCCACCCAGGGGTCCCTGGACCGACTGGCACCCGTAAGCAGTTACCGTGGGGAACGGGAACGGACTCTGCGGATTGACATAGGGCTTCAACGGGTCGCTGGGTTGCACCGGCTGGTTCGGCTGCACGGGAATCCTCTTCAGGAGTTCCTTCCATGTGTCCGGGTAGGGCACCTTATCGTCCTCGGGGTCAATAAGGCCCTTCTCGACCATCTGTTTCAGCTCCTCGACCGTCAGTTCGAGGTCAAATCCATTCCATTTCAGCTTCATAATCGCCTCCTACCGGAAACTATTCCCTTATCTGTATGAACCGAACAGTTTCAGCACTTCATTCCCGTCAAACAGGAGTGTACCGGCGTATTCGGTGATGTAGTCGTAGGCCTTGATGATTTTTGCCCGGTCATCTTCCATGCCGCCCATGATAGTTTCCTTGTTGGCGCGGAGGAACTCGATGCTCTTTGTCTTCGCCTCGTCGCTCGCCAGGTTCCTGATGGTATGATACAGCCGGTTCCAGCCGGTGACTTCGCTCAGGTTCTCGCTGATATTCGCGGCCAGGTCGGGGTTCTGTGACATATAGTAGCTGTTGTATATTAGATTGGGCAACACCCTTCCCATCTTGTCCCTCAGCATGATTACGTCGAGCTTGATCTTGTCCAGGCAATTCATGTCTCCGAACGACAGGTCGATAATCTTGCCGTCCTTGTCCACCAGGCTCTTCTCGAATTTCCCGTCGAATGCGATGCGGGTGCTCATAGTCATCGACATTCCGTAGAGGATAATCGGTTTCGACGCGACCGTGGGCTCCTCGACAAATGTGACATTCTCGCCCTTTTCGATGAATACCCACTTACCGATGAACGAATCGGCAACTTCCTGCAACTTCTTGCGGAACGGCTCATACTGTCTGGCCAGGTTGATGGAATCGCGTTCCACGTTAATCCTTTCACGGAGTTTGTCAACTCTATCCTGGACTTTTTCACACAATTTTTTGCGCTTGGAATCCTGTATCCCCAGGTATTCCATGTACTCTTTTTCGGATGGCGGATTGATTCTTTCCATTAGATACCCAATATGCTGTAAAGTTTCTTGACAATCTCGATATTGTCGCGCATCAGGTTACGGTCAACGCGCTCGATGTATTTCTCGCGGTCCTTCTTCAATCCTTCCTTGAATTCGGCAACGCTCATCTTCCACCAGTCATGTTCCCGGCCAATTTCCCTAATCAGTGCGTTGATGAAGTTGTCATATTCGCACGTGCTCCCCGCCTCGAATTTCGTGGAGCAGAATACATCCGGGGTGACATCGAAATCGGGGGCGAAACGGAACATCGCGATATAGATTTCGGTGCTGTTGAACCACTGTTCAGGCGTCAGCACAGGCTTCCCATTGACATCGAGAACGTCGTACCGTTCGCCACCCGGTTTCCCGACCGTTATCCCGGATATGTAGAATATGGTCGGATGGTTTCCAAGGCCGCTCTGGGTGGCACGCCACTTGCCAATCAACATTTCGAATGCCTTCTGGGTAGTCTCTATGACTTTCCGGTACCCGGCGATTTCGATACCGCAGCGCCGGTATTTCTCCGCTTCGTCTTCGGCTGCGTCCTTCTCCGCCTCGAGGCGCTTCTCATAAGCATCCAGTTCCTCGGGAGACATCTTGCGGAACTTATCGAACAGTTTCGACTTCTGTTCAATTTCTTCTTCAATGGTCATACGGTTACACTCCTATTGCTGCAAAATAGGGTTTAATCGCCTTAAAGGTTAGTTCCTTCCATCTCGTTGTCAGCAGGTCACCATAGCACTTTTCCATGCCCTCGTACATCCCTATGCTGAAAGCGTCGTTCACCTCGACCAGGGCAGTATCCCCGCTATCGAGGACACCGACATCCAGGCAGTAGGCCCATGGCGCCATAGTGAACTTGTCCACCATTTCTTCCACTTCCGCCTTATCCACCATGATGCTTCGGTCTCCGTCATACCAGAAGTATCCCTGGATTTTATCATGGATTACCGGGACACGGTATTCCGATACCCACTGTACAGGCTCGGAACAGTACAGTTCCAGGCTCCCACCGATATGGCTGAGTGGTGCGAGATCGTCGCGGGTGCTCACCACGCGACCAGTAAACCGTTTCAACTTGTTCGCAGGCTTGATAAATACCGGGGCAATCTCGCCTTCCGTTTCGATTTGCTGCCGGATACGCTTCAAGCTGCTTTTCCATACGTTGCGGAGACGATACCATGCCAGTTCAAACGGATAGTCTATCGCCTCATACTCCACGCCGAGCTGTTTCAGGGCAGGGAGTGTGACCTGCAGACTGCCGGCAACAAAATCACCTTGTTGCAGCTTGATGCGCCGTTGCAGAATTTCCTTCGCGTGGAAGGGGACATAGTTACCCTCGCCGAAATCCTCGGCCAGGACAGCCTCCTCCGGGGCGAATGTCGAGTTATCTTTCAGTTGCAGGTAGTTCATTCATCTTCCTCTTCGTTTGATATAGAAGGCCACCCGTCCTGTACCTTTTCGAACCCGTCTTTCAGTTTCGGTTGGTTGGCTTCCAGCTTTTCCAGGATTTGACGGTTAATCTTGCTGAACGCATCAGGTTTAATCTTCTTTTTATGGAAGCTGAATATATCACGCAGTTCCTGCCACTCGGACGGAGTGAGCGTAATGGTGACATCCTGGAAATCGTACGGCATCGCGATGCGCTCGGTGCCCTTCTTGTCACGAATAATCACATGGCCCCCTTGACGGCCAGGGCGATGAGCAACACAATCAGGATGGCCGCGAAGGTCAGGTAGACATTGCGGACATATTTCTTGTACTTCACACGGTCTTCCTCGGCCTTGCGGCGTTCCGCGGCAGTGATGCACCCGCGCACATACTCCGGATGCTTGATTGCATCCTCCGGCGGGATGTAATAAGGTGTCTCGATTTGCCAGTAGTTGCCGTCCTTGTCGTAGTATTCTCGTCCGATGGTCATATTTTCCTCAAATAGTGTATTCCAAATATAGCAAATACCAGTCACTTTTGCTACATTTCATTGAAAAGGATTATTAAATATGGAAGAAGTCATTCAAGTTTCAGCAGTTCCGGTCAACGGCATCTGGTGCGCATTCAAGTTGGCCCCCATGTCCCCGTTCTTTCCCATGTTCAACATCTCGGAGGCGAGGCACGGGCAGAACCCGGTGACCATCCTGTCCACCGAGAAGGGGAAATTCGGCAAGAAAGGCACGATTTCCCGGAGAATTGACCCGAACAAACTGGAATCTTCCGGCTTAATCGAGGTCGAAATTCCATATACCTACCGCATAAAGCTCAAACTCGCAGACGATACTGTCGAGACGGTCTATACCAATGACGACGAGGCCGGCTACCTGCTCAGGCTCATGTCCTCCGTCGAGAATATCGAAAAATTCCACTCGATGGCCATGAAGGGACAGTGGGACAAGGCCCTCGAAGAACTCATGATTGACGACAAGGTGGATAAATCCTATATATCTACAGCAGACAAGGCCAGCCTCGATCAGCTGGCCAAGTCGGTAGGCATCACGCTCGGTCCCTAGTCCACCATGATGTACTTGTTCTCGCGCAACTCCTTCTCAATCATGGCGTCGCGCTCAAAGAGTCTCTTGCGGCATTCTTCCAGATTCTCGATGAGTTCGC
>Ga0310694_10002236_pt1 | contig 20293 bp, 24 predicted proteins | sample 174DNAGHGhighgp2_FD_203884 | JGI IMG/M metagenome (GOLD analysis project Ga0310694, IMG submission 203884) | Sheep rumen microbial communities from Palmerston North, Manawatu-Wanganui, New Zealand - 1742 DNA GHGhigh gp2 (v2) (version 2) | ecosystem: Host-associated > Mammals > Digestive system... | reverse complement strand
TTTCCTAAACTATTTCTCTCTCCACCCAATACAATATCACAATTGTCTGCATTCAAGAGATTCTTTATGATATAGAGACCTAAACCACGTCCCTCACCAACAGGCTTTCTGGTTACAAATGGCTCAAATATGGAGTCTTCAACACTTTTATCCACCCCCCATCCATTATCTTCAAAATAAACATAAGGGGTCTTAATAGTTGCCTTCATATACAGACATGGTTTCTTTTCTAAATCGTAATATTTTTTTAGCCAATAAATAGAGTTGTTGATCAAGTTATCAAACACCTGAATCAACTTCCCTTTATTAACAAATACATTAAAATCAGCTTGAACATCGACCAAAAATTCAAAGCCTATCAAATCCAATTTTTCTTGATAGAACTTCTTTTCATCAACCATCAGGAACTCACTGAAAGAAATGACATCTTTTCTCTCTTTGTTATACTTGAAAGACGTATCAAGATGTTTAAGTTGTGACCTTATGGATGTGACGGTAGTTTTGATATATTCAATCAATAAAAGAACATCTCTCTTTTCAACGGGATTATTACCCGATAATTTCTTAGATAACTTTTTACTTTCGTCAAGAAGACGAGTCGTTATCTGACCCATATCATGAGAAACCATCTCAGAAACCAAACCTAAAGAAGCAAGAGACAATACTTCTTCTAATTTACCCCGCATCTGTTCAACCATTGGAATAATAATTTCAATAGATTCTTTTAACTCTGGAGCTGACTCCAAGACTTCAAGTGCTTGTTGTAACAAATCACTGTAACGAGTCAAAACAACTGATGTTTGATGAAGGGTCTCTTCCTTAACCTTTAAATCAGCCTCAAATAGGTGTCCATTATCTTTGTTAACCGCATCCACTTTTTGCTTAAGAGTAGCTATCTCATTATTGGCATTTTTGAAATCTTTCATTAAAGAGCTTCCTTTTCGAGCTGTATCTTCAATTCTTTTTACTGCCTGGTTGTAAGTCCTTACTGCACCTTCTTGTTGGCATTTATCTATATATTCGTTATAAGTCCTACGAAGAATCTGCATTGCCTCATTTATACGGCGAATAATTTCTAAATTCACTCTATAGAAGGAACGGTAATAGTCGTTATCAATTAGCCCCTCACGATCGGTCTTGTCCTTCAAATTTTTATTCAAATCCTCGTCAATAGCAACATATCCTATTACATTACCAGGGCGCAAACCATAGAAAGACGAGCCACTTGTTTGTCCTTTTGAAAGACTAAGCCAGTCTTGACCATCTATTCCATAGGGTTTAACGGCAAAGCCATTTCGATATAGTTTGATACCAATCTGATTCTGAACAAAGGATTTATATATGTCAAAACTCTTGTATATTCTCGACCATGCATCGTTTTCACTATTGAGTGCGAATTCTCTTATACGTCCAGAGAAAGGCCCTGGGTCTGCAAAACCACTTTCGAAGATTCCCTTGTTATCAATTAGCGTAGCATCTATGTAATCCGAGAAATGCAAATACACTCCATTATCTCCCCTTCTAAACAAAGAACTCTTTTTCTTTTTCAATAGATAGTTTAGGAATGCCTCACCATTATCAGTCACGATATAAGTGTTATAGCGTTCGGTATTCTGAGCATTTCCTCTCAGTTTCAAAAGTCTAATATCCATATCAAGGTTGGCTTTCATGGAACTATAGCTAAATGTAATATCGCTTAGACAAACTTCATCAAGTCTCCTATAGTCCCCCTCAACATCAATGGAATCTCCATTTACAGAGAGGTACACCCTAAATGGTTTGTTTTCCTGATAAGGAGAAATCAACTGGCTAATTTGGGCTTTAAACCTTTCTAAGTTGTCTCCCATCCAGGACACTTTGTCAATAACTCCAGTAAGAACAAGCTTAGTGCCTCGTTTAAGACCAAAAGGCTTATTGTCCATTAGGACATCTACATCGGATAGTTTTGCAACCCTATCAAAAGATTTCCACTCAAAACCGGCATGAACATAATCGTCATTCGCTGTTTTGGAATATATTTCACAAACTTCGGCCAGTCTCTGGGTGCTAAGACGGCCAAGTCCTTTATCACCAAGTGGTGTTCTTTTCTTTTCAGTCTTTGGCTTTATACCATTTACTGCTCTTTTTTTAGAGAATGAAATAACAAGCCATGAATCTAAGATAGTCTTCTCGTTCATCCCAATGCCATTATCCTCAATAAGAATATAACCAGACTGACTTGGATAAAACAGCGTCTTATCATCTAAACTCTCGTCTGTATTAATAGTAACTTTTACATAATCTGCGTCAGCATCATAAGAGTTTTTAATTAACTCCATGATAGCAGTAACGGAATCGGAAACCAATTCAGAACCAAGTTGACGAATGACATGGGGGTAAATCTCAAATTTTGCTTTCCTCATAAAACTGATGACTTGTGGAAAATAAGAATATGCTCCTTTTCCATGGTTTTTGAATAGTTGTTTTTACGTGCTTGCTTTTTATTAAGGATATGACGCTCGGCTCGTTCAAACAAAGCTATACCTTCTGATTCCATTAAATCTATTAATATTTTGTCGTTTGGAACTTCACGACCACCCACAAAACGATTTCCTATCGTCCATATATAAAAAGCATCTGGCTTCATACTATTCACAATTTTGTTAAGACTTTCTGCAAAGTCAGCTATAAATATAATTGTCTTATTGTATTTTTTTTTCTCTTCATCGGGAATAGTTTCATAGAATTTTTTAAACGATAAACTTTTGACAAAGAGTTTTTGGGCTTTACCATAAACTTCTTTACTATCTATTTTCCCGCCAAGGCTCTGACGGTCTATTTCTTGTGTAGTCTTAACATAATTGTATGGGCAATCCAAATCAATGGGGGCTATCCACTGAAGAGGTAAATAGGAAGTTTGCCCATAGGTCACAGTGGTATGATTGTCACCATAAGGAGGAGAAGATACCAATAAATCAAATTTTGTTTTCGATAGAACAGATTCCTTGGTATTCCCCCAGCGGATGTTAGAAATCATTTTATGTTTTGTAATAAGTCCTCCACTTTCTTTTTCCAGCTTAGACCAATAGCGCTCTATATCTTCTATACCCCGATTTACAAGAGTCGAGAAATCCTTGACGATATTTATTTTACGCTTCTGAATGTCTTCTTCTTTGCGGCGGTGTAGTTTAAAAGTTGAGGTGCGATCATTGCTACCTGTACGGATTACCTCAGACATGATAACCCATAAAAAATAACGAATAGATGTCTGTTCTACAGACTGAATAGCTCGTCGTATCTTAGATAATGAAATTTGAACATCATGGTTAAACCATTTGTCAATGTTAGTAAAAGAAACATCAATATTGTCACAATCATCTGACAATATAGTTTCTATAACGGTTTGGCAAACGGATTTCAATTGGAGCATATCATAGTGCTCCACTTTGGCTTTGCTCAGTATTACGGCAAATGGATTGATATCTTGTCCATAGACATTAAAACCAAACTCCAAGCATGACATCAGAGATGTGCCCGAACCCATAAAAGGATCTATTGCCCATGCTTCGTTAGGCATACAGCCTACTATTGCTTTAATAATAGCATGCTGAGCTGCGGGAACCATCATTGCAGGATACATAAATAATCGGTGCAGATTCTCGCTTCTGTCTGCGCCTTCACCATCAAGTTCTCCGCTATCACGTAGAGTAAGCAAATTTTGGCGAATGTTCTGCAACTGTCTTTCGTCTGCCATTATTATTTTTATTTAATTTGCAAAGATAATACTTTATTTTTATACTTTTCCGTATATTAACTTTGTTTAACCAGGAAACTGAGATAATCAGGGGAATCAAATATACCATCAGGGAAATATACCATTAGCATCTACAACTCTAATTTTTTATCGTAATTATTTGGTTGGCTCACTTTTTAGTTGTACCTTTGTACTTGACAAAGAGCCATAGTAATGGCTGGTGGCTCGTCGTCGGGTGTTCTTTGATGCAAATTATGGCAGAACAACGAATTGAGAACGGTCTCTTATCCGTAACCCTCAAAATCCTCAATCTCCCAAACTGCCTTTATATAAAGAAATCCTGCAAATTCTTCCAAAGTTACGAAAAAACGAGAGAAAAACCAAATATTTTTGAGTTTTTCCGAGTGCAGAGTAAGTTCGGCGAAGCCAGAGTTACAAAAAGTTTGTGAGATAACGGTGTGTTTCGCGGATTTTTTGTAATTTTGCGGCATAAACAGTTTTTTAAGATGAAGGAATACAAGATTGCTATCTACACGCTGACATCGACGTTGCACGATGAGAAGGCGGTAAGTGCCGTCACCAGCGAGTTTCTGGAGAGTCTCGGCATCACGTACGACCTGAAAGGTTCAGACTATAGTGACTACGGCACCAGCGACCTCAGCCTGATCTATGTGCGCACGGGCGGCACCGAGGGCATCTTCAAAAGCCTGCTCCCTGAACTGCAGGCCAAGAGCCGCCGACCGTTCTATCTGCTGACATCAGGCAAGAGCAATTCGCTGGCGGCATCGATGGAGATACTCTCTTATCTGCGACAGCACGACATCCGAGGCGAGATCCTTCACGGCAGCACAGCATATATCGCCCAGCGCATCAGCCTGCTGGCGATGGTGGAACAAGCCCAACGACAGCTTCAAGGCGCCCGTCTAGGCATCATCGGCCAACCGTCAGACTGGCTCATCTCCAGTCACGCCGACCAAAAGACAGTCTTGGAGCGCTTGGGCATCGAACTCGTTGACATCCCCATCGAGGAACTGCTCAGCACCATCGACATGAAAGGCGCCGAGACCGTCACCGATCAGGTGGGCATCCAACAATCGATACCTGGTGCCTTGAAGATCTACGAGGCGCTGAAAACGATCGTCGAGAGCCATCATCTTCAGGGCTTTACACTGCGTTGCTTCGACCTGCTGACAACGGTGAAGAATACAGGTTGTCTGGCCCTTGCGAAACTGAATGCCGAGGGCTATGTGGCTGGTTGTGAAGGCGATGTGCCGGCGATGCTATCGATGATGATCGTACGCTCGCTGCTGGGCTTCTCAGGATTCCAAGCCAATCCCGCACACATCAATCCTGAGACGGGCGAGATGCTTTTCGCCCACTGCACCATCCCACTCGATATGGTTATGGAGTATGAGTTCGACACGCATTTCGAGTCGGGCATCGGCGTAGGCATCAGAGGATTCATGAAGGAGGGGCCTGTCACCATCTTCAAGGTCTCAGGCGACCTCTCGCGTTATTTCGTGGCCGAGGGCTTGCTGACGCACAATCAGGCGAAACCCGATCTCTGCCGCACGCAACAAGTCATCCAACTGTCTGACAAGAGCCAGACCGCTTATTTCCTGACCAATCCCATCGGCAACCATCACATCATCATGCCTGGCTACCATCGCGACCTCATCACCGCCCTGCTTCACAGCCTCGGGTTTACAATACTTTAAGAAGATTATGACAGAAAATAGTGAGAAAACATCAAAAATGAAGGTTTTGTTGATTAACGGAAGCCCCAGAGCGAACGGAAATACGTTTACGGCTCTGAGCGAGGTGGCAAAGACCCTGAACGAAGAGGGAATGCAGACCATGCGGACGCTTGGGCGTAATATGGCCTGGATGATTCGCAAGCTGAATGTCAGTGAGGATGGTCATCCAGAACTGGAGAGTCCTTTGAGAACCAACTTCATCCGATGACGTTTTTAATCTGAACTATCAAATGAAGAAGATTTTGACTTGCTTATTCGCCGCACTTGGGCTTACTACAGCTTGTGGCCAGGTGAATTATGAAAATTATGATGTGAAGGAGTTTGCCGAACTGATAACAGACTCCAACGTAGTAATCCTCGACGTGCGTAAGGCCGATGAGTTTGCCGAAGGGCATATCAAGGGAGCCATCCTTATCGACCAGTTCCAAAGTGACTTCGTGGAACAGGCTAAGGCTAAGTTGCCGATAGACAAAACCATCGCCATCTATTGCCGTAGTGGCCGCCGCTCAGCCAATGCAGCCGGAAAGTTGGCCGATGTTGGCTACAAGTGCGTGAACCTCAAAGGAGGTATTATTGCTTGGAAAGAGGCGAATATGCCAGTGGTTAAAGAAGAATAGATCTGGCCTTGGCTTTCCTTGCAAACTCGAATAGCGACAGAGGCAAGTGGCAATAGCCATCGGGATTCTTGTCGAGATAATCCTGATGATACTCTTCTGCTGTGTAGAAGTTCTGCAGAGGCAGTTTCTCTACTGCTAACGGCTGATCGTAGTTCTTTTGTTCTTCCGCAAAGACCTTCTCGATGACGGGCAAATCCGCAGGATCAGTATAGTAGACGCCAGTACGATAGCGTGTACCCTCATCGTGTCCCTGCTTATTGAGACTGGTCGGATCGATGGCCTTAAAGAACATCTGCAGCAGGAATTCGAGGCTCACCACATCAGGATAGAACCGCACAAAGACTGTCTCTGCAAAGCCTGTCTGATCGGTATATACCTCCTTATAAGTCGGATTCTCCGTATGTCCGTTGGCGAATCCCACTTCCGTCAGGACCACGCCCTCAATCTGCTTAAAGTAATGTTCCGTTCCCCAGAAGCAACCACCAGCAAGGTAAATATCTTTTGTGGGTTTTGTTTCAAGAATCCCGTCTACCTCATGCTCTACGAAGGGACCAGCCTTGCATTCCAACAGGACGCTTGGCTCCAGACACTCCAGCCCGTGCCATACGTTCTTGGGAATGTCCACACCATATCGACCACTCTCCTGGCTGATGACGCAGGATTCCACAATCTCGCCCTCGTCATTGTAAGTTGTCACGCGAACCTTTCCTTTCAGTATCACAAAGGTCTCGTCCTTGTCAGGATGGTGATGCACAGGAATAAATGTGCCTGGTTCCAATGCGTTGAGGAAACGGTGGCACTTGTCCTGCAAACTCTGATGAAAGTTGTAGTTCTTCCTCAGTCTCGGCGACTTCTTGGCTTCTTCTGCCAAATCATTCATTAACTGTTCGTCTATTATCTTCATATCAATTCACTTCATTCTTTTGTCCAAGTCATTTTAATATGCGGGATACCGTCAAGCATGAAGGTGTCGGATGACTGCTTGAATCCTACGCTTTCATAGAATCCTTTGGCGTACTCCTGAGCCTCAATGTCTATGAGTGTCGCGCCGAAATGCTCTATTGCAGCATCAATGGCATAAAGCATGATCTGCTTGCCATAACCTTTGCCTCGTTCTGTGGTGATGACCCTGCCTATCGAAATTTCCTTCATGTGGGTACCTGCCGGGCATACACGAGCCAAGGCAACGATCTTATCTGCTTCGGTCATCCACAAGTGGATGGACTTCTGGTCATCTCCATCCATGTCCTGATAGACGCAGTTCTGCTCAACCACGAACACCTCGCTTCGTACTCTAAGGAGTTCATATAGCTCGTCCGTAGTCAGTTCCTGGTACGTTTTCTTATACAGTATCGGCTCGTTCATACTATCTCTTTTAACGCGCCAGTCTCAGAATCAATGATAAACCCACGAACCACAATATCCTTCGGCACAAGCGGATGGGTCTTGATGGTCTCAACGGTCTTACGGACTGATGTTGGTGTGTCCTTGAATCCCTCCAGCCATTGGTCGAGGTCTATGCCACACTTGCGGATGGTGTCGAGCGTTTCATCCGTCACGCCACGGGCAATCATCTCATGATGGAAGTGATCATAACTCATAATACCTAAAATCATTTAAAATCAGAGGGCAAAGGTACTCATAATTCCATGATTATTTGTACCTTTGCACAAAATATTAGGATAGTTTATGAAAGTAAAGATTCAAACAATGCTGGGCGACATCGTAGTTCGCCTTTACGACGAGACTCCAATCCATCGCGACAATTTCTTGAAATTGGCAAAGGAGGGTTATTATGATGGGACGCTGTTCCATCGCGTGATTAAGAACTTTATGATTCAGGGCGGTGACCCTGATTCCAAGGGCGCACCTGCTGGTAAGATGCTGGGGGTCGGTGGACCTGACTACACGCTTGAAGCCGAGATAAAGGATGGCTTATTCCATAAGCGTGGCGCATTGGCTGCTGCACGTCAGGGCGACGAGGTGAATCCTGAACGCCGTAGTAGCGGTTCGCAATTCTATATCGTTTGGGGAGATGTGTACAACGAAGGTCAGCTTCGTCAGTTCTCCAAGCAGCTGAGAATGCAGAAAGTGCAGGATGCCTTTAACAAGCTTGCTGCCGAGCATCGTTCAGAGATTATGCAGATGCGCCGAGACAGGAATCGTGAGGGACTTCAGGAACTACAAGACAAACTGGCTGCAGAAGCTGAGAGCAAGGTCGGCAAGTCTGGGCTGACCGATGAACAACTGAAGATTTACTCAACTGTTGGCGGTACTCCCCATCTTGACGGTCAATATACTGTGTTTGGCGAAGTGGAGGATGGTCTTGATGTGGTTGAAATGATTCAAGGCACAGCTACAGGACGCGCTGACAGACCCGTTGATGATATTGAGATGAGAATGACAGTAATTAAATAATGGTACAGCAATATGCCTGCTCATGCTAAATCGACATTGAGCGGTGTCAGCATCACCATCCCCATCACCGATGGCCGATTGAACCTTGGCACATGGCAAGGCATCTACTTCTGCGAGTTCCGCAACTACGGCGGTTCCAGAGAGTTGGTAGTAACAATTATTGGAGAATAAGGCCATGACACTCCCCAAATTCATCATCACAATGGACGGCTACTTCCGCCTCGGAATGGTCAACCAGCATAACGTCTAAGATGATTTTATCTTTTATAAAAGACATCTCCCCTGAATTTCACATTCTATCGAAGAAAAATGTGTAAAATATCACACTTTTCGACGATAGAATGTGATTTCGGCTATTGACAAAGAGATTACCTGCAATCGAAAAGGATCTTGCGGCGGTTATCCTTCGGACGCACGGCGAAGTGAATCCAATAGGTGGTGCCGCGCTTCTCGAGGATTAACTCATCAAATTCGCGCTTGGTACCATCAGAGATGTCGAGCAAGATGCCAGCCATGCGGATCATCTGCTCAGGGCCATAGCACTTGATATCCACCGCACAGCCCGTCAGATGATTCGAGCCCTTCGCCCCACCACACATCCGATTCACCTCCTCGCTTCGATACCCGCTATTGATAATAACGGGTAATTCTTCTCCTGCCTCACCATATTTTCGACTGTATCGCTCCCTCAGAATCTCCAGCCAACCGCAGATCCTCTTGAGATTTTCGATTGCTACATGCGATGGGATGTTCCCATCTAAGGGATGATAACTCGTTTTAATGAGCTCCCCCAGCGAAAAATGTGGGGAGAGCTTTGCTTGTTTATTCATTTCTACTTCGTTCATAATAATAATGTTTAATTAGATTCAGTTTTATGCCTATATTTATCGCTCTTAAGAAAACTGTGCGCTGTGCGCTGTGCGCAGTAGCCGCGACTCTTCCAAGTACGAATCATATGCAGCGTTTCTTTCTTACTAGCATCCAGACCTTGTTGCTGACGCACGTGTCTGGCTTCTTCAAGGGTAAACTCATCTGGCAGAAGTTCCAGGAGGTTACGTGGTCCACGTTGACCAACACGTTCTCCGGCATTATTGGCAAATTCGATATCTGCGCCGAAGAAAACCATCTTGCAGTACATATCATACTCCAGACTCCAGCGGACAAAATCCTCAATCGACTTTTCCCACTTCTGCCCGTTGGCCACGAAAAGCACACAGGCTTTCAGCCAGGCAATCACGATGGCTCGGTGTGAGAGATTCCAATACACCACACTCTGACTGAGTCTGGCAAACTCGGCACATTCTGCCTGCAACTTCTTCGCCAGTTTGTACGCCTGCGGACAGTCTATCAAGCCACGCGCCGAGACCAGATTGTCGATGTAAGGCTTCAGCGCCTCGTCGAACTCCGCATCATAGACACCATAGATGGGCTGCTCACAACCGATCTCCTCCTGAGGAATAGTGCAGAAGTTGATACGCGAGATGGGACCGTCGGTCAACACACGATTGAAAAACTTGCGACCTTTCTGAATCGTGGTACAGGCATTCCAATTGAAACGACACTCCGGTCTGGCTGTCACACTTTGCGTTCCCACACGTGTCTGTCCGTATTCCGCCCTCGGGTCGAAGGCCAGACACATCAGCTGGAAATGCTGCTTGCCGGTCTGACCCTTCAACTGCTCAAAGAGATCCAACTCATTCAGCTTCACGTAGACGAAATGTCCCTCAGCCTCATCCATACGGGTGACCAAAGCGGGCTTAGTCATATCAGCATCGATGATCTGGATTACCAGACCTTCCGGTCGCACCATCTTATCCTTGTTGGCACCTTTCTTCTGACAGTCTTTCTTCCACTCAGCCTCACGCTTCTCATTCTCCTTGTCTCGGGCGCGAATATCGGCCATGATATGACTGATAGGCTCATCGATACAGCCCTTTCCGGCTCCCGTTCCTGCCATCAGACAGTTCATAAGCGTGGCCTCATGCTCCACATTATCTGTGTAGCAGAACCTGACATCACAAAGATGTGTGGCTAAGGGCGGAAACACTGCATGCGCCACCGCCGCCTTATACATCTCCGGTGTCTTCGATGTCAGCAGCTGAATCAGCTTCGGCAGTTTCTTCGGCATCTGAGGAGCATACGGTAAATGGCTCTCATCTGTGTTCTGTATGGAGGTTACAACGGTGTCTTGACCCTGTGTGCGGAGAGTGTTGCCTTCCTCCAATTTCAGGCTCTGCGAAAACACCTTCCTCTCAAACACCGACATTTTCCTATTGGGATCGGTATAGTTATCGTAGAAGTCCTTTACCAAGCGCTGGATATTATCATCCTGCCAGTTGTTAGGCATCTTCTCCTGAAGCACGCCCAGCAGCTCCGGCTTTTCCAACAACTGTGTAGCGCCGACGCTCAGGATAGATTTCAGGGCTTTATGTCGACCGCCTTTCACATTCAGGTGCTTCAGCTCAAGCCCAGCCTCCTTCATGCACTCATCGAAAATAAATCTCGTCCGCTCGTTGGCTTCGATGACCTCAGTCGCACATGGGGACTGGCTCATCTGTGATGTCGCTTGTGATGTCACAGAGGTGCCTGTCCCCTGTGTGCGACCAGCCTCTTTCTTCAGCGGCCTTCCATCCACATCGAGGCCTCTATTCAGAAACGCCTCTCTGCGTTCTTCGATCTCCTCTTCACTTAATGGCTTCAGCCAATTCTCCGAACGGTACACCTCCTCATCGATACCTGTCAGATAGATAAACCTCTCAGGTGTGCAACACGATTCATCATAAGGTACATCGATCTCATCACAGAATAGTTTCTGTGTCTCACTGATGGTCTTACCGACTGGCATCCTCAGCCAGATATGCACCTTCTTACGTGCCGAGAAGTCGATACGCAGCACCATTCCCTGCCAATCGCCCTCTTCATCGTTCAACTCCAACGAGCGTTTGATGGCTTTCTTCACCAGTTTTTTGTCATCCACATCCACACATGTCATAAAGGTAAATGCTTCAGGAATGATGTCAGCCTGGGCACGATGGTTATTGCGGAACCTCTCATAGTGCGGACAGGCATAAGGCAGATCATCTTTCTTCTCTTCCTGACCAGAACGGATATCAGCCACCATCTGCTTGAGCCAATCATCGGAGAGCAGGGCATCCACCTGCTCCGAAGTAAATGGTTCCGCATAGCCACGATGGTCCTTCTTGGGATCACCCGTATGCTTCGTGTTAACTGCTAATTGTCCTTCCATCATCTATCTCCTCCTTTCTCTTTCAACATCTCCCTCACCCTCTCAGCAGCCTCGTGAGCCTCCTGTTCCAACAGATCCGGAAGGCGTTCTGCCTCACTGTCTGGGATATAGAAATTATAGTAATACACCGCATTCCTGCCATACGAGAACGAGCTGTGCGCCAGTCGGAACAAAGGACTGTTCCTAATGCGCTTGGCCAGTTGCACCAGATGCAAATAGCCGTTATTCAACAACTGCACCTTAAAGCGCCCGATATAAGGCGTTACCTCCACATGTTCGCAGGGTGCGAAACTTGCCTGGTTAAGGCCGTTATCCAACTTGCCGAACGTCATTAATCCGTCGACGATAACATCTCTCGAAATCTTCTTTAAATTCTTTTTCTGTGTCATAATCCAGCGAATTTTTAGAGTGAAGGTGTGTCGGAATATTTGGTACCATTTATTTCACATCGATGACTTCCTTCACCAGTCCTTCGCTCGATTACTTTTTACTTTTTTACCTTTTTACTTTTTTACTTTTTAATTAGTTCGGTAGCGACGATGTCCATATAGTTCTGACCGTTGTACTCACGGCCCTGAAAACGCATCGTAGCAAACACGAGCTCACCTTCAGAGAATTCCAACGTGGCCGTATCCCCAAGGGCCGTCACCACGTAGGTCGGTTCATACTTGCCACCCAGTTCCTGCAGAACCAGCTGGCGTTTGTTCAATTGGCCGCCTTCGGCCTTCTCAGACTTCACGGAGAACATGTCTCCGCAGCTGACAACTTTCAATAACATTGTTTGCATAAAAATTAAAATTTAAATTGTTAATAATGTCACAATGGGGACTGGACCCAGTGTGATGTTTTTTAAAATGTCACAATGGTTCCTGTCCCCAGCGTGACATAGATGGAACCGTTCTTTTCTTCATAATCGCGCCTTATCTGCTCGATGCTCTTGTGCGGGTACTGACTCAATCCCAGCTGTTCAGCTAAAGACTCGTCTTCCCTCACCTCGATTACATACTTCAGATACGCCTTTTTCTTAACCTTGCCCCTGCCCGAGCCCGCAGCTTCCATCTGCTCACTCATCTCCCATTGTTTGCAATGTCCTCGGGGCTTGACGCTTTTGTGATGCTGCGTACAGAATCTTGCGGATATCAACCTCGTCGAATCCTTAAACCTGCAACTCGCGCAGCACTCTTTGATTTCTATTCCATGTTCATTTCTCATATGCTTTCTTTTTTTATTAATGATGTGTATTAACTCTCGTGAAAAAAACACTCTATTCTCCCGAACCGAGTGGTTGTGCGGCGACGCTTCACCGCTGAACTCAAAAGTGCAATCTTTGACTCAAAACAACAAAATCTATGAGTAAAAAACTAATTCTCAATCTACGTTATCTTTGTCATCCTGAGGCCTTCCTCAGCGATTCTTTTGTATCAGTAAGTCAATGAACGTGCAAGCCGAAGACAGAGCCAAACTCGTTTGAGCTTTGTTGAGGCGCTGCCGTTTATGGAGGTGCAACCTCAATGACTTTTTGTCTTTCGACACTGCAAAATTACGCATAAATCGAAAGCAAACATTCAAAAAAATCACGTTATACAGACCCCGCACGAAGCACACGAAGAACCGCCCGCAATCTGCACGAAGCACACGAAGCACGGGCACAAAAAAAGCACCAAATAGCAATGCTACTTGATGCTTACCTCACATTTCACAAGCCTTAAAGACCTTCCTTTTTCAACCCCTGATAGATATCCTTCACCAACTGTTGGATCCTTCTACGGCGCGTATCATCCACCTGATACTCGAACCGCTTCGAGGTCCATTCCCGCATCGGGGGCAGACACTCATCCAGAATGAACCACTTCGGACATTCCAACCTGAGCAGATCGGAATAAGCCTTATAGCGCTTGTCGCCAGAAGTCTCCTGATTGTTCACCTTCGTCAGCACACCAGGCAGCAGCGCATCGATATCCCTGAAGAAGTCCGACTGGCCCTTCATGATAAACTCGCGCCCGATATAATAATGGTACGCGATATATACCGCTACCCAGTCGCGCCCCGAGTCCACATCCATTCTCGGCAGAACACTCTTCAATATCCGCCGAAAGGCCATCTGACTCTCCATCGTACTCAGACGACGGTCGTCGAAGAACACAAAATCCACATACTCATAGTCTTCCTCATCCGCCTGTTGCGGCTGACGGTTCACATTCACATGCACATGCTGGTTGTCGTGAATATTAAACATGTCGCCATGAATCGTAATGCTGCCCGTAAAGGTTGCGCCGGGCACATCAATACTTGTCTTGTCCATCGTTATTACCTCCTAAATTTACGTTATCATTGTCCTTGATCTCATACATAGAGCCTTCGAATTGCGGGTTTTCCAGTTTCACACCATTCTGAGCCGTTGGAAGAATCTGGAAGATATTAGTGGCAGCGGCTTTTGCCCGAGCCAGCTCCAACTCTTCCAGACGCTTGCGCTCCTGGGCAAAGATTGACTCCGATGCCGACTTCACCTCACCCCACCAGGACAAACCCGAAAGGATGAGTTCCATGTTTTCAAAATACTCTTGGGTTCGCTGCAGACCTTTAGACTCCATACACGCCTTTACCCGCTCCACAATTTCTGAGGGGCTTACGGTTGGGGGCGATGTGGGTTTGCTGCTCATTGTCAGAACGGAGAATTTGGGGGTTTATATATAATAATGTGTAAACCTGTGAGGCCGGAATTTGGGCGAAGTTTGCCCCTTGTATTGTTAGGCCTCGATCTCCGATGATGACCGTTTCAGGAATCGCCGCAGAGGGGTTGTCACCCGCCGTCATTACACGTCGGATAGCAGCCGAAAGTGTCAGCCCGCAGCTATAAGCGGTCTTGGGGCGTGACACGGAATTGCAATTTGCTATGATTCCTGTCATGAGAATATCTGTTTTTGATTCTGTTTGCAAAGGTATAAAAAATCCTTCGACCTACAATGAAATTTTTCAGGTATTTTTGCAAAAAAAACTTAAGCCAAGAACACCCTCTTTCAGTATTCTCCAATCCTACAAACACTTACATCACAAACCTTCAAGAGAAGCACAAAGGCTCATTTAAAAATAGCCCCGCTGCCGAGATTAATCAGCAGCGAGGCTCGAGGTTAGAAAGGAAAGACAAATACCTATCACTATAACTACGACTATTTCACTACAACCTTCTTTCCATTAATGATATTGATACCCCTCTGAGGTTGCGAGAGCTTTTGACCACTGAGGTTAAAAATAGCCGGCTCCCTCTGATTATCAGTATTCGCATTTTTTATATCAGTAGTCGTATATAATTCAAAATAGATATTATCGAAATAATACCTAGTTGAGGTCTTGATATGAGCCAATGTAAAAGTAATAGTACGCATCTTTCTATTATCTATGGTCATTTCTTCCGTGACAGTACCTTCTTTCTCATAATGTTGCCAAGACGTGGTAAACGACACTTCATCAAATACAGAGATATATTCTCCTGGCCCCTCATGACTTTGAATCGTACTGTTTGCCCTATGACTGGCTTTATAATCGAAAGACATGCGATATCTTGTTCCTTTCGATAATGCCTGTGGAAGACAAATAAAGAACATCGTATTCCATTCTACTTCTGGGTTACTGACAGATTGAACCACAATACCACGAGAATTATCTTTACCTGCACCTTCAACAATAGTTGCAGGAACGACAGCACCACTCTCTGATAAATTTTCAATTGTATAGAAGCAACTCAGATCAGTACCTTCCAAATTACTATTATTTAATATGTTAGACCATGTCGCGGTAGATTCTTTCTTCTTTATAGTCAGTGTACCTTGCTTATAAGTCAGCGAATAGTTCTTAGCTGAGCCACCGCTAACGGTTATAGGATATGTACCCGCCTTCGATGACGAAGTAGCTGTTGTTTTGGCCGTAGGCTTCGAAGTAAAGGCATTCGACTCTTTGTCGCTATTGCGGAAACCACTATACGTCAGAGTAAACGATGGGATAGCATCACCCTCTGTTATGGTCACATCCTGCACACCTACAGTCAATGGTGCCTTCTCAATAGTCAGCGTACCATCGACATAGGTCACCTGCTCATTCGTCACAGTACCCTTCTCCACCTTGATAGGATATGTGCCTACTGGCGAGGTCTTTGTTGCTGTGGTCGACAACTTCGGTGTTCCGTTCAGTTTAGCGCCAGAACTCTTATAAGTCAATGTAGGTACATTGTCCCCGTAGGTCATCGTCTTGTCCTCAGCAGTGATGGTGACAGACTGGACTGTGGTCTTCACCGTTACATTAAAAGTGACATTGGTACAATCGTGGCTCACAGCATCTGTAGTTGCCGTGCGAATAGCGTTAAGACTTCCACTAAAAGTGCCTGATTGTTGTCCAATGGTGATGGGCAGTTTCAACAGTGTACCGTTGCTAATTTGTCCTAAGTCCATATTGTAGAGTACAAAGAGGCGTTCACCATTTGCCATGGTCTCAACAACTAATTCATGATCGCTTACTGCTGAGCCTTTCGTGATGGCATTTTCGTTGAGTGTTACGCCTTGTGGTAGTGCGAGGTTAAACTGCAAGGCAGTAACGTTACTCATGCCGCTGGCACTGACCACCAACTCTGCTTGGTCGCCAGGTTTTGCCTCAATGGAAGCAACGCTAAGCGTCTGAGCCGTCGCACTGCTGGCTATCGCTATTAATGCAACTATGTTTTTTATGATTCGATGTTTCATTGCTATTACACGTTTGAGATTATTAACGCATGTAAAAAAAGAATGGAAACTTTATCTTATTTTGATATTAATTGACCAGCTAATCCACGTGCTGTTGTACCAGGTTTATATACTTTATAAATTATATTCATAAACGTAACTGTTTCATCTGTAACATAATATGTATCAAAGATTTCACTATGTGTATCATCCCAAATATGATATTTAGTATCTACAGGTAATGCAATATACCATTCTTCTCGTCTTGTCGGATTATCCTTTATAGTATTTGTAGTTGTGTCAAATACATAATCAGCATCTAATGTAGTACCCGTAAATCTCCAGCCTGGTGATGACAAATCCGTATCAGGAACAATTGTCTTGTTTGTACTTGGATGATCTTGGCCCGCATACCAATAGTATCCTTCTCTTGCTTGCTGTTCTTCACCTTGTCCCCCATTCTTAATAATCTCGATGATGGCAACAATATCAGCTACGTCGACCTTGCCATCGCCATTCACATCGCCTTTCTGCGAATTACCATTTTGCGCAAAAGCACCTACACTCATCAGCAGCATCGCTACCATCAGGAAAAGTTTCTTTGTCTTCATATCTTAATTGGTTTAGTTAATAAAATCTTATATTAGTGATACTTATGAATAGTCACAAAAAGAAAACGTGGACAATTTACTTCGTCTACGTTTCTGAGGTATTGGGGAAACCTATTAGTCTTAAACGAGCAAATGCCCACGCCGAACGGCGTGAACTATCTACTATTGTTCTTGACTAATTTCTTTCAATTCCCCAATTGTCAGAAACAAGAATCAAAAGTGGACGTTCATCTTATGTCCTTATGTCTGTTGCTATGTTACCATACGCAGTTTTGTTTTGAGGGTTAGACCATATATTACGTTTGCAAATATAGGAATAAATCTCCAAACTTGCAAGAAAATGTGAGAAAAACTACGAAAAGTTTTGTTATATAAGCCAAAATGACTATCTTTGCAAACGATAATTATATGTTAAACTTAAACCCAATTCGTATGAAGAAAGAAAAAAGAAAGTGTCTTAAATCGAGAGAAATAACCTTTATTTATTAATTTGGAGTAAAAAATCGCTCAAAAGTTTCCATATTCCGAAACTTTTCCGTATTTTTGCACCGTCAAATCGACGAAAACATGGAACTACAACAAAAGTTCAAGGTCGTGTTGTACAAAGATGCACTCGACTTCCTTAAAAGTTTAGACGAAAAGACAAGAAACAAAATTCTGCAAACATTCGACAGAGCGAGCCTGCTGCTCGATCCTGAGGTGTTTAAGAAACTGGCGGATACAGACATCTGGGAATTCCGTACATATTACAACAAGCAACGATATCGCGTGCTGGCATTTTGGGATAAGGGAGAAACCATCGACACCTTAGTCATTGCCACTCATGGCTTTATCAAGAAGACCCAGAAAACGCCGCAGAAAGAGATCAACAAGGCTCTTTCTATCAGAGAACAATATTTTAATAGTAAACAAAATAATAACGATAATAATGGATAAGGATTTTATAACACTCGAAGAGACCAAGGATCAACTCATTGGCGAAGTAGGAACTCAGAAGCGTGACGACTACGAAGAGGAACTCAGGCTGTATGCCATAGGTGCTGCCATCCGTCAGACACGTAAGCTGCAGAATCTCACCCAGGAAGAACTTGGCCGGATGGTTGGTGTTCAAAAGGCACAGATCTCTCGTATTGAGAATGGTAAGAACCTGACTTTTGCAACGGTGCTCAAACTTTTCAAAGCCATGAACATCAGTGTAAAATTAGACATTGACAAACTCGGAAGGGTTGCCCTTTGCTGACTCAACAAAGCGCACAGCGCACAGAGCACAGTTTTTTAGGAGAGGAGGAATATAAGTATAAGAAAGAGAATACAAATATATATTACTATATATATAATATATATATTATATATATAGTAATTTTTCTGTTCCCTAATATGATGGTACTCATGAGAAAACTGTGCACTGTGCGCTGTGCGCATCTGAATACCGGAAAAAGGACGCGTGCTTTTTTGCGTGCTTTTTTTGAAGAATAATTTGGAAGTGCTTTGAAATTTTTGTACCTTTGCATTGTCAAAGAAAAAAGACGAAATTTGCGGCCTGCCTGAGCAACAAAAATTGCCTGCGCGCGAGGCACCTGTTTCCTAGGCAAAGCCAAAAACGGAGTCGATTCGGAGATAAGTAAAAATAATTAACAACATCTATTAACCATTAAAAGAAAGGAAAAGTATTATGGCATTGAAAGTGAAAGCAGTTGAACGTAAGATTAAGTTCACGAAAGATGAGAATGATCCCGGCGTATGGCGCTATGTGATGCAGCCCGACCTGTACATCGCGCTGAATCAGGCGAAGGTGATCCGCGAGGCAGCTCTGCGCTCAGGCGTGAGTCAGGGTGTGATGAAGGCCTGCTGGGATGCAGCCGGAGAAGTAATCAAGGCTTGGGCGACCGAGGGTCACAGTGTGGCTCTGCCCGGACTGGGTTCGATGCGCTTCGGCCTGCGCGCCAAGAGTGTGGCAAAGGTGGAGGACGTGAAGACCTCACTGATCAGCACCCGCCGCATCATCTTCACTCCTACTCAGGACCTGAAGGACGAGCTGGCCAACACCGCCATCCAGATTACCTGTTACGACCGTAACGGCGACGTTGTGAAGCGTGTGACCTCTGCAGACGCAGGTACCGTTGAGGACAACGAGAACGAGAACACCGGCGAGCAGAGTCAGCAGGGTGAACAGGGCAGTCAGCAGGGTGAGCAAGGCGACCAGAATCAGCAGAGCGGCTATGCACTGACCATTGCAACCAGCGGTAGCGGTTCCGCAACCGTCACTCATGATGGTAACGCTGTAACCTCCGGTTCAAGCCTCAACGAGGACGATGAGGTGGAAATCAGCATCACGCCCGCTGAGGGTCAGGTGCCTACGGCATCCATCAATAGCTCTGCTATCGAGCTGACTGAGGACAACGGTGTCTACACCGGTAGCTTCGCTATGCCCGGACAGGCTTCTGCCCTCGTGATCAGCACGGGTGTTAGCGGTGAAGGTGGCGATGGTGGAGAAGGTCTCGACAAAGACTAACGCTGCGCGAGTGAAGAGTGAAGAGTGAAGAGTAGACACACAGGGGACAGGCACCAATGTGCCATTGGAAATAGCACACTGCGTGCCAGTCCCCATGTGTCACTCCGACGCCAGCTAACATTCTAACGTATTAGCCTATGAAAAAGAGAATTATTGAGATTGCGGTGAAGGTTGTAGTAGCCGCGCTCACGGCCTTCCTGACGGCCATCACGACCACGAGTTGCATGGGCTACGGCCCCTTCTAAATAAGAATCCCCTCGCAGAAAACCTGCGGGGGGAGTTCTTTGTCCTGGAACAAAAGCCCTGTAAGGCTTATGATACCTCGATGGCCTTAGTGACCTCCTGCTTCGGCTCGGTCTTCGGCATGGTGACGGTCAGGATGCCGTCCTCGACCTTGGCAGAGATCTGATCCTTCACCACATCGTCAGGCAGCGTGTAGCTCTGCTCGTAGTTCGAGTAGCTGAACTCGCGGCGCAGATAGTGGTGGTGCTTGTCCTCATGCTTGTGTTCCTGTTTGTTCTCGATGGCGATAGTGAGGTTGCCCTCGTCGTTGATGGCCACACGGCAATATTCTTTCTTGATGCCTGGAGCTGCAAGTTCCATTACATAGCTCTTGTCTGTCTCCTTGACATTGACTGCGGGTGCTGTACTGTTGGCACGAGGCATAAAATCAGTGTTAAAGAAATCAT
>Ga0310694_10002234_pt1 | contig 20304 bp, 18 predicted proteins | sample 174DNAGHGhighgp2_FD_203884 | JGI IMG/M metagenome (GOLD analysis project Ga0310694, IMG submission 203884) | Sheep rumen microbial communities from Palmerston North, Manawatu-Wanganui, New Zealand - 1742 DNA GHGhigh gp2 (v2) (version 2) | ecosystem: Host-associated > Mammals > Digestive system... | reverse complement strand
TTTTTCAGACAACCATGACAACATTATTGACAACCACAACAACTTTTCATTGATCAACATCAATTGACCAGTCACTTATTGCCCCATCGCTCATCAACTTTAAATCTGCAGAAAAACCTTGCAAATTTAAAATCCAACTTTAAAATTGCACAACTTTTCTTGCAAATTTAAAATCTTGATAAGCTATCAATAGAGGAATCCAAAAAGCCACAATGGAATTTTGTTGCCAATGGCATATTCCTCGTCGGCTGCAGCGATATAACCGTTAGCTACACCTTCCAGCTGCTTATTTCCCTTGGAATGACCGCCCACTTCTATGGTATAGGTATGGTCTATCGTGAAATCGGCTGCCGTCTTGCTGTATTCAATCTGGTGAGATAAAGATAATTGATTCACAAAGAACACCTCGCGTTCGGTGCCAGGATTAACGGCATCTGATAGGGTGTGTAATAAATTTGTGTTCTCGATATATATCTTGTCGGGCTTTTGCATCCGTTTGACAGTCAACATATCACTATAGAGTAGATTAATTAGTCGCGCTTCATGCAAATAAAGCAAGTATTGAAGCAAGGTTGTTCGAGCAATCCCCGAGATACTTGATAACTTAGTGGTATCAAGGATATAAGGCAATCCTGAAGAGAGAGCAACCAGCAAAGCTTGGATTTTGCGGATGTTGCCTATATCCAGGCCACGCAATTGCGGTAATTCAGTCTCAATTGTCATGCTGATAACGTTCTCGATGCGGGTGTAGTAACTATCCTTTCCTTCAATCAAGAACGGGTAATAACCTAGCCGAAGGTACTGATTGAATAATGCAATAGGACGCACCTTAGCATTGATCTCTGTGCAAATGTCATTGCCATGTCTCAATATGTCATCAAGGTTTGCGACATCAAAGTGCTGACGGTGGAACATTTCAATGTATTCACGAAAAGATAGACCTTGCATTTCATAGGAAATGCAACGACGTGACAAGTCGGCCTCGCCTTCTATCATGTTAACGAGAGATGATCCACTAAGCACCATTTTCAAGTCGGTGAATTCATCGTATGCGTTTTTGATTTCTCGACTCCAGTTCTTGTATTTGTGAACTTCATCAATAAATAGGTATTTACCGCCCATCTTGTGAAATTGTTCGATGAAATCAAGTAGCCCATGAGATGCAAAATAGATATTGTCAAGACTGACATAAAGCACCGTTGATGTGTCGGTGGAACCAAATACTTTAAGGATGCGCTGTAGCATTAACGTTGTTTTACCAACTCCACGCTGACCCTTAATAAGTATCAACCGGTCATTCCAGTTAATCCTATTCATCAACCCTCTGAGAAAGTCGAGATTCACGGTTCGCATCCGGTTAAGATGTCGTCTAATTAATTGTTCCATAACAAAAGATCTAGTGATTTTCCGCCTGCAAAGATAGCAAAAATGTTTGGCGTATCAAACAATTTAATAGAAAAATCGTTTTTCGCGTCAAACACTTTTTGCTTAAAATCGTTTGATGCGTCAAACGATTTTCAATTCAATAAGAATTAAACGACAAGTGGAAAATGTTAAGTGCAATAAACACAAACTCTTGAAGTAGAAGAGGTTGTGTTTATTGCACTTATTGTTTTCCCTTTTATTTTGTTGTACGAGTTGTTGTGGTTGTCTTTAGAAAATCAGTGGATGGTGATTTGGGTGGCGCCGAAGCCGTACTCGCGGAAGCTGGCGTCCTGGGCTGTGCAGCGCGGGTAGCGGCGCTTGAGTTCGCTGAGCAGGTGCTGGCGCAGCTTGCCTTCGCCCTTGCCGTGGATGAAGACGATGCGCTGGCCGTGCTTGTTGATGTTGGCGTCCATCACCTCGCGGAACTTGTCCATCTGGTACTCGAGAATGGCGCCGGGCGTCATGCCGTTCAGGTTATCCAGCAGCGAGGTGATGTGCAAGTCCTGCACGATGATACCGTTAGCGTCGGTCTTTTTCTGCACGGGTTTGCGCTGCGGGCGGTCCATGCGCTTCTTCTCCTTCATGGCGCGTTCCAGCTCGCCGCTGTCGATGCGCATCATGCGGGCGGGGCGGTCGTTGGTCACGATCTCCACGGCGATGACGGGCACGTCAAAGTAGGGGTTCTCGTGGAAACAGTGGACCTTGTAGAACTTGGTCACGTCGAGGCGCTGCTCGATAAGGGCGGGGTTCTTCAGCTTAAAGCCCTTGCCCTGCTTGAAGGCGATATACTGCACGGCGATGTGCGTCATGTCGTTCAGGTCGTCGTGGCCGAACTCCTCGAGTTGCACCTGGATGTTGGGCTCAACGATGCCGTGGTAGCGGGTATTCCACTCGCCGTCACCATCACCGCGTGTCATGTAGGTGAAGTAGAGGAAATAGTTCGAGTCATTGACCAGCGAGGCATAGAACGTGGTGGTGTTCAGGTGTTTAATCTCCTTTGCCTCATAGCCCAGCACGACGTTCAGCACCTCGCCCTCGGGGGTCTCCTCGATGGGCAGGACGGGCTCGGGTGCCGGTTGGGGCCTGGGAGCGGGTTTGTCGGGCTCTACCTGGCGGGTGCGGATGTCAAGGGGGCGGTCATAGGCCGAAGCCTTGGTGCCCGCTTGTCCCACGACAACCAGGTCGCGCTCTAATGCAGGACGCTCAAAGCCGTCCTCATCCTCCACATAGACGGTCTTGCCGTCAATTCTGGAAACTCTGCCGCCTCCCACATCATTGAGGAAGCGCACGATATCGTTAACCTTTACATTCATGATGATTTCGTTTTATTTAGGCTGCAAAGATACAAAAATATGCTCATTGATGAAATATGAATGACGCTCTTCACGTTTTCATTCAAAACAGAACTTAAAATAATCATGATGAAGAAAACCGCTTTATTACTTGTATTGCTTGTATCAACACTGATGGGATTTGCCCAGAATGCTGTCGAAGTTGCTCCGGCACAGATTAGTGAAGTTGAGGGTTTTAACCCTGCCGCAAAGCGGGTGTATGCCCAGTTGTCGTGTGAGGGACAGCTGTTCAGCACCAAGGTGAAGGTGTCTATTGACTTTGGCCAAAGCACGTCGTGGCTGTCGTCCATGAGCGAGTCCAGGCTCGTCGATAAGGATGGTAAGGAAATCAAGTTCAACTCGATGATTGACGCGTTGAACTACCTGACGCAGTTCGGGTGGCGTTTCGCCCAGGCCTACGTCGTGCCCACCGGCAGCGGTGGTAGGGACAGCATGTCGGTCGGTGGCACTACCTACTGGATTCTCTACAAGGACGTTGACGACTACAGCCAAATCACAGAAGGCTTCATCACCAAGCGTCAGCAGCGCGGCAACTAACTGTTGCTCTTGCATAAAAAACAATTAGTGGCATCCACTGTTCGGTGGGTGCCACTAATCCTATACCTAAAGCCTAACACCTAAAGCCTAAATAGAGCTATACGCTGCAAGTGCCTCGAAGAGGAACTTTTAGATTGGCAGGTTATTGACGAATATGGAAGTTCGTCTTCGACGCACTTGACTGTAGGCAGCTGTACACCAAGCTTCGTGGGCCTTCGACCCACTCGCATGGTGTTTTCCTTTTGAAATCGGGCATTCTGCCCGATCTGCCTCTTTGAGGCATGGCCAAGCCCTATTTTGAAAAACCATAGCTAATAACCTCATTTACAACGAGCGGCTGTATTGAGGCACAGGATGACTATCCTAAGATGATGTCGATGATGGCATTGATGTCGGCGATAGTTACCTCACCATCACCGTTCACGTCACCTTGTTGACCTTGGTTATTATTGAGGATCATATCTATCAGGCTGTTGATATCAGCGATGCTCACCTCACCATCACCGTTCACGTCACCCGTCATCTCATTTTCCATGGCAAGGATAGTGGTAAACCTTTTCCAATCACTGGTAGCTTTATAGGCTTCGATGGATGGTTCGGGAACATATAGTTTCGCAAATCGATATACGGTAGTTTCAAAACAGGAATAATAATATCCTGTTGATTCCATGGTCGGTGGAACCTCCGCTTTGCACGTTACGCTCTTTATACTAGGGCAATTGGAAAACGTATACCTGCCGAGGGAGGTGAGCGACTTGCCGATGGTCACGTCCGTCAGACGGTAGCAGTCCTCGAACGCATAGGTGTCAATGGTGATAACGGAGTTGGGAATGTTCACGCTCTCCAGACTGGAGCACTCCGCGAACGCACAGTAGCCTATACTGGTGACTGCATTGCCGATGTTTACGCTCGTCAGGCTACTGCAACCCTCGAAGGTTCCGATGTCGATGTTGGGGACTCCATTGGGGATGTTTATACTCGTCAGTCCACTGCATTTATAGAATGCGGATTGACCGATGTAGGAGACGGTGTTGGGGATGTTCAGGCTCGTGAGTCCACTGCATACCTGGAATGCACCATCGCCGATGGCGGTGACGCCGTCGGGGATGTTCAGGCTCGTGAGTCCACTGCAACCCTGGAACGCATATGAGCCGATGGCGGTGACCGAGTTGGGGATAACCGTATTTTGACATCCTGCAATCAACGTGTTGGTTCTCGTTTCAATAATGGCATTGCAGTTGTTGCGGGAATCGTATGCGGTATTTCCTTCTTCAACAACAATACTCGTCAGCCCACTGCATTGGCCGAACGCTCCTTCACCAATGAAGGTGATGTTGTTGCCGATGGTCACGCTCTTCAGGCCCGTACTGCCCGAAAATGCCCAATTGGCAATAGCGGTGACCGAGTTGGGAATCACCGTATTTTGACATCCCGCAATGAGCATGTTAGATTTTGTTTCAATGATGGCATTACACCAGTCGCGGGAATCATACGTGTTATTATCAGGGTCAACTTCAATACTCGTCAGTCCACTGCAACCGTCGAATGCACTCTCGCCGATGAATGTGACGTTACTGCCGATGACCACGTCCGTCAGGCTGGCACAGTTCAGGAATGCCTGATTGCCGATGGTAGTGAGCGAACTGGGGATGTCCACTTCGGCCAGGCTGGTGCAATCCAGGAACGCATCTTTACCGATGGTGGTGATCGAGTTGCCCATGATCACGCTCTTCAGTTTCTCGCAATAAATGAACGCACCCTCGCCGATGGTGGTGACCGAATTACCGATGTTCACACTCGTCAGTTCCCCGCAAAACCCAAAAGCGTTGTCGTCGATGGCGGTGACCGAGTATGTCTTGCCGTTGTAAGTGACTGAGCTGGGGATGTTTACACTGCCAGAGTACTCATCCTCCTCGAAATAATAAGTTCCGCGATAGGTCACTATGGCTTTGTTGTTGCTGATTCTATAGTAGATGCCGTTCACTACGAAGTCATGGGCCATAGCGGTTGATGGAAGCAACATGGCCACCAACAGGAAATAAAAAGCGATATGTTGTTTCATTGTACTGTTAAGTTAAGTGATTGTTATTTAGGTTGATTTAGGTACATCAAGTGGCACTCATCGTTCTCCTTGTTACATCAGTACTTGTGGTCGGTGTTGTCGAGTTCGTCGCTGGTGAGTTTGCGGTGGTCCATCTTGTACCAGCAGTAGGCGATATAGGCCAGCACAAAGGGCACGAGGATTGACACCACACTCATCACGGTGAGGGTGAACTCGCTGGACGAGCTGTTGCGCAGCGTGAGTGAGCTCTGCACGTCGAGCAGCGAGGGCAGGTAGGCCGTGTTGTTGTAGCCCATGACCCAGAACAGGGTCATCACCACCAGCACAGTGCCGATGCCTGCGGGCCAGATGCCCTGCTTGTAGTTGCCCTGGATGAGGGTCTTGCCGATGCCGAACAGCACCATCACCACGCCAATGAGCAGGATGACCAGTGCCCACCACATGCTCAGGAAGTTGTGCAGGTACTTGTAGGCAACCCACTGGGCATTGCCACCGTCGTCATAGCCCACACCGGGCGAGGTGAGGATGACAACCACAACGGCGAGGAACAAGGGCACGAACACGCCCGCATTGATGAGCAGCAGGTGGCGCTGGCTGGCATTCACCTCCTCATCGTCGATGTTGTTGATGAAGTAGAGTGACGCCAGGGTGCGCGCCAGGAAGAACACCATCACGCCGAAGAGCAGGTTCTTCCAGTTGAAAATCGCCTCGATGCCGTGTTGAGGACCCCATTGCGAGATGGTGGCGGCCTGAACGTTAAGGATGTTGCTCTTGGTCACCGTGAACTCGGCACCAAAGAACATCGTCGCCACTGCCACGCCCAGCAGGACGGGGCCCAAAATGCCGTTAATCAGCAGCAGCGTGTCATAGAACCGTGCGCCGTAGATGTTGCCGGGCTTGGAGCGGTATTCATAGCTGATGGCCTGGATGACAAAGCTGAACAGGATGAGCATCCACAGCCAGTAGGCACCGCCGAAACTCGTGCTGTAGAACAGCGGGAACGAGGCGAAGAAAGCGCCGCCAAAGGTGACCAGCGTCGTGTAGGTCAGCTCCCACTTGCGGCCCATCGAGTTGATGAGCAACGCGCGCTTGTCGGGCTTGGCGTAGTGGATGAGCATCGACTGTCCGCCCTGTACCATGAGCAGGAACACGAGCAGTGCTCCCAGCACCGACATGATGAGCCACCAGTAATTCTGTAAAAGATTATATGTTGTCATGTCTTGGGTCCTCCTTCCTTAATCGTTAACGGTGTTTAAGTCGGTCTGCGACTTCTTGGAAATCTGCTTGCAGATGATGCCGATGTCGGCAATCAGCAGGGCCGTGAATACCACGGCAAAGATCCAGAAGGTCGTCTGAACATAGCCTGCGCTCAGGTCGCTGATGGCCACCTTGTTAGGCATCAGGTCCTGGATGGTCCAGGGCTGGCGTCCCACCTCGGCGACAATCCATCCGCTGGCACTGCACAGGTAAGTCAGCGGAATGGTGATGATGGCCAGAATGTGCCACCACTTGGCCCACTTGGCCTTGTTCAGGATGTCGGGCTTATAGACGAACAACAGGGCCAGCAGCAGGAACAGCAGCAGGTAGCCGCCCACAGTTACCATGAAGTGGAACGTGTAGAACGTCAGGGGCACGTTGGGGATGGCCTCCTCGGGCTTGTCGAGATAAGCGTAGCCGAAGTGCTTGAAATCGGCATTGATGGCACTCGTCAGGCTGTCCTGCACCATCGTGTTACCGCTATTCATCGCAGCACTGTACTGCGAGAGCATTTCTTGCAGCTGTCGGCCGCGCTTCATGCGTTCGGCATAGGAAACAGTGTTGATTTCATTGCCCTCGTTGTCATAGGTAACGCCATTGATGATGTCCTCGATACCGGGCACAAAGGCTTTGAAATCGTGGGTGGCAAGGAACGACAGGCCATAGGGAATGCTGATGTCGAACAGGTAGGGATCCTGGTCGTCAAAGGCCTGCTTGGAGGGGTTCAAGATACCAAATGCCACGATGGCTTGCTCGTGGTTGCCCTTGTACAGGCCCTCCATGGCCGCCAGCTTCATGGGCTGGTACTTGGCCACGGTCACGGCACTGGTGTCGCCGGTGACCATCGTCAGCACGATGCCGATGACACCCACCCAGGCGCCCACCTTGAGGCTACGCCAGCAGTGGTCCAGATTGCGCTTCTTGAGCATCATCCAGCCGCACACGCCACACACAAACACCCCGCCCAGCGCCCATGCGCTCAGCACGGTGTGGAAAAACTTGCTCATCGCCATGGGCGAGAGGGCCACAGCGGCAAAGCTCGTCATCTCGTTGCGCATCGTGGCGGGGTTGAACTCGCAGCCTGTGGGATACTGCATCCAGGCATTGGCAACGAGAATCCACAGGGCCGACAGGCTGGCACCGATGGCCGTGAGCCACGTGGCTGCCAGGTGGAACTTGGGGCTCACCTTCTTCCAGCCGAAGAACATCACGGCGATGAACGTCGATTCCATGAAGAAGGCAAGGATACCCTCGACGGCAAGCGGGGCGCCGAAGATGTCGCCCACAAACCAGCTGTAGTTGGACCAGTTGGTACCGAACTCAAACTCCAGGATGATACCCGTGGCAACGCCGATGGCGAAGTTCACGCCGAAGATCGTCATCCAGAATTTGGTTGTTGCAAGCCATTTCTCGCTCTTGGTCTTCAGGTAAATCGTCTCCATCACAGCGATGATGATGCCCAGACCCAGCGTCAACGGCACGAACAGCCAATGGTAGATAGCCGTGAGCGCAAATTGCGCCCGCGACCAGTCAACAACATTGATTAATTCTTCCATAATTATTTATTTTAGTTTTAAGTTTTTAGTTTTAAGTTTTTAGTATGAGATGTATCGCCTGTAACTGCATGAACGACTATCGGTCCACCAGCTGATGACGGACATATTCGGTCTTTTCCTCTTCGGTGTCACATTTGGTGTTCAAGAAATTAGGAAAGAATATCATCTTGATGATGACAAAAAAGATGAAGAGCTTGATGCCTATGATAAGCCACAAGGTTTTGCCGACGGTCATGCTGCGGAAGCCGTCATAGTACAGGTGGAAGACCTGTGACCAGAACCCTTGCTTTTTCTCTTGGTTTTCATTCATAGGCCAAAAGATTAAATAATCTACAAAATTAGTGAAATTATTTTAAATTCCAAAAAAAATCTCTGTTTTTTGATAAAAACACTTTTTTTCTTAATTTTGTGGCATGAAACTGAAAGAAGCATTAGAACAACTGAAAAGCGGCTTGGCAGGTGTTGCCGAGCCGCAGGAAGTGCAGGCGATGATACGTGTCATCTGCGAGGATGTGTTCCACTATGACCAGGTAGATGTCGCCCTGCGACAGGAGAGTGAACTGCCCGACTTTGCGCCACAGCGCATTGCCGACATCATTGCGAGGTTGCGCCGTAACGAGCCGTTACAATACATCGTGGGCCATGCCCGTTTTCACGGTCACCAGTTCAAGGTGACTCCCGCCGTGCTCATCCCGCGCCCCGAAACCGAGCAGCTTGTTGACCTGATCATCGACGAGAACCCTGCCAGCGACCTGCGTGTGCTCGACATGGGCACGGGCAGCGGTTGCATCGCCGTCTCACTGGCACGGGCGCTGAAATTCCCGCAGGTCGATGCGCTGGACGTGTCGCGTGATGCCCTCGAGGTTGCCCGTGAAAACGCCGTTGCGCTCAAGACCAAGGTGCGCTTTTTTGAAAGCGATATGCTGTCGCCCCAACCGCCGGGCCGTTACGACATCATCGTGAGCAACCCGCCCTACATCTGCTGGAGCGAGCGTGAGGCGATGGAAGGCAATGTCAAGGACTACGAGCCTGGTCAAGCGTTATTTGTCCCCGACAATGACCCGTTACTCTTCTACAAGGCCATCGTCCCCTATGCCGCCCAGTCATTGGAGCGCGGCGGTCGTTTGTATCTCGAGATTAATCAGCGTTTTGGCAACGAGATGAAACGGCTGCTCGAGGACAATGGCTTCGACGAGGTGCGCATCATCGAGGACAGCTACGGCAAAACACGCTTTGCGACAGGAGTTAGAAGTTAGGGGTTAGGAGTGAGGAGTTAGAAGTTGGAATTGTGCGGATGCCAACTAAGGACTAAAAACTAAGGACTATGGACGAGAAATACATGCGCCGTGCGCTGCAGTTGGCACGCCTGGGGGCGGGTCACACCTCGCCTAATCCCATGGTGGGCGCCGTGATTGTTGGCCCTGATGGAACCATCATCGGCGAGGGCTGGCACCGCCAGTGTGGCCAGGGCCATGCCGAGGTCAATGCCGTGGCCAGTGTTAAGGACGACAAGTTACTGAGAAACAGTACGATATACGTAACTCTTGAGCCCTGCTCCCACTACGGAAAAACTCCCCCGTGTGCCCGATTGCTCATCGAGAAGGGCATTCCCCGTGTGGTGGTGGGATGCTTGGACCCGTTTAAAGAGGTCTCTGGCCGTGGAGTGGCGATGCTGCGCGAGGCCGGCATTGAGGTCGTTGTGGGGATGCTGGAAAAGGAGTGTCGCGAATTGAACCGCCGCTTCATGACGGCTCACACCTCAGGACGCCCGTGGGTGCAGCTCAAGTGGGCGCAGACGGCCGACGGATACATCGCGCTGCCCCCCGAAGTAGGCGAGAATCCCCTTCACATGTCCACCCCCGTGACTATGCGGCTGATGCACCGCCAGCGGTCGCTGTGTGACGCCATCGTTGTGGGTGCCGCCACAGCCCGAATCGACAACCCGTCGTTGACGACCCGTTACTGGCCCGGCAAGTCGCCGCTACGCGTGGTGCTGTCGAGGAACTTGTCAATGGGTGACAACCTGAATCTGCTGACCGACGGACTCCCGACCATCGTCTATAACAACACGAAAAACGAGACTGTAGGGGCGGTGGAATATGTCAAAATGGACACCTCCACACCCCATGCCTGGCTGGAGGACCTGTACCGCCGCAAGGTCACCAGCGTGATGGTCGAGGGAGGAACCCAGGTGCTGCAATACCTGATTGATGCCGGCATGTGGGACGAGGCCCGCATCGAGACCAGTCCCCGCAGGGTGGGGCAGGGCGTTCTGGCCCCCGTCATCACCGGCCCGGTCACAAGCCGTGAGGTGATTGACGGAAACACCATTATCCTTGTCCACCCGGCATGACGTGCCAATCACGTTAAAAAGGTGTAAAAAACTGCATTTTACCGTTTATTATCTTTAACGGGTGCTATTTGTGTGGCGCTGAAATACTATCTTTGACCCCCGCAAATGGCATCTGAAGACATTATTATATGGAAAAATCCGGCGTATGACGGAATTTTTTTGTAATTTTGCCGTTTGTAACAAAAGAACGAACTACGAAATAACGATAATGACCAATAAAGTTCCATTATACTTTGTGCTGGCGATGGCTGCTATGCTCCTGTCGCTTTCCACACTTGTCTCATGTAAAGAGAAGGATAAGGAAGACAATACTGTTTATAATTACAGCGAGAGCACCCAGACCACGCTCGTCAAGGGTTTTGCCTTGCAGGCTGATGCCAATGTGCTTGCCAGCCTGGACTCGGTGCATTTCACCATCGACTATGATAACGGCTTGATCTACAATGCCGATTCACTGCCCGTGGGCACTGACATCAGGGCTCTCAAGGTAAAGATTGATTTTCTCAATACCGTTCATTCGGCCGAGTTTCTCATCACTGGTGCCACCCAGCAGAGTGACACGATCATCAACTACTCGACATCGTCGACCAAGAGTATCGATTTCACGGGAAATACGATTCTCAAGGTGATCTCGGCCGATCAGACACAAGAGAAGGACTACACGGTGAAAGTGCTCGTCCACAAGGTGAACCCCGACTCGCTCGTGTGGCCACAGCCGTGGCGCCGTGACCTGGCGGGTTACAGCCCCAATGTCGTCGGTCACAAAGCCGTGAAGCATGGTGAAGTTTACCGCATCATGACCTATGACGGTACCGAGAGCGTCCTGTGGACTGCCAGCAGCCCTAATCAGGGCATATGGGACAAGCAGGTGCTGGATCTGCCGTTCACCCCCAATGTATCCTCGCTCATTGCAGCCGATGAATTGCTGTATATGCTCGGCACCGATGGCACACTGTACAGCTCGCCTGACGGTATCGCCTGGTCGTCGGCCGGTGTGAAATGGTACAGCCTGATTGGCGCCTATGGTGATCGGGTACTGGGTATCGTTGGCGGTAGTGAGGGTTATTATCATGACGAGTATCCCCATACCGATGGCTTCGAGGTGAGTGCCGCCGAGGACGATTTCCCCGTGAGCCATTCCTCCAACCTGGTACAAATCGATAACCAGTGGTCCATGTCGCCCCAGGCTATCATCGTTGGCGGCCTTGACCGTAACGGCCGAGTGCTGAATGACGTTTGGGGTTATGACGGCCTCCGTTGGGGCAAGATCAATAACAGTCAGAGCAGCGTTCCTGCTGTGACCGATGCCACCCTGTTCCTGTATTACACCTTTAAGGCACTGAGCGGTGTGCGCCACTATGCCCAGCAGGCGACGTGGTATCTCATGGGCGGCAAGCAGGCCAATGGCGAACTTAACAGCACGATTTACCTGTCGCATACCCAGGGCGTGACTTGGATAAAGGGCGACTCCACGATAGCCCAGCCCAGCCATATGCCCAAGTTCTATGGTGCACAGGCGTTTGTGGACACCGAGACGCAGACAGCCTCGGGTGCCGCTGCCATGCCTCGCCGCATCCAGTCACCGGTTATCTCGTGGGAGTGCCCGTACATTTACCTGTTTGGCGGCTACAATGACCAGGGCGCCTTGCTGCCCTACATGTGGCGTGGAGTATATAACCGTCTGTACTTTTATCCGGTTTATTGATGAAGAAAGTCCTGTTCATAACATTGCTCCTGCTGAATGCTGTGCTGACCGTGTCGGCTCAGCAATACAAGTATGAGGTGGGCCCGGTGTTGGGCATGACCGGCTACTTGGGTGATGTGAACAACAGCAACTTGTTCAAGCATCCCGGCATCACCGGCGGTGCTCTGTTCCGTTATACCCACAACAGCCGGTGGGCATTTAAGGCCAACCTGAACTATGCCAGCATCAGTGGCAACAGCAAGGACATTGATATGAAGTTCCCCGACGGACAGGAATTCAGTTTCTCATCGAGCCTGATTGATATGGGCTTGACTGCCGAGTTCAACTTCCTGAGCTACGGTCGAGGCCCTGCCTATAAAAAATACAAGCCCATCTCGCCCTACATGGTGGCCGGTGTCGGTTTTGTGTTTGCTATTACCAATGGCCACAACCAGGCGTCGTTCACTGTGCCTCTGGGCATCGGTGTGAAATACAAGTACAAGGAGCGCCTGAACCTGAATTTTGAGTTTACGATGCGCAAGGAGTTCAGCGACCGCATCGACGGCTTGAGCGACTTGTTCGGCATCAAGCACTCCTTTGCCAAGAATACCGACTGGTACTCGTTTGCCATGTTCACAGTAACCTATGAGTTCGGCAAACGGTGCATCAAGTGTAACTATATAGAATGATTTATCGCCATGTCATCCCTTAGCGACAAAATACAACAGCTTGACCCGACGCGCATCCCGCGTCATGTCGCCATTATCATGGATGGTAACGGCCGCTGGGCCAAGCAGCATGGTCAGGAGCGCAGCTTCGGCCACGAGAACGGTGTCTCTACCGTTCGTCAAGTCACCGAGATTGCCAGCGAGGTGGGTGTGAAATTCCTCACACTCTACACTTTCTCGACCGAGAACTGGGACCGACCCCAGGACGAGGTGGATGCTTTGATGAACCTGATTGTGGTGAGCATCGAGAAGCAGACCCCCGACCTGATCAAGAATAACGTGCGCTTGACAACCATCGGCGACATGGGCCGCATGCCCGAGTTTGCCGCCAACAGGTTGCGCAAGTGTATGGAGGACACGGGTCACTGCACTGGACTGGTGCTGTGCCTTGCCTTGAGCTACTCGTCACGCTGGGAGATCGTCGAGGCCTGCCGCCAGATGGCCCGCGAGGCCGCCAGTGGCACGCTCAATCCCGATTCCATCGACGACAAGATGCTGTCGCTGCATCTTGCCACGCGTGACATGCCTGACCCCGACCTGCTCATCCGCACAGGAGGCGACCTGCGCGTGAGCAACTATCTGTTGTGGCAGATAGCCTATAGCGAACTTTACTTCACTTCAAAATATTGGCCCGATTTCACCAAGGAAGACTTTGTCGAAGCAATCGTCGACTTCCAGGCGCGCGAGCGCCGTTACGGTAAAACGAGCGAACAGGTTAATAACAATAATGAAGCTTAAATCAAGAAATATCAAGCGAGCCATAGTTGCAGCGATGGCGTTTGCCCTGATCGGTCCTGCGGTGTCACAGGCCCAGGAAACGCGCACGGTCAACGATACCATATACAATCCCAAAATCGTCTTCACGGCATCGCCCACGCAATACGAGATTGCAGGCATCAGAGTGGAGGGCGTCGAAAACTATGACGAGAACATCATCATTGGTTACTCGGGCCTGTCGGTCGGACAGCGAGTGGATATCCCTGGTGATGACATCAAGGCTGCGGCTAAGCGTTTCTGGCGTCAGGGTCTGTTCTCCAAGGTGCAGATCCAGGTCGAGAAGATCTATCATGACCAGGCATGGCTGGTGTTCAACCTGCGCCAGCAGCCCCGCGTGTCGCAAATCAACTACAACGGCATGAAGGGTGGCGAGAAGAAGGACATCATAGAGCGCCTGGGTTTCCAGCCCGGCAGCCAGATGACGCCCAACATCGCTGACCGCATCAAGATCATCGTTGAGAAATACTATGCCAACAAGGGCTTCGGCCAGGCCACCTGTGAAGTCGTTCAGGTGCCTGACTTGAGTAAGCAGAACGAGGTCATCGTCAACATCAACGTTGACAAGCATGAGAAAATCAAGGTCCACAAGATCTACATCGACGGCAACGAGGTGCTGAGCGACCGCAAGCTCAAGCGCACGATGAAGAAAACCAACGAGAAGAAGGACATCTTGAAGATTTTCTCCCAGAAGAAGTTCGTCAAGAGCGATTATGAAGCCGACAAGCAGCTCATTATCGACAAGTATAACGAGAAGGGTTACCGCGACGCCGTCATCGTGAGCGACAGTGTGGTCCCCTACGATGAAAAGACCGTTGACGTTTACCTCAAGATTGACGAGGGCAAGCGCTACTACATCTCGGACATCACATGGGTGGGCAACACCGTCTATCCGTCGGTGATCCTCGACGAGGTGTTGGGCATCAAGAAGGGCGACGTCTATAACCAGAAACTGCTCAACAAGCGCACTCAGGAAGATGACGACGCCGTGTCCAACCTCTACCTCAACAACGGCTACCTCTTCTATCAGCTAATTCCCATCGAGAGTAAGATCGAGGGCGACAGCATCGACCTGGAGCTGCGCATGTATGAGGGCAAGCAGGCCCGCATCAACAAGGTGGTCATCAACGGTAACGACCGCCTGTATGAGAAGGTGGTACGCCGCGAGTTGCGTGTGCGCCCGGGTGACCTGTTCTCCAAGGAGGACCTCATGCGTTCGGCCCGTGAGATTGCCCAGACGGGACACTTCGACCCCGAGAAGATGGATATCCGTCCCGAACCCAATGCCGACAACGGTACGGTGGACATCATCCTCAATCTCGAGAGCAAAGCCAACGACCAGGTCGAGTTGAGTGCCGGTTGGGGACAGACGGGTGTCATCCTCAAGGCGTCGCTCAAGTTCACCAACTTCTCGATGCAGAACCTGCTGCACCCGTCGTCCTACAAGGGTCTTATCCCGCAGGGCGAAGGCCAGACGTTTACGATTAGTGCGCAGACCAACGCCAAGTACTATCAGGCCTACAGCGTGTCGTTCCTTGACCCGTGGTTCGGTGGCAAGCGCCCCAACTCGCTGTCGGTATCGGCATTCTACAGCCGCCAGACGGGTATCAACTCGTCCTATTATAACCAGTTGTACCAGAACGCCATGTACAACTATGCCAACTCAATGTATGGCTACGGTTACGGCTACGGCTACGGTTACGGCGGTTATGGTGGCTACAACTACTACGAGAACGCCTACGACCCCAACAAGTATCTGCAGATGGCAGGTGTGACCGTGGGCTTCGGTAAGCGCTTGAAGTGGCCTGATGACTATTTCACCTTCATGGCCAGCCTGAGCTATCAGTGGTACAGCCTCAAGAACTGGGAATACCTTTATTATATGAAGAACGGTGTCTCCAACTCGATTGTGCTGGGCCTGACCCTGTCGCGCAGCAGTATCGACAACCCGCTCTATACCCGTAAGGGAAGTACCTTCACCCTGTCGTTTAACGCTACGCCTCCTGCAAGCCTGTTTGGCAAGAAGAACTGGAAGGCGTTGAGCGAGAGCAATACCGAGGCGTCCAAGAAGGAGCTGTACAAATGGATCGAGTACTGGAAACTCAAGTTCCAGGCCCGCACCTACACGCCGCTTACCGATCCCGATGGCCGCTGGACCCTGGTGCTGATGACGCGCGCCGACTTCGGTCTGCTGGGCAGTTGGAACAAGCACCTGAAGTCACCGTTCGAGACCTTCTATGTGGGTGGTGACGGTATGTCGGGTTCCTATACCTATGCCACCGAGACCATCGCCCTGCGCGGTTATGAGAACGGTGCGTTCACGCCCTACGGCTCTGAGGGCTACGCCTACGACCGCTTTGCCATCGAGCTGCACTTCCCGCTGATGCTGTCCCAGAGTGCCACCATCTATCCCCTCGTGTTCGTCGAGGGCGGTAATGCCTGGACTCATGTCAAGGACTTCAACCCGTTCAATATCAAGCGTTCGGCAGGTGTGGGTGCCCGCATCTTCCTGCCCATGATCGGTATGATGGGTATTGACTGGGGCTATGGCTTTGACACTGTCTTTGGCCAGAAGGGCGGCAGCAACTTCCACTTTGTGCTCGGTCAGGAATTCTGATGTCATTAACATTGTTAAGTTAATTTTTTAACTCAGGCAATAAACGAAACGTTTTGATGTCAGTCTAAAAGTCGAAATCTAACAAAAACAATAAAAATAGAAAAAGAAATGAAACGTATCGCTTTAATCGCAGTGGCGCTTGTTGCCGGCTTCATGGCCGCCAATGCGCAGAAGTTTGCACTCGTTGACATGGAGTATATATTGAAGAACATCCCTGCCTATGAGATGGCCAACGAGCAGTTGAACCAGGTGTCGCAGCGCTGGCAGCGCGAGGTGGATGAGCTCAAGAAAGAGGCCGACACCATGTACAAGAACTATCAGGCCGACATGGTCTTCCTGACCGACGACCAGAAGAAGAAGAAAGAGGCCGAGATTACCGAGAAAGAGAAAGAGGCCCAGCAGCTGCAGTACAAGTACTTCGGACCGCAGGGCGAGCTGTTCAAGAAGCGCCAGTCGCTCATCAAGCCCATCCAGGACGATATCTACAACGCCTGCAAGAAGGTGTGTGACGAGCGCGGCTTCCAGGTCATCTTTGACCGTGCGAGCAGCCAGAGCATCATTTTTGCATCGCCTCGCATCGACGTGAGCAACGAGGTGCTCGAGAAGATGGGTTACAAGTAAATCCCGTCCCTCATGCAACGTGAGTTTTGATTAAGAAAAAGTAATATTGTTATAACAACGAAAATCAATTTTTAGACATGTTTAAAAGATTTATGCTCTTAGCCGTTACGGCTACCATTATGTGCCTGAGTGCACAAGCTCAAAAATTCGGTTATGTCAACACCACCGAGATCTTCAACGTCATGCCCGAGAAGGCCACGGCCGAGAATACCCTCAAGTCGGTGAGCGACAAGTATGAGACCGAGTTCAAGAACCTGCAGGACGCTTTCCAGAAGAAGATGGCCGACTATGAGGCTGCCGACAAGGATGCCACCACTCCCCAGGCCATTAAGGACCGTCACAACCAGGAGCTGCAGGACGACTACATGAAGATTCAGAACTTCCAGCAGACCGCTGCTCAGGACTTGCAGCGCCAGCAGGATACCTTGCTTGCCCCGATTACCCAGAAGCTGCAGAACGCTATCCAGGCCGTAGGTGCCGAGGGCGGTTTCACCTTCATCTTTGACCAGGCTGCCGGCGCCATCATCTACACGGGCACCAATGCCGAGGACATCAGCGCCAAGGTAAAGGCCAAATTGGGCATCAAGTAAAGCAAGAATCAGCACGACAGTGCTTAGTAACAGAAAGCCTCAAGCTGGAAATACTGCCAGCATGGGGCTTTCGGTTTTCATGAGCCATGTTGTGGGATTGGAAAAAACTGATTACCTTTGCCCCCCGAATATTATATAATGTACATCAAACAGATCAGGTAGATATGAAACGAATTCTCATCATGATTGCAGCCATGCTGCCCCTCATGCTCATGGCACAGGCCAGGATAGGTATAGTGAACTCGCAGCAGTTGTTTGACCTCATGCCCGAGAAGGCTGCTGCCGAGGCACAGCTCAAGAACTTGAGCGACAGGTATCATGCCGAGTATGAATTGTTGCAGCAGGAGTTTGACAAGAAATATGCCGACTACCAGACGGTGGCTGCCGATGCCTCGATGCCCGAGACCATCAAGGAGCGCCGCGTGCATGAATTGCAGGAGAGCGACAAGAAGATGCGCGAGTTTGAGCGCCGAGCAGCCGATGACATCGCCGCTGCCCGCGAAATGCTCACCAAACCCATCACCGACAAGATCCAGGCCGCCATCCGCCAAGCTGGCCAGCAGGGAGCCCTGGACGTGGTATTTGACACCGCCGTCACTCCCGTCGCTTATACCGGCCCCGCCACCATCGACCTCATGCCCATGGTCAAGACCCTCCTCGGCCTCCAGTAAACTTCAGTTTCACAACATTACATCAAGACCTGCATCGCGCGCCGCGATGCAGGTCTTGTGGCAATACCCATGCTTGCGAAGGAATATCCTGATTTCCCAATTTTGCAAGTAGCACTTGCAAAATTACCGAAAGATGGTGAATCTGTGCGTGTGCCTCTTACTCAAATATCTTGGTATCATCATATCTCGATGATATCCAAAGTCAAGAATATTGAAAATCGGGCATTTTATATAATGGCAACTGCTCATGAAGGCTGGAGCCGCGACACGATGCTCACGCAGATAGCGAATGGATATATTGAAGCCAAAGGCAGTTCCGTCAACAATTTTGATTTGACATTGCCGTATCCTCAATCCGACTTGGCAAAATACACCTTCAAGGACCCTTATAATTTCAGTTTTCTCGGTACCGTCGCTTTGCAAAATGAATTAGATATTGAGAAAGGGCTCGCCTCGCGGGTAGTAGAGTTTTTGCTTGAGATGGGAAAAGGTTTTGCGTTTATTGGACGTCAATATCATTTGTCTGTAGATGAGAGTGATTACTACATCGATATCTTAATGTACCATTTGCAACTCCATTGCTATGTGGTCGTTGAATTGAAGGCCGTTGAATTCAAGCCTGAATTTGTCAGTAAATTGAACTTTTACATTTCTGCTGTTGACGAGCAGGTGAAATCACCTGAAGACAAACCAACAATCGGCTTGTTGCTCTGCCGCTCAAAGAGTGACACTAAAGCTCGTTTCGCCCTGCGTGGCTTCACACAACCGTTGGGTATCGCCGAATATGAAACGCAAAAACTGTTTGCCGAAGTGGCTTCATCTTTGCCACAGATAGAATATTTAGATGAAGAATTGGATCTATTGACCAAGGGGCATAATGATGAATTAAAGGAACAATAAATCACCAAAATCTAAGAGAAAATGAGTGTTTAGGCGAATTTTTCGCTACCATTGCGTAAACGATTGATGCTCCTATGTGTCTAAAGATTAAGTAATATTAGAAGATACCTATTATTTATAGTTTTTATGAAGAAGATTCTATTGTTAATGGCTTTAACATTGCCTTTTGTCCTCATTTCATGCGGAGACAATAAAGATGAACCCGAGAATCTTGATACCCGCAAGTGGGTGGATCTTGGACTTCCCAGCGGCATGCTGTGGGCCACATGTAACATCGGTGCCGACAGCCCTGAGGACTATGGTGACTATTTCGCCTGGGGCGAGACCTCACCCAAAGAAGTCTATAACTGGGATGCCTACAAATGGGGCGAAGCGACCGAGTACATTGATATTTGGAAGTATATTTATGATTACTATGATTATTCATCAGGAACAACTACCCATGGAGATGGCAAAACCGAGTTGGATTCATCGGATGATGCCGCCACTGCCAACTGGGGGGCTGAGGCGCGTATGCCGTCCCTTGAGGAGATTCAGGAACTGATGGATAATTGTTCTTGGGAATGGGTGCAGAGGAACGGCGTGTACGGTCAGCTGGGCACTGGTCCGAATGGCAACACTATCTTCTTGCCCGCCGCCGGCTACCGTTCAGACGAGTCGCTCAGAGGCGAGGGCTCAAACGGCTACTTTTGGTCGCGCACGCTCAGCCCGCACGACTGTGCCAGCGCCTGCAACTTGAATTTCGATATGTGCGATTTGTGCTGGCAGGGCTTCCACAACCGCATCAACGGGTTCCCCGTGCGTGCTGTGCGCGTCACGCAGAATTAGAGTATCCCCGTCTTTTCAAGGTATAGGCGGTTGAGCAACTTTTCCAAAATTATAAAAGTCAGGACGAGTACCAGCGCCTCATGAACAATAAAATCGTGATTGAGTGAGCGCAATGCCATGCTTGCATGAGCAATGCCGAGCGAGAACGATTTATCCAAATCACCGAATAATAAACGCAAGTAAAATAATAATCGCATTTATCCTACGTTAATCAGTAGTATTGAATATGTAAACAAGGGTAATGAAATGAGAAAATTAAAGTTTTTAGGTTTTATCCTAATACTGTTCACATTGTTCTCCTTGGCATCATGCGGTGACGATGATGTCAAGAGTATTGACTCAAGTAAAC
>Ga0310694_10002233_pt1 | contig 20305 bp, 11 predicted proteins | sample 174DNAGHGhighgp2_FD_203884 | JGI IMG/M metagenome (GOLD analysis project Ga0310694, IMG submission 203884) | Sheep rumen microbial communities from Palmerston North, Manawatu-Wanganui, New Zealand - 1742 DNA GHGhigh gp2 (v2) (version 2) | ecosystem: Host-associated > Mammals > Digestive system... | reverse complement strand
GCCGTTGTTGATGATGTGCAGCAGTGCGGTGAGTGTGATGTTGCCGGTTTTATAGTAGATGATGCCGAAGATGATGCCGACGGGGAAGGCATAGAGTGCTTGTGCGAGGTTCAGGTGTACGAGGCTGAAGGCGAGTGCCGGCAGGGTGATGGCTGTCAGGGGGCTGGCTTTCCGTCGCAGCATTTCGCCTTGGATGGCTTCGCGGAACATGAGTTCTTCGGCGACGGGCCCGATGACGACGATACAGAGCAGCCCCCAGAAGTCGTGCGACATTGCCATGAAGAGTTGCAGCATGTTGTCGGGGATTTCCACTTTCTCCGTGAGGATGGAGATGCTGATGGCTCCGAGGATGCCTCCTGCCAGTCCCAGCATGGCGGGTTTGCATTTGATGGAGGCGATGTCGTGGATGGTGACGAAGCGGATGTTGTGCAGCAGGAGCCGGCAGAGCACGACGGACAGGATGTTGATGCCCATCATGGTGAGTGAGAAGATGCTGACGGGTATGAGTTCGAATGGCGGCAGGCTTTGGCTGTTTCCGCTCATCAGGTCTTGGATTCCGGCATTGAATTCTGGCGACACCAGCGCACCGACGGCGAGCATCAAGACAGAGCCTAATCCTTGAATAATCAGGAAGATAAGTAGGGTTAGCAGGAGGGGTGAGAACTTGTGCCAGGTCATGTTTCAAAATGCATGCTGCTGCATCGGCTTTTTCAGCGTGCTGCGTCGGGCTTTTCAGCGTGCTGCGTCGGGCGTTGCTCCACTATGCGTTTTGCGATGCAGCGTGCTGCGTTTTCGGGGGGTGGTTGGAGAGGCTTTCTGCAGCCGTATGCGGAGTGCCGCTACATTCACTTTTTGCCGGTTCGCGTAGGCGGGTTGAGTCCGTCCTCGATGGCTTGTTTGCGAATGGCTTCGTCCAGCAGTTCTTCGAAGGTTTTCACTCGTTTTATCTGGTCGTACTCTTCCAGAATCTTGCGGTCGCGAGCGTGTTTCTTTTCGCGTTTGCGCTCTTTGACGGCGAATGGATGCATGATTCTATCGGTCACCTTTGCCCCAATGACATCGCTGACGGACGGGTAGCCGATGCGTCCCTCCTTTTCTCGGCCTATAGACTGGCGGATGGCATCGTTGACGCGCAGCATAGAGTCCGGGCGCACCTCGATTTCGCGCAAGGTGTCAACACGCAGCGAGTCGTTCTCCACTTCGGGAAGCGAGGACGCTGCAGAGGCAGGAAATGCGTGCGGGAACACAGCTGCAAGCAATAGGCAGAAGGGCAGAATGATTCGTTTCATAGTCTTTTCCGGCACAAAAGTATAGTATTTTTTGCAATTGACAAAAGAAATCACGAACTTTGCGCAAACCATTAACATGTTTTAATTATGTATTACGTAAAAAGACTAACGCTTTTCTTCCAGACAGCCATTATTGCCGCAAGCAGTATGGCAACGGATTATACGAAGTATGTAAACCCGTTCATCGGCACGCAGACCGACGATACGGGAGCCCTCAGCGGCAGCACTTTCCCTGGACCCACAATGCCGCAAGGCATGGTGCAGCTGGCGCCGGAAACCGAGCAATACGTCACCTGGGACCCTTGCTGCGGCTACGATTACAATCGCGACTCTATTTTCGGATTCACCCACACACACCTCAGCGGCACAGGCTGCACCGACCTCATAGACATCTCCCTGATGCCGACAACCAAGCACATTACCCCCGAACTGCTGCGCAAAGGCATCTTCGCACTTCCCTTCAAGCACAGTCAGGAAAGCGCAGCACCCGGATACTACATGGTTGACCTGCTGGGCGGGCAGAACATCCGAGCCGAACTGTCGGCCACCGTACATGCAGGCATCCACCGCTATACCTTCCCCGAAGGAGCATCGGAGCAGACAATCATCCTCGACCTTGACCGCATGACCTTCCGAGGCGATGCCTACTACACGGGACGGCGCGCCTATCAAATCATCCAAAGCCAAATAAAAGTCATCGACGACAAGACCGTCGAAGGCTTCCGCGTCGTTACAGGATGGGCCAAACTGCGCAAAGTGTATTTCCGCATAGAGTTCTCACGCCCCATCATAAACCGCATCCTGATGGACGGAGGACGCAATGCCGGAGGGAGCGACGTCGTCAACGGACGAACACTCCGCGCAGCACTCCGCTTCGACACCAAGTCCGGACCAAAAGACATCATGGCGAAAGTGGCCATCTCGGCAGTCGATAACGACGGCGCACGCAAAAACATGAAGGCAGAAGCACAGTCATGGGACTTCAACTACTACACACGAGCCGCCCACGACGCCTGGGAAAAAGAACTCTCCACCATAGACATCGAGGGAACAGACGACCAGAAAACCATCTTCTACACAGGCCTCTATCACGTCCTCATGCAGCCCAACACCATCAGCGACGTTGACGGACGATACATGGACACCAACTTCGAAATCAAACAAATGCCAAAGGGACAAGCCTACCACAGCACCTTCAGCCTCTGGGATACCTTCCGCGCTGCACACCCCCTCTACACTCTCCTCTATCCAAACATCGCCGTGCAGTTCGTCAGAGACATGGTGCTCCACCACGAGACATACGGCTACCTGCCCATCTGGGACCTGTGGGGACAGGACAACTACTGCATGATTGGCAATCACGCCATACCCGTCGTGGCTGACGCCATCATGTCAGAACTGCCAGGGCTCGACGTCGAACGCGCATACAAAGCAATGGTGGAAAGCAGCACCCGCACACATCCCAACAGCCCCTTCGAGGTGTGGGAAGAGTACGGCTATATGCCGCAGAACAGACAAAACGTCAGCGTCTCCATCACAATGGAACAAGCCTTCGACGACTGGTGCGTGGCAGCCGTAGCAAAGAAACTCGGCAAGACGGCCGACTACGAACGCTTCAGCAAACGAAGCGAATACTACCGCAACCTCTTCAACCCAGTCACAGGATTCTTCCAGCCAAAGGACGATAAAGGCAACTGGATAGAGCCATTCGACCCGCTCAGTTACGAAAACCCCTGCTTCGTCGAAGGCAACGCATGGCAGTACATGTGGTTCGTGCCCCAGAACCCGCAAGGACTCATCAACCTCTTTGGCGGCGTCAAACCATTCATCAAGAAGCTCAACGAGAACTTCACACTCACAAAAACAAGCGGAGAAGTGAATGGCAACGCCAGCGGCTTCATCGGACAGTATGCACACGGCAACGAACCAAGTCACCACACCGTCTATCTCTACAACTTCGCCGGCCAGCCCTGGCGTACGCAGGAGCTCGTGGAACAAGTGCGCACCTCATTCTACAACGCCACGCCCTGTGGCTATGCAGGCAACGACGACTGCGGACAGATGTCGGCCTGGTATATCTTCTCCTCCCTCGGCTTCTATCCGTTCAACGCCGGAGCAGCAGAGTATGTCATCGGCACACCGCTGTTCCGCCGCGCCGTACTGCATATGCCGGGCGGAAAAGACTTGACCATCAACGCACCCCGCAAGTCGGACAAAGCCATCTACGTAAAGGATGTCAAACTCAACGGCAAGAAGATTACCGACTGGAAACTGTCGCATCGCCAACTCATCGATGGCGGAACCCTCGACTTCACGATGAGCGAAAAGAAATAGAAAGCAGGGAAGCCCGGAATGCTGAAGGCCGCCAGAGTCCCTTCAGGCATTCCCGGACAATCCTGTAAAACAGAGACGCCTCCCAATCAGGAAGGCGTCTCTGCTGTTTATAATGTCCCTTGCTTCAGTTTCTCCACGAAGGAGTCGATGCGCTGCAGCTCTCGAGGGATGTCTATCTGCTGCGGACAATGCGAGATGCACTCGCGGCACTCGGTGCAATGGCTGGCCTGGCGAAGCCTCGGAACACTTCGGTCGTAGCCAATCAGGAAGGCGCGACGGGCCTCCTCGTAGTTTTTGGCTTGCTGGCTCTCAGGCACATTGCCCTTGTTTACACATTTATTATAATGTACGAAGATGCCCGGTATGTCGAGTCCATACGGGCAGGGCATGCAGTACTTGCAGTCGTTGCAGTCGATGGTGGGGTAACTCTTGATGAGGTTGGCAGTCTCTTCCTCCAGCCACTTCTGCTCTTCTTCGGTCAGAGGCTCAAGTGGAGCGTATGTCCGAAGGTTGTCCTCCAGGTGTTCCATATAGGTCATGCCGCTCAGGACGGTGAGTACGGCAGGCTTTGAACCGATATAGCGGAAAGCCCACGACGCGACGCTGTCCTCGGGCTTGCGCTTTTTGAAGTGTGCCACGACATGGTCGGGCACCTTCGACAGGCGGCCTCCAAGCAGCGGCTCCATGATGATGACGGGAATGTCACGCTTCACGAGTTCCTCATACAGGTATTTGCCCGAGCGTCCGTTGTCTTCGTTTTCCCAGTCCACATAATTGGCCTGAATCTGAACGAAATCCCAGTGATACTCGTCGTGATGTTCCAGGGCCCAGTCGAAGACTGCCACATCGCCGTGAAATGAAAAGCCGAGATTGCGTATGCGGCCTGCTTCTCGCTGTTCGACAAGCCAGTCGAGCAGTCCGTTGTCGAGGTAGCGTTGGTGAACGGGCTGCATGCCTCCGCCCCCGATGCTGTGCAGGAGGAGGTAGTCGATGTAGTCCGTTTTCAGATATTGCAGGCTGCGTTCGAACATTGCCTTGCCTTCTTCGAAGTCGTATTGCGAGGGCGAGAAGTTGGACAGCTTGGTTGCGATGAAGTATTCGCTGCGTTTGTAGCCGCTTGCTTCGAGTGCGATGCCGAGGCTTTCCTCGCTTTTTCCGCGGCAGTATGCTGGTGAGGTGTCGAAGTAGTTGACGCCGTGGTCGAGTGCGAACTTGCAGAGTCGGTTCACCTGTTCTTGGTCGATTTCGTCGCCTCGTGTGTTCTCTTGGGTTCTGGCGCTGCCGTTATTGGTTGTCGGCAGTCGCATCCATCCGTATCCGAGCAGGCTGACTTTGTCGCCTTGTTTAGGGTTGACGCGATAGGTCATCTTGTTGGTGGGGATTGGCCCGTCGTGGTGACCCATGTAGTCCACTTTTCCGTTGGTGTTCTCGCCCTGTATGCCGCAGGATGCCAGTGCGGTTGTTGCGGTTGCGGTTCCTGTTATTTTCAGGAAGTCTCGTCTGGTTAATTCACAATTCATAGTTCTTTGATGTTTTTCTACACAAAGGCGCGATATTAATGCGCGGAACAGGATTCATAATTATGTATGAGTGCAATCCTTTAAATCTCTCTGTGCACTTCGTGTCCCTCGACATAGATGGCGCTGATGGGGTTTGAGGGGCAGAGGTTTTCGCAAGCGCCGCAGCCGATGCACTTCTCTTCGTTGACGACGGGGATGAGCAGTACTTTCTCGCGTGGAATCTCCTGGTTGTCGGCGTCTCTCCATTTCCATCCGTCTTGATGGACGCCTGCCTGTAGCGGCACCATCTGTATTGCTCCGGCGGGACACTTGCGTGCGCAGAGTCCGCATGGTTTGCCGTTTTTGACGGGGATGCAGAGGTCGCGTGTCCAGACGGCGTGTCCGACTTGTATGGCGGTACGCTCCTCTACGGTTACGGGCTGTATGGCTGATGTGGGGCAGACCTGTGAGCAGCGTGTGCATTCAGGGCGGCAGTAGCCTTTTTCGTAGCTTACTTCGGGTTGCATGAAGCGGTCGAGGCTGTTGCTGGGACGGAGTACGTCGTTGGGGCAGGCGTCGATGCACAGTTGGCAGGCTGTGCAGTGGCTTCGGAGGTTGCGTATTGAGAGTGAACCTGGTGGTGTGATGAGCTTTTTGCGACGAACCTTTTCCTTTTTGATGATGTCGGCGAATCCGCCGTCTGTTGTCTTGGGTTCGATTTTGCTCTGTGCCTTTGCGATGGCAGTGCCGGCCAGAAGGGCAACGCCCGTCAGCATAGCCCGGCGTCCGCTATCAGCAGCCTCCCCCGTCCTCTCTAAAGGAGAGGTGAACTGCTGCGGCTTTTCGTCCTCGCTTTTGGAGAGGGCGGGGGAGAGGCTCGTGAGGCTAAGTGCGTCGAAAAGGCATTCTTCCAGACAGTTTCCGCAGGCGACGCAGCGGGAATAGTCGATGGAGTGTGTGCTGATGTCGATGCAGGAGGCTTTGCAGTTGTGCTCGCATTTGTGGCAGTTCTTGCACTTGTCCGGGTCGATGGTCATCTTGAGGTAGGAGTGCTTGCTGATGAGGCCGAGCAGAGTCCCGACGGGGCAGATGGTGTTGCACCATGTGCGTCCGTTCTTCCAGGCCAGTACTGCGATGATGCTCCATGTGAGCAATGCTACGACGAGTGCTGCTATGCTTTTCATCCAGACCTCTACTTCGTAGAAGGCGTAGCTGCCGTAGTGTTCAGCTATTGCAGCGAGGCTGTTGTTTGCGAGTTTGTAAAGGGGAGACAGGATGGAGGCGACGAAGCGGCCGTAGATGCTGTAGGGGAAGATGAGTCCGCCCAGCCAAGCAACGCCCAGAGCGAGTGAAGCGCAGGCAACCACCAGCACGGAGTAGCGAAGCGTGTTCATGGCGGGGGAGTAGCAGTACTTGTCCTTTTCCCGGCGCAGCCAGGCGATGAAGTCCTGCATCACGCCCAGCGGACAGATGACGGAGCAGTAGATGCGGCCCATCAGCAGGGTGAGTGTGACGACGAAGAGCAACGCTCCGATGTTCAGAGCCAGCAGTGCTGGGATGAATTGGATTTTTGCCATCCATCCGAGGTAGGCTTGTGCGGTTCCCGTGAAGTCCAGCAAGAGCCATGTAATCAGCATCCAGAAAATGATGGCGAGTATCAAACGGATTTTCTTCAGCATTTCTATTTATTATTATATAATGTGTAATTTAGCCATGCAAAGATATAAATAAATAATGAAATGCTGAATGATTTTGCGATAAAAAGTGCTGAACAATTCAATTTTTTATGTCGGCAAGCTTCATTTCGCCTTTGGCACGACTCGACGCAGGCAGGAGCATTCATTGCACGTTCGTGAATGTGCAATTGCATCATCGCGAACGTGCAATTGCACGAAGGCGAACGTGCAATGAACCTGGGCAGCCAAGTATGGCGGCGAAGGCTGTTCTGACGGGCGGTGCCGCGTGCTTTGCCGGCAGCGTTCGCTCTTTGTGCAAACAGAAACGGCAGAGCGAATGGCACGGAATAGGCAGACACAAAGTGCAGAACAGCCGGATAAGGGAAAAAATACAGGCAGCCATGATACAACATAAGCAATTTTTTTGTACCTTTGCCCGCAATAATAAAGTTTTAATTAAGGTTATGGTATCATTTATTGCAGACAAGATTGTGATGGACGGCCTCACTTATGATGACGTCCTGCTGGTTCCCGGCTATTCCGAGGTGTTGCCTCGTACGGTATCGCTTGAAACGCGATTCTCGCGCCACATTGAGTTGAAGATTCCCTTCGTGACCGCCGCTATGGACACGGTTACAGAGGCGCCGATGGCTATTGCCATCGCTCGCGAGGGAGGCATCGGCGTGATTCATAAGAACATGAGCATCGAGGAGCAGGCCCGTCAGGTTGCCATCGTGAAGCGTGCCGAAAATGGCATGATATACGACCCCATCACCATCAAGTTGGGCAGTAGCGTGAGCGATGCCCTCGAGCTTATGTCGGAATACCACATCGGCGGTATTCCTGTGGTTGACGACGAACGCCACCTGAAGGGCATCGTCACCAATCGTGACCTCCGCTTCGAGCAGAACATCAACCGCCCCGTAGAGGAGGTGATGACAAGCAAAAACCTTGTGACCACCCACGTGCAGACCGACCTCGGCGCTGCTGCCAAGATATTGCAGGAGAACAAGATAGAGAAGCTCCCCGTCCTCGATGACGACAACAAACTCATCGGCCTGATTACCTACAAGGACATCACAAAGGCAAAGGACAAGCCAATGGCCTGCAAGGACAGCAAAGGCCGTCTCCGCGTGGCAGCAGGCGTGGGTGTAACCCCCGATACCATGGACCGCATAGCAGCACTCGTAGGGGCAGACGTCGATGCCATCGTCATCGATACGGCACACGGACACAGCAAGTTCGTCGTTGAGAAACTCAAGGAAGCCAAGAAACTCTTCCCCGATGTGGACATCGTCGTAGGTAACGTCGCCACAGGCGAAGCAGCCCGTATGCTCGTAGAGGCAGGCGCCGACGGCGTCAAAGTGGGCATCGGCCCCGGCAGCATCTGCACGACACGCGTCGTGGCGGGAGTTGGCGTACCTCAGCTGAGCGCCGTCTATGACGTAGCCAGTGCCCTCGAAGGGACCGGCGTGCCCCTCATCGCCGACGGCGGATTGCGCTACAGCGGCGATGTCGTCAAGGCACTTGCAGCCGGCGGCTACAGCGTGATGATAGGCTCGCTGGTGGCCGGCACCGAAGAAAGCCCGGGCGACACCATCATCTACAATGGCCGTAAGTTCAAGAGCTACCGCGGCATGGGCTCACTCGAAGCAATGGAGTGCGGCAGCAAGGACAGATATTTCCAAGGAAACGTCAAGGACACAAAGAAACTCGTGCCAGAGGGAATAGCCGGCCGCGTGCCTTACAAGGGCTCCGTACAGGAAGTCATCTACCAGCTCATCGGCGGTCTGCGCAGCGGTATGGGCTATTGCGGAGCAGCAACCATCCAGGACCTCCATAAAGCGAAGTTCGTTCGCATCACAAACGCCGGCGTGCAAGAGAGCCACCCCCACGATGTAACCATCACCAGTGAGGCTCCCAACTACAGCCGCCCACAATAAAACCCAATACCACCTAACCATCAATCGTTGTAACATCGTCATAAGGAAAAACTGCAGACAATGAAAAAGACAATCCTATGTTTTATACTGGCATCAGTCACCATGACTGCCGTCGCACAGGAAGACCCAATCGTGATGCGAATCAACGGGGCGCCTGTCACACGTAGCGAATTTGAGTACAACTACAATAAGAACAACTCAGAGGGCGTCATCGACAAGAAGAGCGTCGATGAGTATGTTGACCTCTTCGTCAACTACAAGCTCAAGGTGCTTGCCGCCCTGGACCACCAACTCGACACGCTCTCCAGCTATAAGAAAGAGTTCCGCTACTATCGCGATCAGCAAATCCGTCCGCTGCTCGTGCCCGAAGGAGCCAAGGAAAAGGAATGCCGCGCATACTACGACGAGATGGTAACGCGCCTTGAAGGCAAGCAGCTGTTGCAGCCCGCACACATCCTGATACGCCTGGCACAGGACGCCACAGAGGAGCAAAAAGCTGCCGCAAAGGAAAGAATCGACTCCGTATATCAGGTGCTGAAGGCAGGCGCAGACTTTGCAGAAGTAGCCAAGCAAGTCTCACAGGATCCCGGCTCTGCCAGCCATGGCGGACTGCTGCCATGGATTGGCCCCAACCAGTTAGTCAAAGAATTTGAGGATGTAGCCTACTCGCTCGAAAAGAACGAGATGAGCGAGCCTTTCCTCATGCCTTATGGATACGACATCATCAAGCTCATGGACAAGAAAGACCTCGAGACATACGAGGAGCTGCATGACATGATAATGAAATACCTCGAAAGGCAGAACCTGGAAAACCACCTCGCACAGCAAGCACTCGACTCCCTCGCCAGCCAAAGCGAAGGGCAGAAGACAGTCGAACAGATACTCGACGAGAAAACCGAGGAGTTCTGCGCGAAGGACAGCGAACTGAAGTATCTGGTGCAGGAATACCACGACGGACTGCTCCTCTTTGAAGAGTGCAACCGCAACATCTGGGAACCGGCAGCCAAAGACACAGCAGCACTCGCCAATTACTTCAAGCAGCATAAGAAGGAATATGCTTGGGACGAACCTCACTATCGCGGCATGGTCTATTATTGCAAGAATGCAGCAGACGTCAAGGCCGTGCAGAAACTCGTCAAGAAACTGCCACAGGAGCAGTGGATGCCCGCCATCCGAGAAACCTTCAACAAGGACAGCATCATGGTTCGCGTAGAGCGTCGCGTCTTCAAGAAGGGCGACAACGCCAACATCGACAAGCTTGCCCTCAAAGTCAAGAGCGCAGAGCTGAAACCCGTTAAGGGCTTCCCCAATGTCGGCGTTATGGGTAAGGTGCTCAAGAAGGGACCAGCAGAATGGACCGATGTCAGCAACCAAGTGGTCAACGACTACCAGCGCGTCAAGGAAGACGAGTATGTGGCAGAACTCCGCAAGCGCTATACCTTCGAGGTCGATGAAGCCGTGCTAAAGACCGTGAACAATCATTAAAACGCATGAACGCAAGTAAACGATATACGCTATGCCTCCTGGCAGCGATGTTCAGCCTGCTCTCTGTGGCACAGAAGAATGTCATAGACGAAGTGGTATGGGTGGTAGGCGATGAGGCCATACTGCGCTCCGATATAGAAAAGCGCCGCTTAGAATATGGCTCGCAGATAAAAGGCAATCCCTATTGCGCCATCCCCGAACAACTCGCCCTCCAGAAGCTCTTCCTGCATCAGGCTATCATCGACAGCGTTGACGTCACCGACGCCGAAGTCAATCAATATGTGGAGAACAACATCAACGAGAAGATACTGATGGCAGGCTCCAAGGAGAAACTCGAAGAGTACATGAAGATGCCGATGGTGCAGATACGCGAAGAACTCTTCGAAATGTACAAGAGCGAGATGACTGCCATGCGAATGCGAGAGAAACTCATCGCAGACGTCAAGGTAACACCCGCAGAGGTGCGCCGCTTCTTCAAGGATGTGCCGGAAGACAGCTTGCCCCTCATTCCCACACAGGTTGAGGTGCAGATACTTGTCCTGCAGCCACGCATCCCGCAGACAGAGATAGAACGCGTCAAAGGCTTGCTGCGAGACTACTCCGAGCGCGTCAATAACGGCTCCACTTCCTTTGCAACCTTGGCACGCCTCTATAGCGAAGATCCAGGGTCGGCGCGTCAGGGAGGCGAGATGCCTTTCATGGGAAGAGGCGAACTTGACCCTGGCTTTGCCAATGTGGCATTCAGTCTGACCGACACCAAAAAGGTAAGCAAAATAGCACAGAGCGAGTTCGGCTACCACATCATACAGCTTATAGAAAAGAGAGGAGACAAGATGAAGTGCCGACACATATTGAAGCGCCCCGAAGTAGCACAGGCTGACATCGACAGCGCTCTGGTCATCCTTGACTCCATCACCTCGGACATCCAAGGCGGCAAGATATCTTTCGAAGATGCGGTACGCTATGCCTCCGACGATAAGGAAACGCGTAACAACCACGGCATCATGACAAACATCAATCACGAGACTGGCGACACATCCATTCGCTTCGAGATGAGCGAACTGTCTGCGCTTTCTCCCGAACTCGCCCGCACCGTTGATAAACTCGAGGTCGGCGATATATCGAAGCCTTTCACGATGGTAAATGCAAAGGGCAAGACTGTGTGTGCCATCGCGCGCCTCAAAAACCGAATCATGACACACCGCGCCAGCATCACAGAGGACTTCCAGGTGATGAAGGGCGTGGTAGAGGCTAAAAGAGGTGAGGAAATAGTCCTCAACTGGATAAAGGAAAAGCAGAAGAGTACATACATCCGCATCAATCCGGATTGGAGAGACTGCGAGTTCCAATACGAAGGCTGGATAAAGTGAAGAACCGACGACCATACACTCTTTGTGCGTCCCTATTCTTCTGCGCTTGCCTCCTGATGGCGGTGACACCGGACCGCAAGCCCGCCGGAACGCGACCGCCTTCCGACAGCAAGGTTCACCTGCTGCATGCCGACCGTCTTTACTTCGACGACAGGATTCACCGCACGGCGCAAATCCTTGTGGGCAACGTGCAGTTCAGCCACGATGGCGTCCTGATGTTCTGCGACAGCGCATTGTTCTACGAATCCACCAACTCCTTCGACGCCTTCATCGATGTCCGCATGAATCAGGGCGACACGCTCCGCCTCAATAGCAAAGTGCTTTATTACAACGGCATCGACCGCCTGGCAAGGGCCCGATATGATGTCGTGCTCAAGCACGGCACGATGACAATCTATACCGACAGCCTTGACTATGACCGCCTTTACGACCTCGGCTATTTCTTCGAAGGCGGGCGCGTCCTCGACCACGACAATGAGCTAACGAGCGACTGGGGCGAATACAGCCCTGCCACCCATGAGGCCGTCTTCAACTATAACGTCCGGCTTGTCAATCCAGCACCGCCTGCCAAACCGGAGACCGTGCTTATCTCCGATACGCTCCACTATAACACGGAGACGGCCATTGCTCACATCGTTGGCCCCTCGAACATAGAGAACGGCGAGAACCATATATATAGTGAGCTTGGATACTACGACACGAAGAACAAGCACTCGCATCTTCTGGACAGGAGTATCCTTACGAACAACGGCAAGCGCCTCGTTGGCGACAGCGTCGTCTGGAATGATGATGTGGCAACGGCTGAGGCGTTTGGCAATGTGGTGTATAATGACGTCGTCAACAAGAACATGCTTACGGGCGAGTACTGTTACTACGAGGACATCACGGGCTATGTGATGGCAACGGACAGTGTGGTGGCTATCGACTTCAGCCAGCAAGACACCATGTACGCTCATGCCGACACGTTCAAGGTCTTCACGTATAATATCGACACGGACTCTACTTACCGAGTCATGCATGCCTATCATCACATGCGTGCTTACCGCAAGGATGTGCAGGCCGTCTGCGACTCGATGATTTACGACACTCGCGACAGCATCATCATCATGTATCGCGACCCTATCCTTTGGCAGGGAGGGCAGCAGCAGTTGGGCGAGGAGATAAGGGTCTTCTTCGACGGAGAGAACATCGACAGTGTGCAGGTGCTGCGCCAAGCCCTTTCGGTGGAGCAGATAGACAGCGTGCACTACAATCAGGTATCGGGGCACGTGATGCGTACCTACTTCAAGGACGGCGAGGTGCACCTCACAACCTCTGAGGGCAACGTCTATGTCAACTATTATCCGTTCGACGACGACAGTGTCATGGTCGAGCTGAATCATACCGAGACCTCTCTGCTCAAGATGTTCCTGAAGGAAAGGAAGGTGGACCACATCTGGATGCCTGCGGCGACCGGCATCATGTATCCCATTCCGCTCATCCCGCCCGAGGCGCTTTATCTGCAGAACTTTGCCTGGTTCGACTATGTCCGGCCGCGCGACAAGGACGACATCTTCGAGTGGCGGCCCAAGAAGGCTGGCACGGAGCTTAAGGAGTCGGTGCGTCACACAGCGCCCAAGCAGAAGTTGAGCGAAATCCGCAAGAAGAGAGGCCTGGACAATGCCCAGCCGGCTTCTCAAAATGAAGAGGAGAAGCATGTAGAGCCTATCGAAGGGGTTGAGGCTCTTGCGACACCCGACCCTTCCGACGATACAGAACAAACAGAATAGAGAGATATGAGACTGTTCAGCACAAGAAAGCCACGAAGCTTCCGTAGGGTAAGCATATACACCGACGAGTCGCGCGACCGCCTTCAGAAGCTTGTTGATGAAGTAAAGCGCGAGCAGGGGGAAGTGCCTGCCAGCCAGGAACGCTACGATGCCGATAAGTTCCGCGGCACCTTCATCAACTATACGCCCCGTGCCCAAAGCCACAAGGAGAACGGTTCGAAGCTGGGCTGGCCCATCGTCATCGCCTTAGTCTTTGCTCTGATAATCCTGTGGCGCTTCCTGCTGACGGGCGTGAGATAATAAAAAGTAAATAGTAAATCGTCAAATAGTAAATTACTTCTGTGGACATCATACACCTTCTTCCCGATTCCGTTGCTAACCAGATAGCCGCAGGCGAGGTTGTGCAGCGTCCGGCATCCGTCATCAAAGAGCTGATGGAGAATGCCGTCGATGCCGGTGCGACGACGATTGACGTGCTGGTTCAGGATGCGGGGCGTACGTCCATACAGGTCATCGACGACGGGAAGGGTATGACCGAGACGGATGCGCGAATGGCATTCGAGCGTCATGCCACCTCCAAGATAGCCAAGGCAGAGGACCTCTTTACCCTCCGGACGATGGGTTTCCGCGGAGAGGCATTGCCCTCCATTGCTGCTGTCTCGCAGGTCAGGCTGACCACGCGTACGGCGGAGCAGGAGCTGGGAGTACAGTTATGCCTCGAGGGCTCGCGAGTCGTCTCGCAGGAGGTCTGCTCGTGTCCCGTGGGAGCCAACTTCGAGGTCAGCAACCTCTTCTTCAATGTGCCGGCGCGAAGGAAGTTCCTGAAGTCGAACCAGACCGAGTTGAACAACATCATACAGGACTTTGAGCGCATTGTCCTGGTCAATCCGGCTGTAGCGTTCACCTTGTCGAGCAACGGCAACAGACTCATGCAGCTGACGGCGGGCGGACTCTTGCAGCGCATCGTTGCCATCTTCGGCAAGAAGCTTGGCGAGCAGCTCCTGCCCTTGCAGGTGGAGACATCGCTCGTCAGGATAAGCGGCTATGTGGGGAAGCCCGAGGCGGCGCGCAAGAAGAACTCTTCGCAATACTTCTTCGTCAATGGCCGCTTCATGCGCCATCCGCGTTTCCACTATGCCGTGATGGAAGCCTTCAGCCACCTCATTCCCGAGGGAGACCAGGTGCCGTACTTCATCTACTTTGAGGTAGATCCGGCAGGCATAGATGTGAACATACACCCCACAAAGACAGAGATAAAGTTCGAGAACGAGCAAGAGATATGGAGCATCATCGTGGCAGCCGTGCGCGATGCCTTGGGGAAGTTCAACGCCGTACCTACCATCGACTTCGATGTAGAGGGGCGTCCCGACATCCCGGCCTACGACTCAAACCATATGCCCGATGTCAAGATGCCCCGCGTGCAGGTGAATCCGGGCTACAACCCGTTCAGCGGTCACAGCGAAAGCCGCAGGCCGGCCCGTCAGTGGGAGAAACTGTTCGAGGAAGCTCCCATCCAGCTCCCCCCGAGAGGGGAGAGTCCTTCGCCTGAGCTCCTCCCCCTCGGAGGTGCGACGGACGGAGCTTTGGACATCAGCACCCAGCACTTCCAGTACAAAGGGCAGTATATCCTGACCGCCGTACAGTCCGGCCTGATGCTGGTGGACCAGCGGCGAGCCCATACGCGCATACTCTATGAGCGCTACATGCGGCAGATGCGCGAGCAGAGCGCAGCAACCCAAGGACTCCTCTTCCCCGAACTGCTCGAGCTCTCGCCCTCTGATGCAGCCCTCCTCACCGGCATCCTCGATGATGTCAGGGCTCTCGGATTCGACATCACGCCGCTTGGAGGCAGCGCCTTCTCCATCGTGGGCACACCACCAGGACAAGCCAATCCCGCAGCAGTCGTACAGCAGATGCTAGAGTCTGTCAAGCAGCAGGACGGACTCCATGCCGAAGCCCTGCACCACCAGCTCGCCCTCGTCCTGGCCCGCAACAATGCCATCGAAGTGGGCGAAGTGCTCAGCCCCGTCCAGATGGAGACACTCATCGCCGACCTCTTCCAGTGCGAGATACAAAACCTCTCGCCCAGCGGCAAACCAATACTCACCATCATACAGCAGGAACAAATAGACAAGATGTTCAAGACCCCCTAACCCCTTTAGGGGGCCCATTAACCCCATTAACCCCATCCAAATGAGCAAAAAGATTATTTTAACGGGCGACCGCCCAACCGGAAAGCTCCACATCGGGCACTACGTCGGTTCGCTTCGCCGTCGCGTGGAACTGCAGAACTCTGGCCTCTACGACAAGATTTTCGTCTTCGAGGCTGATGCGCAGGCACTTACAGACAACATCGACAACCCCGAGAAAGTGCGGCAGAATGTCATCGAGGTAGCCCTCGACTACCTCGCAGCAGGCCTCGACCCCGCCAAGACAACACTCTTCATCCAGAGCCAGATACCCGAACTCTGCGAACTCTCCTTCTACTTCATGGACATGGTCAGCGTGTCCCGACTGCAACGCAACCCGACCGTCAAGACCGAAATACAGATGCGCGGCTTCAGCGGCGAGAGCATTCCCGTAGGCTTCTTCACCTATCCCATCAGCCAAGCCGCCGACATCGCCATGTTCAAGGCAACAACTGTACCTGCTGGCGACGACCAGGAACCCATGCTCGAACAGTGCCGCGAGATAGTTCGCCGCTTCAACAACATCTATGGCGACACCCTCGTTGAGCCCAACATACTCCTGCCCGACAACGCTGCCTGCCTCCGACTGCCTGGCACCGACGGCAAAGCCAAGATGAGCAAAAGCCTCGGCAACTGCATCTACCTCAGCGACCCTGCCGACGAGGTCAACCGAAAAGTGAAAACCATGTACACGGACCCCTCTCACCTCCAGGTCAACGACCCCGGACACCTCGAGGGGAACACCGTATTCACCTACCTCGACGCCTTCGCAACCGACGAACAAGTGGCACGCCTGACTGCCGACTACGCCACACTCCAGGAAATGAAAGACCACTACACACGAGGCGGACTCGGAGACATGAAGTGCAAGAAACTCCTCATGGCAGTACTGCAGGAAACACTCGAACCCATCCGACAGCGGCGCGCCGAGTACGAGAAAGACATACCTGCCGTCTATGAGATACTCCGAAAAGGCTGCGAAGTGGCGCGCGAAACAGCCTGCCAAACTATGGACGAAGTGCGCAAGGCAATGAAAATCAACTATTTCGACGACCGCGCACTCATCGACGAACAAGCCCGTCGCTTCCAGAAGTAAAAGCCCCCTCCCACAGGGGTTGAAGACGCAGGCAGGTGCATCGGAAAACGCACCTGCCTGCGTCGCCTTTTGCAGCAGCCTGCATCGGCCTTCCCTCCTGCCTGCATCGGCCTTCGCAGCAGCCTGCGTTTTTCGTCCCTCAATTAGCGCAAGTCATGCCCCCCAAAAGCACGAGTTCTATGAAAGCTAAAAGGACATATTAATTGAGGTAATTTGTGGCGCATTACATGGTAACAGGAGCCTATGTCTTTCAAGCTTGCAAGCCCCACTTCATTTAGGTAATCATGTTTTCTCACGTGTGATAAATCAATTTATCACCAGTGAGAAAACAATTTATCACCAGTGAGAAAACCATTTCCAACTGCCACAAATCTGCCACATTACCTACAATCTTCCACAAATCTGCACACGCATATCTGAGGACAAAAGAACCACATACTTTTGGTCTATTCATGTGTCATGTGATTGCCAAGGAATGGACCAAGCGTATTCCCTTAATTATTAGTCGTTAAATTCACTTTAAATGGCAATACCTTGTTCAATAGTACCTGTATATTGTTCAATAAGTCCGACAAAATGTATTATTTTGCAAGAAAGTCAGCTGGTATAACTAAAAACAAATAACTTTACGACCCAATATGGACTCTAATACCTCGCGCGTACATTAAAATAATATACATACCAATGATAGCACAACTAAACAACAACCTTCGGACTTACATATAAGCACAAGTCCACCCAAGCGGCAGCAAACCGCCTCCCCGCAATTCAACCTTTACGATGAAAAACAACCTCTAACAACTAACCGAATATTAACCAAACAAACAATATAAACCATGAAACAAAAACTAACTTTGCTACTAATCGCCCTCTTCACAACCGTGGGGGCATGGGCCACAGTATCTTTTGATAGTGCAAAGCGCTATTACATCGTAGAGGCATCTACGGGACGCTATGCAGCAATCGGCGTTACAGGAGCTGAGGGCTTTGTTGGTCTCCAGACGGCAGGAACAATAGGCACCTCTTTCACCTTCTCTGAAGTCAGCACGGGAGTATTCACTATAGCAAATGCCGACAATGCCGGACAGAATTTGGGAGCGAACCACACTTGGAATACGACGAATACAGCCACGGAATGGACAATATCTGAGGCTAGTGACGTGGCAGGAACTTATCTTCTGCATTCAGCAAAAGGTTATCTTAACTATCAGACAGCCCATTCCGCAAGCCTTTATGTGGATGGTAGTTCCTCGACAGACACGAATGGGAAGAAAGTACACTTCTACATCATGGAGGAATATGTACCCTCCATTCCCTCGGGCAAGTTCTTGAGCATTGGGGAGAAAACAAACTCCTTCACTGCTTCTACCTCTGCCTCTGACAATGACCACTGGTACATTGTGACTCAGACTCGTGGAGGTGAGACACCTATGTATAATGTAGGAACTGGATCTAAGTTGAAACGAACGAGTACAAGCATAACGACTGCCAAGTTGGATGGCGGTTCTATAGAACTCAGCACCGCTTATCTGGTTCGCTTTATCAGCATTGGCGACGGACTATATAACATCCAGTTCGCAGATGGTAACTTCATTGACGGCTCTTTGAATGCAACTGCTGTCCAATCGTTGGCAGGGAAGTACGCCTTCTACAACTGTAATGGTGGCACTGGTAGCTATTTCGGTTGGAACAAGGATAGCAATACAGGCTCAAAAGTAGACAACAACGGCGCAGGCAATACTCTGGCTTTCTATGAGAGCGGCACTGTTAGTGGCACCAGCGGTAACAACGTATGGTCTCTCTATCCCGTTTCGTTTACCAATACCCCCTCAATTTCATATAATTTTAACACGAACTATGGCGCGTTCTTCCAAAGCCTTACCTCTAACAAGTCTGCAAGCGCATCAACATATTGCAATCTCTGGTTGTCTAAGGCAGAAGCAGGCAAGCCTCAACTGAAATTGATTACAAATGATGCTACTAATAGCGGTGGCAATAACATCCGCAGTTCTGGTGGCCTCTATGCCCAAACATCAGCATATCAGTATAACCTCTCTGTTAGCGAAGGAAAGATTATATCCTACACCATCGTCGGAACAGCAGTAGGTGCGCTCAGCATCACACCTGCAGGAGCTGTTGCAGAGGACTTTACTGCCAGTGCTCCTGTAAACAAAAAAGTGACCCTCGCGACTCCAGCAAAGAGCACGAGTTTCTCACTGACTGGTAGTGGTGGTAATCAGTGGCTGGATGTGTCTCAATTCATCATTGAATGGGAAACGGATGGCGAGATAGTCACCTCTCTTGGAGATATTACCAATGATGGTATTTATATGATGTCACCCCACAATGCAGAGCGTGGTGTTCTGTATGCTGGAACAACATACTTGGACGCTTGTGGAGGACACGCCAATACAAATTACCCAGCAAACAAAAATGTGGCAATAGACGCATCTGACGCTAACCAACAATTCGTCCTTTATACCTATGGAGGTAACACCTATCTTTATAATATAGGACGTGCAAAATTTGCAGGAACGGCGGACGGCTTATATTACAAACTGACCAATTGTCCCAGCAACAAATGGACTGTTACGGGCGGTGCATATTCTGGTTACTTCCATATCACTTCTCAGGCTGATAGTAAAATGGCTACTCTCAATGCTTGGGTTAATACAGGAACTACCGATTCAAAGGATTATGCTATTACTGGAACAACAGCGAATGAAGAGGCCAATAACTTCATGCTGAATCGTGTTGATTCGCTAACCACAGAGCAGCAGGCTGCCATTGAAAGTATCATCGCCAACTACGAGACGCTTATGAGCAATTTGGACAAGTTGCAAGAATACACCATTGGAACGGGTGTTGGTGAATATACCAACGCCGACTTCCCTACAGAAGAGTATAAGGAAGAAAATATTGCTACTATCCGTACAGCTGCTGCCGATTATGACGCATCGACACTTTCAAATGTAAAGGATGCTTCAGTTACCTGCATATCGAATATGGTGTTAAACTCAGTTCCTGCCAATGCATTCTATCGTATTAAAGGATATGCGACGAATAAGTACGCCAAGGCTGGAACCATTACAGCTTCGAATGTTGATACAGGCAATGACCCGAGCAGCAAAATCCCCAACACAGTCAATACAGAAACGAATGGCTCAGACCTTTGGTTTTATGATTCTGAGAGTCATCTCATTAATTATTACAATGGCTTAGGCACAGTTGCCACACGTGCTTTCGCTTCACTTGGCAAGACAAAAGAAACGACAACCTTCGCAGCATCCACATGTTCAGCCGCTGGTGCTAAGAAGATTGGTGTATATGAACTAAAATCTAATTATAGTGGTTCCAAGGTGTGGTATTCCAATACGGATAATGTTGACCGTAATGGTGCAAACGATAACGTCAATTGCGAATGGGTAGTAACTAAAGTGACTTCTCTTCCCATCAGAATGAATGAGGTTGATAACAAATACTATGGCACTATCAATCTGCCAGTAGCAGTGACTATCCCAGAAGGCGTTTATGCATACAAGGCAGCGGTTGCTGGTGATGTGATGACTCTGACGAAGGTTGTTGAGAATGGTGTCCTTGCTGCCAACACTCCTGTGGTTCTGTACAGTGCAAGCGAGGTAACATCTTTGGCTAT